>ENA-UOWO01007333-UOWO01007333.1-activated-sludge-metagenome-genome-assembly--contig:-NODE-7333-length-10934-cov-7.092012_pt1 | contig 10934 bp, 13 predicted proteins | sample MGYA00238148_ERZ761564 | MGnify/ENA primary metagenome ERZ761564 (study PRJEB28885, sample SAMN05720194) | activated sludge metagenome | isolation source: Anaerobic digester | place: USA...
AGGACCGGGCCGTTGTCCGGACGGGGACCGGTCAGGCGAAGGTGCCGCGGACCAGGCTGATCCCCGAGTGCGTCGGATTGCCGTCCGGCGGCTCGTCGGAGATGTCCACGGTCCGGTACTCGTTCGTGTCGATGCCGGCGGGCACGGTGAACGAGCCGCTCCCGTCGGCCAGGGTGCCCAGCGAGACCATCCGTCCGTCGCCGCCGAAGAGCCACACCTCGTAGGCGCTGGAGTCGGTGGCCGGCAGGCCGGGGACGTCCACCCGGACCTGTTGCCCGGTGCGGCCGGCGACCAGCTCAGCGGTGCCCAGCTGTCCCTCGGTCACCGGCAGCGGGCCGCCCTGCACCGGGTCCAGCGGGGCGACGGCCTCGACGGTGGCGGCGTCCTCGCGGTTCTGCACCAGCACCACGGTGCCCGCGCCGACGGCGATGCCGATGACCGCGGCGGCCAACGGCAGCGCCCACCGGGGCCGCCGCCGGGCTGCGCCGGCGGTCCGACGCGGGGCCAGCGGGATCGGCTCGGCCACGGCCGGTTCCGCGGGCGCACTCGGCCCGTCCGGCTTGGCCGGCCCATCGGCGGCACCGTCCCGGGCGAAGCCGAGCTCGGTGGCGATGGCGTCCCACACGTGCGGGCCTGGCGCCGGCGCGTCCCGGCCGTAGTCGGACAGCCCGGCCAGATCGATGGTGTCGCGGAAGGTATCGACCTGGTCGGTACAGACCGGGCAGTCCTCGACGTGTGCCTGCACGTCGGTTCCGAGGTCTTCGCCCAGCGCTATCAGCGCCAGGTCGTCGGCGTCAGGATGTGGCACCATCCACCTCCCAACGCTTGCGCAACTGGATGAGGGCGCGCCGGATATGACTCTTGACCGTGCCTACCGGCAAGCCGGTGGTCGCGGCGATCTGCGAGTGGCTCAGCTCACCGTAGAACGCGAGCAGGACCACCCGTCGCTGCTCCTCGGGGAGCAGGTCGAGCTCATTGCCCACGACGACCCGGTCGACGACCCGGTCGGCGGGGGCGGACTCGCTCTCCGCCGGGGCGACCTTCTCGGCCGCCGCGATGATGCGCTTGTCCCGATCCAGTGATGCGTAGCGGTCGGCGATCAACCGCCGCGTGATGCCGAGCAGCCACGATCCCAACGATCCCTTCGACGGGTCGAAGCCCGTCCGGAAACGCCAGGCCCGGACGAAGACCATTTGGACCAGATCCTCGGCGTCGTGATGGTTGCCCAGTCGCAGCATGGCCACTCGCAGCACCATGCCGCCGTAGCGGTCGTACGCCTCGCGCAGCGCCCGCTCATCCCCGGCCTGAAATCGCTCCACCCAGCGTTCATCCGCCCCGGACCATGGTCCCCGGGTGGGTGAACTGGCTTCCGGCACGTAGCTGAGCGTAGGTCATGACGCGACCGGCACGGCGGTGACCGCGATGTTGTCGTCGTAACTCAGGCTGGCCTGGTCGAACCGACCACCGCAGGTGATCAGCACCAACCGGGCCGCGCCGCCGCGGTCGAACAGCCGATCCAACGGCGTGTCGGCCTTGGCCCACTGCTCCCGGGCGACGACGGAGAACTGTCGCAGGGTGCCATCGTTGCCAGCGACGGAGATGGTGTCACCCGGATTCAGATCGCCGATCCGGGCCAACACGCCGGCGCCCTGGCGGTAGTCGTCGACGTGACCGACCAGCACCGCCGATCCCGTCGCGCCTGGCGCGGGTCCGAACCGGTACCAGCCGACGGTGGCCACGTCACCGGGCACCTCGATCTCACCGTCGTCGGCGACCCCGACCGGCTCGACCGGCGCATCGACGGCCAACGCGGGAATCTGCAGCCGGGTCGGATCGGCGATGACCGGGTCCGGGGCGGCGGCCGGGGCGGGCTGATCGGCCGGTGGGGCGGCGGGGGCGGCCGCCGGGCTGAGCGGCGCGGAAGGTGCCGTGGGTTCGGTCGGCTCGGTCGGTGCGGCCGGCGCGATCGATTCGACCGGCGGGGCCGAACCGGCGGACGTCGGCCCGGTGAGTTCGAGCGCCCCCGAGGCACCGACCGAACTCACCGTCTGGCCGGCTGGTTCCGGGCGGCTGACCCACCAGAGCAGGCCAGCCGCCAGGATCAGCAGGACTCCCGCCGCCAGGCTGGTGGCGGCCCGGCGGCGGGAGTGGTCCGGTCGCTGATCCCCGGGCGGGCGTGCGCCCTGCTCGGAGGCGACCGGGGTCATGATGCGACCGTTCAGTGGGTACGGGTCGCGACGAACCGCCGCGAACCGCCCACCACGAGGGCCAGCCCGACCACGAGCAGGGCTGCCACCAAGACGGTGGCGGCCGGGTCGTCAGCGGGACCGGTACCGGCCGGGACCCCGCCGGGCGCGGAGTGCAGGCCGGGGATGACGAACGAGACCAGCGTCAGCGTGCCGTCGTCGGCGCTGCCCACGGCGTGCACGAAGGTCGCCGAGCCCTCGGCCAGCGTCACGTCGGCCGGGCCGATCACCACGGTGGAGGTGCCGGCCAGGACGACATCGGCATTGACCGTGCCGGCCGGCACGGTCAGGCCACCCTGGTTCGGGTTGGTCACGTCGGACAGGACGACGGCGCCGCCGGCTCGCACGTCCACGGCCGGAGCGGCCGCGTCATGCCGCACGACCAGCCGGGCCTGCCCGGCCGAGACGGTCGAGATGTCGTTGGCGTAGGGCGTCAGCGTGGGGGAGCCGTCGGCCGACAGGTGCGCGACCAACGAGTAGCTGTTGCCGGCGGCCAGGTCTGCGGTGGCCGACAGGACCGGGTTGGAATCGTCGGCCGCGTCCGCCGCGGTGATGGCCACGGCGTGACTGCCGGCCGGCAAATCCAGTGGGCCGGCGACAGTTTCGGGTGCAAAGTTGTCCAGGGCCAGCGCCCCGTCGACGTAGACGTCGACGGTCAGGCCCGGAACACCGTGCACGACATACACTTCCGCAGTGTCGGCGGCAGCGGCGGGCGACGCTCCGACCAGTGCTGCGGCAACGGCAAGCGATGCGGCGGCGGTGGCGGCAGCAATGCGTCTCATGGGGTGCTCCTCGATCCGGCGGGCGGTTGGGGTCGTTGGAGCTACCGCCCCGCCGGTCGAATCGGATGCGCCCGCCGGGTCATTCGAAAAAAGTCAGCGCCGGTAGACGCCCAGTCCCTCCTTGTTGTAGAACTCGATCGTCATCGTCGACGCGGTCTCGCCGGTGGTCTCGAAGGTGACCGCGGAGATGCTGCCGTCGGGCGCGTTCTCCCCGGTCGGCACCATGGTGAACACCTGACCGTCCCAGTGGGTCAGCGGGAACTGCTGGTTGTCCGGGCCCAGGGTCAGCACCAGGCCGCCGCCGGATTCGCTGACCGTGGCCGGGCCGACGTAATCGTTCTGATAGGTGCCGACGTAGGCCGAATTCGCGGCGGCCGGCGCCGGGTTGGCCGGTGCGGTCTGCCCGGCCAACGAGCCGACGGGGTCGCTGCCCGCGGCGAAGGCGCCGGCGTAGATCGGGCGCCAGTCGTGCTGGATGCTGCCGAACTCGGCCAGGTCGGCGAACTCCTGGCTCAGCGCCTCGGCCGCGCCGATCGGCGCCGCGTTGGTCAGCACCACGATGCCCAGGTTGAGGTCGGGGATGCCCAGGAAGGTGGTGCCGGCGCCGAGCCCGAACGCGCCGGAATGGCCGATCCGCACCCGCCCGGTGGCGTCGTTGCCGACGTTGAAGCCGTACCCGTAGAAGCCGGCCCGGCCGGTGATGCTCGGGGGGATCAGGCTGCCCTCCACCGACCGCATGTGCGGGGTGAGCGCGGCGTTCAACGCCGCCGGGTCGACCAGCTGGGTGCCGTCGGCGGTCGTGCCCTCGTTGAGCACCATGGCCAGCCAGGTGGCCACGTCCGTGACCGAGGAGCTGACCCCGCCGGCCGGGGACTCCGCATCCGGCTGCCGCACGTACTTGGCCTGGTACGCACCGTCGACGAGCACATGGCCGACCGCGCGATCCGGGTTGGCCTCGAAGTCGGCGAACGTCGAGCTGGTGTTGCTCATCCCCAGCGGGCCGTAGATGTCCCGCTCGGACAGCGTTTCCCAGTCGACCCCGGTCGCCCGGGCGACCGACTCGGCGCCGGCGGTGATCCCGAAGTTGGTGTAGTGGTAGATCGCCCGGAACGGTTCCAGCGGTTCGTACTTCAACTTCGACAGCACGTAGGCCCGGTCGTAGCCGAGATCCTCCAACAGGTCTCCCGCGTGGTCGGGCAGCCCCGAGCGGTGCGAGTACATGTCGGCGATGGTCACGTTCTGCGTGACATACGGGTCGGCCAAGGCGAATTCGGGCAGGTGGGTGATCAGTGGGGTGTCCCAGGCCACCGTGCCCTTGCCGACCTCCTGCGCGATCACCGTGGCCCCGATCGGCTTGGACAGCGACGCCAGCTGGAACACCGTGTTGGCATCCACCGGCTCCGGCTGGCCGACCTCGCGAACCCCGTAGCCCTTGGCGAAGACGATCTGCCCGTCGTGCACGACGGCGACCGCCATCCCGGGGATGTTGGTCTGCTCCTGCATGCTGGCGGCCAAGCCGTCGATCTTGCGGATGGCCGAGCCGATCCACACGTCGTTGGCCGGCACCCCGGGCGCGGCGGCCGGGTTCATCGGCGCCGCTGACTCAGCGGACGGCGCCGAGCCCTGGGCCGAGGACTGGACGGACCCGCTGGACTGGTCGGCTGAGTGTTCGGTGGCGGCCGTCGAGCTCGACGTGCAGGCGGCCAGGACGGTCACGGCGAAGGCGGCGGGCAGGGCCGACCAGCGGCGTCGGATCACGGCGGACTCCAGTGGTGGGGTGGGTGGGCGGTCCGTTATTGCCCAGCACTGTATGCGGGGCGGGCCGTCCGGGCCGGGGTCGCCGGAGGAGGGGCTCGGGTGGTGGTCGCGGGCGCTCAGTCGTCCACGCCGCGGGCGGTCAACGCGTCCCCGATCGCGTCGGCCCGGCGCAGGGCCCGGACCACCGCGGGAACCACCAGCGCGCGCATCGAGAAGCTGGCGCCGCGGGCCTTGCGGGCCTGGGACACCGCGCCGATGATCTCGGCCATCAGCGGCACGCACCGGATGGTCAGGGCCAGCACCAGGCCGGCCCGGTCCGGATCGACCCCCACCCGGCGCAACGGGCCGAGCAGCCGCTGGCACACATCCAGCATGGCGGTGACCCGGGTGGTCAGGGTGACCAGCGCGGCCACGGCCACCGTCAGCAGCAGGGTCCCGCAGACCATGACGGCGCGCTCCGGGCCGGCGAAGATCACCTGGAAGATGCCGATGGCCAGCACGAACCAGCGCATCGGCCATAGTTGACGGCCGATCACCCGGGCCGGGATGCGGGCCAACGCGAACCCGGCGGCCAGGGCCAGCGCGGCCACCCCGAGCTGCCACGGCGCGGTCAGCAGCACGATGCCGACCACCGCCAGCAGCAGGCCGAGGAGCTTGACGCCGGCCGGAAGGCGGTGCAGCACCGAGGATCCCGGCTGGTACAGGCCGATCATCGACACGGCGGGGTCCTCGGAGATGTCCTCATGGCGCGCTTCATTCCAGCAGTCCCGTGTAGACGGGCAGGGCCTGCGCCGGCGTCCCGTCGGCGACGACCTGACCCCGGTCCAGCACCACGACCCGGTCGAAACCGTCCAGCAGGTGCAGGTGGTGGGTGATCAGGACCAGTTGCTCGGGCAGGCTGCCGAGCAGGTTGCTGACCATCCGGGCGTTGCGCAGATCCAGCAGGGTCGTCGGCTCGTCGGCCACGATCACGTCCGGGCCGGTCACCAGGACGGCGGCCAGGGCCAGCAGCTGCTTCTGGCCGCCGGAAAGCAGGTGCGTGGGGTGGTCGGCGTGGCCGGCCAGGCCGAACCGGCTCAACGTCTGGGTCACCCGGTCGGCGATCTCCGGCTTGCTCAGCCCGGAGCGGCGCAGCGAGAACGCCACGTCCTCGGCCACGGTGGGCATGACGATCTGGTTGTCCGGATCGGTGAAGACGAACCCGACCCGCCGGCGGACCTCGCGGCCCTTGGACGTGGTGTCCAGCCCGTCGACGGTGACCGAACCGGCGGTCGGCGAGATCAACCCGTTGATCATCCGGGCCAGCGTGGACTTGCCCGAGCCGTTGGCGCCGACGATGCCGACCCGCTGCTCGGTCAGCACCAGGTCGACCCCGCCCAGCACGACCCGGTCGCCGTAACGGTGCTGCACGCCGCGGAAACTGATCTCGGCCACGCTCACGCCTCCGGATGGGCCAGGACCATGGCCAGACCCTGACCGCCACCGATCGCACACGCGGCCAGGCCCAGGCCCGAACCGGCGGAACCCGCGGCGGCGGGATCGAGCAGCCGGGACATCAACCGCAGCAGCAGGATCGTGCCGGACGCGCCCCACGGGTGACCCAGTCCGATCGCACCGCCCTCGGCGCACACCCGGCTCTCGTCCAACCCGAGCTCCCGAGTGGTGGCCAGGACCACCGAGGCGAACGCCTCGGTGATCTCCACGGCGGCGAGGTCGGCCACCGCGATCCCGGTCCGCTCCAGCAGCCGGCGGACCGCCGGGGCCGGCGCCAGACCGGGCCGGTCGGGTCGACCGGCCGCCACCGCCGAGCCCACGATCCGCAGGTAGGGCAACCCGGCGGCGCGGGCCGCCGCCTCGGTGGTCACGGCCAGCGCGGCGGCCCCGTCCGACACCCCGCAGGAGTTGCCGGCGGTCGCCGTGCCATCCGGAGAGAACGAGGGCCGTAACCGGCCCAGCCGGCGTTCGTCCAGGCCGGGCCGGGGACGCTGGTCGGCGCCCAGCTGGGGCAGCGGCACGAGCTCGGCGGTGAACCGGCCGGCGGCCACCGCGGCGAAGGACAGGGCGTGCGAGCGGGCGGCGTACCGATCCTGCTCGGCGCGATCGATGCCCAGTTCGGCGGCCACCGCGTCGGCGGCCTGGCCCATGTCCGGGTCGGGGAAGCCGGACGGGGCGAACGGGGCGCGGGTGTAGCGCCGCGGGCCGTCATTGCGGTCGGAGCCGTCCGGGCCGGACGGCGGCCAGAATCGCCACGGCGCGGTGCTGGCCGATTCGGCGCCCCCGGCCAGCACCAGCTCGGCGTCGCCGGCCCGCACCCGGGCGGCGGCCTGCAGCACCGCGTCCAGGCCGGAGCCGCACTGGCGGTCCACGGTCACCCCGGGCACGTCCTGGCCCAGGCCGGCGGCCAGCGCGGCGACGCGGGCGATGTCCCCGCCGGGGCCCAGACAGTTGCCCAGGATGACGTCGTCGATGGGCCGGCCCAGAGCGGCGACCGCGCCGGCCACCGCGGCCAGCACCGGCGCGGCCAGGCCGACGACGTCGACCGCGGCCAACGCGTGCCCGCTGGTGCCGATGGGGGTGCGGCGCCCGGCGACCACCACCGGACGGCCGAGCTGGGGGCGCGTCACCGGGACGACGGTAGCGGCCGCAGGATCGGCGCCCGCGCCGGCGGGGGATCGCCCTGGTCGAGCGCGGCGAGCGCCGCGGCCACCCGGTGCCGGGCGACCTTGCCGCCGCCGGTGCGGGGCAGCCGGTCGGCCAGCAGCCAGCGGCGCGGCCGGGACTGCGCCCGCAACACCGCCTGCGCGGCGGTCCGGATCGAACTCAGGTCGGCCCCCGGGGCCGGCTCGAGCACCGCGGTCACCAGCTGGCCCAGCCGCGGGTGCGGGGTGCCGACGACGGCGACCGCGGCCACCCCGGGCAACTGCAGCAGGGCGTCCTCGACATCCTCGACCAGGACGGTGGCGCCCCCGGTGGTGACCGCGGCGTCCCCGCGGCCGCGGATGCGCAAGCCGTCGCCGTCCGGCGCGGCCAGGTCGCCGACGGTGGCGAAACCCTGCTCGTCCCGCCGGAACGGCCCGGCCACCCCGGGCGGATAGCCCAGGGACAGGAACGGCGAGCGCACCCACACCACGCCCTCGCGAACCTGCACCTGCGCGCCGGGGAACGGGCCCAGCGGGCCGGGCACCCGGCGCGCGGCGACGAAGGACAGCTCGGCCGCGCCGTAGTACTCGGTGACGGTCAGGCCGCGGGCGACAGCCCGCTCGGCCAGCCGGTCGGGCAGGGCCGAGCCGGCCACCACCAGGGTGCGCAGGGGAGCGTCCGGGGCGAGCTCGTCGAGCAGCGCCCCGATCCGGGACGGGACCAGATGGGTCGCGGTCGCCGTCGCCGGATCGTCGATGAGGTGGGCGCCGACGGCCAGCGCGTGCACGGCCGCGAACAGGTGCATCGTCGCGTGCAGCGGGCCGGTGAGCAGCACCCGGTCCCGCGGCCCGATGCCGGTCAGCGCGCTGAACGGTGCGAACGAGCTCGTCCACGACGCGGCGGTGCGCAGGACGGGCCGAGGATGGCCGGAGGTACCGGAGGTGATCACCACCAGGAACGTGCCGGCGGGCAGTTCGGGGGGCAGGTCGGCCGGCCCCGGGCCGGTCCCGTCTGGATCGGTGACCAGCACCGGCCGACCGGCCCGGGCCGCGGCGAAGACGCAGGCCAGCGCAGCGGGCAACTCCGGGCCGGCCACCGTCAGCGGGCCGGGCGCCGCCTGCCCGGCCCGGCGCTCGACCAGATCGGTGAACTGCCGGTAGGTCCAGGTGCGGCCGCCGCGAGTGATGGCCGGGGCGTCGTCGGTGCGCCCCGGGACCAGCGCCGGGTCGGTCAGGACGCGACCTTTTGCGTCGGCGGCTGGGGGCTGTTGGTGGCGACACCGGGGATCAGCCCGGGGTAGGCCCGGTGCACCTGCTTGACGACCACGGCGGCGACGACGGCCTTGAGCACATCACCAGGCAGGAAGATGAATCCGCCGGTCGCGGCCGGCCAGCCGAAGCGGATCCCCCACCAGAGCATGCCGATGGCGCCGATCACCACGACCCCGCCGACGATGTTGACCACGATGCCCTGCCACAGCGGGTAGCGCGGCAGGATCTTGGCGGTCAGCGCCCCGATGACGACGACGCCGACCAGCCAGCCGACTAGGTAACCGGCCGACTGCCCGGCCCAGACGCCCAGGCCGCCGCGGCCGCCGGAGAGCAGTGGCAGTCCGGCCGAGACCAGGACCAGGAAGACCAGCACGCTCAGGAAGCCCTTGCGGGCGCCGAGGATGCCGCCGGCCAGCATCACGCCCAGGGTCTGCAGGGTGATCGGCACGCCGATCCCGCCCACGGTGATGGCGGGCGGGAGGCCGAGCGCGGCAATGAGTGCGGCGAAGATCGCGATCTGGGCCAGATCTCGCGCCGTGCTCTTGCGGTTCGCCATGAATCGATCCTTCTCAAATATCGGGTCTTGTGGGTCCCGGGTGGTGGGTCAGGGGCCGCGGCCGAGCTTAGAGGTTGCGACAAATCGGACGGTAGCGGGTGCCGGGCCTCCCCGCTCGTCCGGTGCGCCGGGCGGTCGATAGGGTGATCTGCAGTCCCTCGCCGCCGATTCGTTTCGTGCCCGGCGGCCATCACCAGGAGGCCCTGCAGTGTCCACCAGCCATCACAGCGGTCGTGCCTTGATCGTGTCCATCACCGATCACACCCTGCACGGCGAGGACGACGGCGGGGCCGGCGCGCTGGTCACCGAGCTGTTGCAGGAGGCCGGGTTCGTCGTCGACGGATCGGTCACCGTGCCCTCGGACGAGGTCGCCATCCGGACCGCGTTGAACACCGCGGTCATCGGCGGGGTCGATCTGGTCGTCACCGTCGGCGGGACCGGGGTCTCGCCCCGGGACGTCACCCCGGACGTGACCGGCGAGGTCATCGACCGGGAGCTGCTGGGCATCGCCCAGGCCCTGCGCTGGTCCGGGATGGCCGCCGGCGTCACCGACGCCGTCATCTCCCGTGGTCTGGTCGGGGTCTCCGGGTCGACCCTGGTGGCCAACATCGCCGGGTCCCGGGCCGCGATCCGGGACGGGATGGCCACCCTGACCCCGCTGGCCATCCACGTCATCGACCAGCTCAGCGACCCCGAGGTCTGATCAGCCGGCGGGCTTGTCGCTGCCGAGCACCTTGTCCTTGAGCTCGCTGACCACCCCACCGACCAGCTGACCGGCGGTGCCGGCCACCGCCTTGGTCTTCTCCACCACCGGGCCCGCGGTCTGCAGGGCGGCCCCGGCCACGTCACCGGCGACCGCCTTGGCCTTGTCCACGGCCGGCGCGGCCAGGCCCAGCACCGGCGCCGCGACCTCGCCGGCCTTGTTCAGCACCGGCCCGGCGACCTGGGTGGCCTTGATCACCGCGTCGCCGGCCAGATCCTTGGTCTTGTCCCACACCGGGCCGGCGGTCTGCGCCGCCTTGATGATCGCCTCGCCGGCGGCGTCCTGGGCCTTCTGGCCGAGCCCGTCCGCGGTTCCCTTGGCCTTGTCGATCATTCCCACGGGTGGCTCCTGGAGATGGGCCGGCGACGGGGCCGACCGGCGACCTCGCCGGCGGTGGAATGCTGGCGGGATGAACCTACCCGGCGAAACCGGACCCGACCATGCGGCCGGCGAGGGTGACCCGAGCCCGTCCGAGCTGGCCGATCAGGCGCGCCGGCGGCGGCGGCTCGATGAGATCTTCGGCGACGTGCTGCCCGAGACGACGGGCGACGAACGCCGCTCGGGCCGGCCGGCCGACCAGGACCACTGGTACCTGGAGAACCGGCCGCCGCACCACGGCTGAACGCGAACGATCGGCGGAACTGATCGGCTGAACGGATCGGTCGGCGCCGGAACCTCAGCCGGCGTCCGGCTTGGCCGCCGGCACATCCGACTTGGCCACCGGGGCGCCCTCCAGGCCCTGCAGCAGGTCGCGGATCTGCATGAGCAGCTCGACCTCGGTGGGGTCGGCCTTGACCGCGACCTTCTTGCGGGCGGTCAGATCCTGGATCTTCTTCATCGGCGCGACGAAGACGAAGTAGACGACGAGCGCGGTGATCAGGAAGGTGATGATCGCGTTGAGGATGGCGCTGATGTTGA
>ENA-UOWO01007334-UOWO01007334.1-activated-sludge-metagenome-genome-assembly--contig:-NODE-7334-length-10934-cov-6.291939_pt1 | contig 10934 bp, 8 predicted proteins | sample MGYA00238148_ERZ761564 | MGnify/ENA primary metagenome ERZ761564 (study PRJEB28885, sample SAMN05720194) | activated sludge metagenome | isolation source: Anaerobic digester | place: USA...
CAACGCAACGCCGAGAACGCCCGCAAGGTCCGAGACGACCTGTTTGGCGTCCAGAACAGCCGTAAGGCTCGCGAAGGCGGCCTGGCCGGCCTGCTCGATCCGGCATTCATCGCGTCCAAACAAGCCGCCGAACAGCGACTCCGGACCGCTGTGTCGGCCGACGCCCGTTTCCAGGAGGCGCGCGACGCCTGGGACCGCATCGCGGCGGCGCAGGCGGTCATCGCCGAGCACGGGCGGATGTACCGGCTGCTCGAAGCCGGGCACGGATTCAATAGCGAGTGGTTTGGCATCGCACGCACGGTCCTGCGGGCGGCCGAGGAACACGCCAAGCCGGATGGCGAGCGCCTGCGCGAGTTCCGCGACTCGAACCGCGAGTCGCTCGAACTTGATCTGTTCTCGACCCGCCCGGTCTACGACGATTACGAACAGGTCCGGCTCGCCGATTCCCTCACGTGGCTGGTCGAGCAACTGGGTTGCTCGAACCCCCTGGTCCAACGCGTCCTCAATGGCAAATCGCCCCGACAGCGCGCCGCCGACCTAGTCCGCAGCACAACGGTCAAGGACGTCGCCCGGCGCAAAGCGCTCTACAACGGCGGCAAGAGCGTGCTGGACGCCGCCTCCGATCCGATGATCGACCTGGCAAGGTCGATCGACACCGAGGCGCGCGCGTTGCGCAAGACACTCGAGACCCAGGATGAAATCAAACGCCAGGCCCACGCCCGGATCGCAAAAGCCCGGTTCGCCATCGACGGCGCCAACACCTATCCCGACGCCACCTTCACTCTCAGATTGGCGTTCGGCCAGGTCAAAGGGTACGAGGACGCGGGACAGCACGTGCCCTTCCAAACAACCTTCGCCGGCCTCTACCAGCGCTGGGAAGACCAACAGGGACGTCCGCCCTTCGACCTCCCGCCCCGCTGGCTCAAACGGAAACACGCCCTGAACCTCGATACCCCACTCAATTTCGTCTGCACCGCGGATATCATCGGCGGCAATTCCGGCAGCCCCGTCGTCAACCGCGCCGGAGAATTCGTCGGGATCATCTTCGACGGCAATATCCAGTCCCTGGTCCTTGATTTCTATTTCACCGACGACGTCGCGCGCGCCGTGTCGGTCCATTCCTCCGCCATCCTCGAATCGCTCCGGCGCGTCTGCGGGGCCAGGGCATTGGCGGACGAGTTGGTCGCCGGCCGGCTCAAGTGAGAGGCTTCTAACCCGCATAGCAGTCCTCTTGCGAGGCATGACTGTCCTGTGCACTGACGGGGTGCACACTATGCGGGTTAGGCCTGATACGCCAGCCACAGGGCGCGATAGTACCGCATCACGCGCAACGGATCGGCGCTCTCCGGAACCTCCGCCAGGCAGTAACCGGCAAACCCCGCCTCGTTCAGCCGCGTCAATAGCCGCCGCCACGGATACTCCTCGAGACAGAGATCGCGCATGTGCACCGCCACAATCCGGTCCTTGACGGAATCGAAATTGGCGTCGAAGCCCGCGCCCTCGAGATCGCTCTGATTCGAGTTCCAGCACACGCCAACATTCGGGTGGCTGGCAACCTCCATGATGCGGCGGATGTGCGGCAATTGGGATGTGCCCGACCCGTGCACTTCGAGGCGGATCATCTGGCCGCGGCCTTCGGCAAACGCGCCCAACTCGAGAAGCGCCTTCCCGATCTGTTCGAGCGTCTTCTCGACCGGCACCTCCTTGGGGAGGCCATTCGGACGCACCTTCACGCCGCTGGCGCCCACGTCGTGCGCAAGGACGATATACTCCTTGGTGGCGTCGATGTCTCTCCGCAGCTTGGCGGCGTCCGGCGTGTGGTAATCGAACGCGCTCCCCAAACCCATCAGCGCCACCGGCGAGTCCTCGAATCGCTTCTTCACCTCGGCCCGCTCGGCGCTGCTCAGCGCCACCTCGACCTTGTGCGCATGCGTGGTCCGCAACTCGACCCCCTCGAACTTCGCCGCCGCGCAGTTCTTGATGATGGTCGGCACATCCCAGTCCTTGGCGAGATTGTACGTGACCAGTCCCAGCCGCATCTTCGACTTTGTGCCGGCCGAGGTCGCTGTGGCCAGCGTGGGTTCCGCCGTTCGGGCGGCGGTCGCGCCGAGCCCGAGTCCGCCCAGCGCCAGGCCGGCGGCTCGGACGAAGGCGCGGCGGTTCGAGTGTGCGAAAGAGGCCAAGCCGCGGAGAGGGGATTCGGAGTTCTCGTTCATGACGGCCCCGAGGATGGGCAGACGTCTCTCCCGGTGTCAAAGGTTTGCGTCGGGCGGGGAATGCCGGAATGCAGGCAAGGAAAGCAAAACCGCGCCCGAGTGGAGGCCCGGAACAGACACCGGTGGGGACGCCCGGTGGCACCCGCGGAGAAGGGTCGTCCATTTGAGTTGAGCCGGGGGCGGTGAGGCGCTACGAATGCCCGCACGCATGACGCCTCGCGAACGCGTTCTCACCGCGCTGTCCCACCGGACGCCCGACCGCACGCCGCGCGACTTCTGGGCGGAAGAGCCGTCCTGGAACCGACTGCTGGCCCACTTGGGTTTGACGGACCGCCAAGAGGTTCTCTGTCGCCTGGGCATCGACCTGCGCCACCTGAATGCCGTCGTCCCTGAGGACCGTGAGATCGCGCCGGGCCTGTTTCAGAATTTCTGGGGCGAACGCTACGTGCGGCAGCCGACGCCCTGGGGTCCGATGCGCGAGGACGCCCGCGGGGCCCTGAGCGGCGCGCGGACGTTCGCCGAGTTGGAGGCGTTCGATTGGCCCGTGAACGACGCCTTCGACTACGCGTCGTTGACGCACGAAGTCCGCCGGCACCAGGAGTTCGCCTTGGTTTACGGCTTCGCGGATGTCTGGCAGCGGCCCGCCCTCGTGCGCGGCTGGGAGGAGTTCTTCGTGGATATGGCCGAGCGGCCAGGGTGGGCGCACTTTCTTTGCCGCAAGTTCACCGACTTCTACCTCGAAGACTACGCACGCGCGGCCCGGGCGACTGCGGGCCGCCTCGATCTTTATCTGCTCATCAGCGACCTGGGCACGCAGCGGGGACCGTTGGTCTCGCGGGCCATGTTCCGCGAATTCGTCGCGCCCTATCTTGGCGACATGATCGACTGCATCCACGGCCTGGGGGGGCGCGTGCTCTACCACAGTTGCGGCTCGATCCGCTCCTTCATCCCCGAGTTCATCCGTCTGGGCGTGGACGTGTTGGACCCCATCCAACCGACGGGACCCGACATGGCGCCGGAGGAACTGAAGGCTGCGTTTGGCGATCAAATCTGCTTCCACGGGGGCCTCGACATGCAGCACTTGCTTCCCGCTGCGACGCCCGCGGCGGTTCGCGCCGAGGCGCGCCGTTATTGCCAGGTGTTGGGAAACGGGGGCGGGTACATTGTCGGCCCCGCCCACCTCTTCCAGCCGGACGTGCCCCCGGAGAACGTGCTGGCGGTTTATGAAGGCGCCCCGTGAAGTTCGCCGCTCGATTGTCGATTGTGAGGACTGACCCATCGAATTTGTCTTCTATCTAGAGACAGATTACTCTTGAAGCATCTCGAATAAAGAGATAATGTGTCAACATGCAAACGGTCTTGGAACGTTTGATAGACGACTTTCACGAGCGGGCGCTGCCGGCGTTGACCCGCCGCGACGTCCCCTCCGCCGCCGTGCCGGGCAAGGCCAACGTGGTGATCGGCATGCGGCGGGCGGGAAAGACCTTTTACTGCTACCAGCAGATGCAGTCGCTGATGGCAGCGGGCATTGGCAAGGAGCGACTGCTCTATCTCAACTTCGAGGACGAACGGCTGCTGCCGTTCGCGGCGGCCGATTTCCAGGAAATCCTCGACACCTACTATCGCAGGTTCCCCGCGTTCAAACAGCAGACCTGTCATTTCTTCCTGGACGAGCTGCAGCGGGTCGAAGGCTGGGACCGTTTCGTACGCCGGGTGTTGGACACCGAGAACGTGCGGCTGTGGCTAACGGGCTCTTCGTCCAAGTTGCTGAGTTCGGAGATCGCGACGAGCCTGCGCGGGCGGTCGCTGACGACGGAGGTCTTTCCATTCAGCTTTCGCGAGTTTCTGCGGTTCCGTGGCGAAGAACCCGCGTCGCCGCTTCGCTGGGGATCGCAAACGCGCGCCACCCTGGCGCATCACGCGGAGTCCTACCTGCGCCTCGGGGGCTTTCCCGAAGTGCAGGAGATGGAGGACGAACTGCGACGGCACGTGCTCCAGAACTATCTCGATGTCGTCATTCTGCGGGACGTGGTCGAGCGCCACGGGTTTCGCAACCTGGTGGCGCTGCGCGCGCTCATCCGGCAACTGCTGACCGCGCCGGCGAGCTGCTTCAGCGTGTCGAAGTTCTACCAGACTTTGCGAAGCCAGGGCATCGCCTGCACCAAGAACGACCTCTACCTGTTCCTGGACGCGCTGGCGGATGCGTTTCTCGTTTACCCGGTTCCCATCCGTTCACGTTCGAACAAGGCGCGCCAAGTCAATCCCCGCAAGGTCTATGCCGTCGATAACGGCCTCCTGGACGCCATGTCGTTTCGCCTGACGGAAGACCGGGGCGTGCTTTTGGAGAACCTGGTCTTTGTCGAGTTGCGCCGCCGGGGTCTGGCGCCCGAGTACTACTTCACCCAGTCCGGACGGGAGGTTGACTTCGTCCTGCCGGACACCGGCGAAGGGGGCATCCGCTTGATCCAGGTCTGCTGGACGCTGAAGGACGCCCACACGCGGGCGCGAGAGGAAGCGGCCCTCCGCGAGGCCATGAAGGAACTGCGCCTGCGACAGGGCTGCATCCTGACCTGGATGGAAGAAGACACCTCGCAGCCGGACCTCACCGTGGTGCCGGTCTGGAAGTGGTTGGTTGGTGGTTGAGAGCGGATCGTCTCTCCAGGTTCTCTCGATTCACGGCTTCACCAACCGGAAGAACTCCGCGGAGCTGGCCGATGGCAGCGTGATGCCGCTGAGGACAGTGTTCGTGCCGAGGCAGGCGCCGCGACACGATTGACGCCGTTGGTGTCCACGCTCCCCGACTCCTCCTTTGCGCCTCTGCGCCTTGGCGTCTTTGCGTTGAGCTCCCGCTGAATGGGCACCCCTGTTCACGTCCGCCAGCATCCCGCCACTCGATGACTGTTCGCCTTTCATGCCCACCTCACTTTAGCCCGGATATTTCATAAGGCTTTGCGGGGTCTCATATCCGGGCTCTGTTCCTGCCCGTTCTCTCTGGGGCGACACCGGCCTTTGCTTACGACTGCGCAGGCTGGTTGGGCGGGCGACAGGAAGAGTCGGGAAAAAGGAAGGAGGTTCCCGGTTCAGGGTTGAACGTTGAACGTTGAGCGTTCGGCGTTCGGGGTTCAGGGCTCACCGCGGACGAGCGTTTGACTGGATTGAACTTCCCAACTCTGTATTCTCGCTGGTGCGCCTAAAATCCGGGCGTGACACCGGGGGGTTCGGCAAGCCAAGCTTGGGCGCATGAAGAGCTTATTGCTAGCCATCTGCAGCGGCCTGGGCCTATGCGTCGCGACGGCCCTGGGTCAATCCGACACAGCGACGACGAAGAAAGAAGAGGCCAAGGCGACCGCGCCCGCTTCGAACGAGGTGGCCGTCATCAAGACAACCAAAGGTGACATGGTCGTCGAGTTCTGGCCGGACGTCGCGCCAAAGACAGTCGAGAACTTCAAGAAACTGGCCCGGGACAAATTCTACGACGGCACCTGTTTCCACCGGATCGTGAAGGGCTTCATGATCCAGGGCGGCGATCCGCTGACCAAAGACCCCGAGGCCCAGGCCCGCTACGGCACGGGCGACCCGGGCTACAAGATCAAGGCCGAGTTCAACAATCGCAAACATGTGCGCGGCGTGCTCTCGATGGCCCGCTCCGCCAATCCAGACTCGGCCGGCAGCCAGTTCTTCGTCTGTCTCGACGCCGCGTCTCACCTCGATAACAAGTACACTTGCTTCGGGCGCGTGATTCGGGGCGAGGACGTGTTGTTGAAGATCGGGGAAACGCCCACAAAGATGAACGCTTTCGGCACCGAACGAAGCGTGCCGACCGAGCGGATCGGGGTCGAGACCGTGCGGATCGTTCCAGCCGATTCCATCCGATGAACACCACCCCAGACGAAGTGGCCGTGATCACGACGACCGAAGGCGACTTGGTCATCGCGTTCTGGCCCGATGTGGCCCCGAACACCGTGGCCAATTTCAAGAAACTCGCCCGGGCCGGGTTTTACGACGGCACCTGTTTCCACCGGATCGTGAAAGACTTCATGGTGCAGGGCGGCGATCCGCTCACCAGGGAGCCCGCGCGCGAACGCTCCTGGGGCACGGGCGGCCCCGGCTACCAGATCAAGGCCGAGTTCAACCAACGCCCGCATGTGCGCGGCGTCATCTCGATGGCCCGCTCGCAGAATCCGGATTCGGCCGGCAGCCAGTTCTTCGTCTGCCTGGCCGATGCCCGCTTCCTCGACCGGCAGTACACCGCGTTCGGCGAGTTGATCCGCGGCGACGACGTCCTGGGACGCATCGGCGACACGACCGTCACGACCGGCAGCGGCGGCGAACGCAGCAAGCCGGTCCAGCGCGTCGGCGTCGAGACCATCCGCATCGTGCCGCTCGATGCCGCGCCCCAGCCCGCATAGCAGTTTTCTTGCAAAACCCCTCCGAATTGCCGCCGCCGGTCGCTGTTGTGGGCGGCGGCATCACCGGTTTGACCGCCGCCTTTCGGCTCTTCGAGGCGGGTGTGCCGGTCACGCTCTATGAAGCCGATCAACGGGTCGGCGGCGTCATCCGATCCGTGCGGGAAGGCGGATACCTGGCCGAGTTCGGCCCCAACTCGATTCTCGAAACCTCGAGCAAGATCAGCGGCCTGATCCGCGATCTCGGCCTCGAACCCCGCCGCTGGTATTCCGACCCGGGGGCTGAAAACCGTTACCTGGTGCGCGGCGGCAAGCCGGTCTGCCTGCCGGCCTCGCCCATCAGGTTCTTCGGCACGAAACTGTTCTCGACCGGCGCGAAACTGCGCCTGCTGCGCGAGCCGTTTCTGCGCCGCGGTCCGGCGGACAAGGAGGAGAATGTCGCCGAGTTCGTCCTGCGCCGGCTGGGTCGGGAATGGCTCGATTACGCGATCAATCCGATGATCGCCGGAATCTATGCGGGCGACCCCCGCCGGCTCTCGGTCATCCATGCCTTTCCCCGTCTCCACGCCGTCGAGCAACGCTACGGGTCTCTCATTCTCGGACAGATTCTCGGGGCGCGCGAACGCAAGCGCCGCGGCGAAGTCTCGAAGCAGGAAGCGAAGAAAGTCTCGTTCGACCAGGGCTTGCAGGTCTTGACCGACACGCTCGAAGCGAGGCTGCGCGCCGCCATCCGTCTCAATACAACCGTGACCGCCCTCGAACGGACGCCCCGTGGCTGGACGGTGTCGGTTCGGAGCGGCGGATCGGAGCACACTTTCGAGCATCGAGCCGTCTTGCTCGCCGCTCCGGCGCACTGCCTGGCCCGAATCGCGCTCGATGCCGATGCCGATGCCGGCCTGACGCTCGCGCCTTTGGCCGATGTCTACTATCCGCCTGTCGCAAGCGTGGTGCTCGGCTTCCGCCGCGCGGATGTCGACCACCCGCTGGACGGCTTTGGCATGTTGGTGCCCGAAGTCGAGAAGTTTCGCATTCTCGGCACGCTCTTCTCATCCTCGCTGTTCCCGAATCGCGCCCCGGACGGGCATGTGACTCTCACCACCTACGTCGGCGGCGTGCGGGCTCCGGATTTGGCCCTGCGCCCAATCGAGGAACTGTTCAACCTGACACTCACCGATCTCGCCACGATCCTCGGTGTCCGCGGCAGTCCCACGTTCCGACACGCCGTGCTCTATCGCCAGGCCATCCCCCAGTACGAGGTCGGGTACGGGCGCTTCAAGACGCTCATGGAAACGATCGAGGCGCGCGCGCCCGGCATCTTTCTGGCCGGGCACTATCGCAACGGCATCTCGCTGGGCGACTCGATCATCGCCGGCCATGACGTTGCGGACCGAATCGCCGCGTTCACGCGGTAAGCCGGCTCGGCGCCGGCCGTCCGTGGAATCCGGCGTATAACCGTCCGGCTCTCTTCGAGACGCGCCGCCAGAAACCGCTTTCGGCGGCCAGTACCTCCCGCCACGGTCTCTGCCGGTACTCCTTTAGGAACCGGAGCAGGTCGCGCGTGGTGAGGCCGCAGTCCAGGGCGGAGAAGAGCAGCGCCGCCAGGTCCTTGAGCAGCCAGCGCGTCGGGACGCGGCGACGCATCTGGACACGGTGCAGGTCGATCAGCACCAGATCGAGAGCGTCGGCGGGCGAGGCGCCCGGCTGCCATTGCTGCCAGTCGCGCTGGCGCACCAGGAAGTGGCAGAGGTAGAAGTCACGGTGGTTGAGCCCGGCCCCGTGCAGCAGGCGCGCGATGCCCGCGACTTTCGTCAGCAGCGCCCGCTTGAAGAGCACTTGCCTGCGCCCGCTCAACCCGCCCCAGGTCCGCGTGAGACTTTCGAGCGTGATCATGCCTTCGAGCGCCTCGGTGACGACAAACGATTCCACCCGTGCCGGCCACCGCCCCCGTTCGCCCTTGCCCGCCACCCGGAGCGTTTCAATCCCCAGCGCCCGCACCCGGTCGATCGCCTCCCACTCGGAACGGGCGCTGACAATCGGCGCCCGGCCCCGAACCCAGTCCTTGAGCACCTCCGCCCAGCCGCATCCGCGATGGGCCTTGACGAAAAAGCGGCGTCCGCCGATCTCGACTTCGACGGTGCGCCGGTGTTTCACCTCGCGATGGACCTTGCCCGGGCAGTTCAACAGCCATTCGAAGGCGTCCTGCGCGGGCCGGTGACGCTCAAGATGTGGACTCAGTTCAATCACGGCTTAGCGAGGCTGCGCCTCAGACCATCTGAAATCTCAAATTTGAAATCTCAGATTTCAGATACTCTCTTCCGCGCCTCGCTCCTTAGAATCCTTGACCCCTCTAACGCAGCACAGAAACTTGACTTGTCTGCAACGTGTTTCACCGGTCAAGGATTCTAGCCCGCATATTTCACACCCCGATGATGCACAGGGCACTGAGACTTCGCAAGAGGACTGCTATTCGGGCTGGAGATGGGCGCGTTTACCGCAAGGTTGCCCTGAACGATCTGCTCGATCAGACCCGCGGCGCGGTCGTGGCAACTGTACAGGTCCTCGCGCGCCGCGTACTCGAGCCCGTTGGCGCTCCACCGCGCCTGTTCGCCCGACACAAGCATCTCGGCCACCGCGCGGTTGCACTCAGCCTGAGAAAAAGGCGAGCCCAGGATGCGTCCCGCTTGCGCCCGCGTCACGTGCGGGGCGTAACCGCAGGTGTCCGTGGCCAGCACAGGCAGGCCCGACGCCATCGCCTCGAGCAGGATCATCCCCGCCGCTTCACTGTAGGCCGGATGCACCAGGAGATCGGACCCCATCAGCCAATCGGGCACATCCAGCCGTCCGCCCAGGAAGCAGACACGATCGGCAACACACAGCCGCCGCGCCTCGAGGGCGAAGGCGCCCCGGCGATTCTGCCCGATCACCGCCAGCCGGCTTCGCCGACGGAGATTCGGGGGCAGCGCCGCCAGCGCCGCAATGGCGCGATCGAGTCCCTTGACGCGAAAGCCCGAGCCCACCAGCAGCAGCAAACGCTCATCGAGCGGCCAGCCTTGCGCCTCCCGTACCCTGCGGCGCGCCTCCTGGCGCTGCGCTTCGTTCACCGACCGCCGGGCAATGCCGGGCGGCAGCAGGTGAAAACGCTCGAACTCGGTGTCGTAAAATTCCCGATACGCCGGGATTTCATGATCGGTCAACACCAGAATCCGGGTCCGGCGTCCGCGCTGGAAGACCTCGGATTCGAGCCACGCGAAATGGCGGTAACGCGGGAGCCAGCGCGACCAGGCGGATTTGAGGCGCCGCACCTTTGCCACGTAACACGGGTCCGAGCCATAATACACGTCCAGCCCGGGCAACTTGTTGAACCCGACAATCCCATCGAGCTGGCGCCGGGGCAGGGTCGCTGCCAGTTGCCGCAGCCAGGCCCGGTTGCGCCCGACGTTGGTGAAGCCGCGCCGCCCGAACAGTTCGACCTCGATTCCCTCGCATCGCTCGCCCTGCCAGGTGCGCGTGAAGACCGTCACGGCATGGCCGCGCGCGGCGCAACGCGCGGCGATCTGGAGGCAATCGCGCTGCAGTCCCCCGTAAGGAAAGTAGTCGAACAGGAGGAAACCCAGTTTCATGGCGATATCCCGGCGGGGAACGGGAACGCGTCGAGGAGCCGCTTCTTCACATCCTCGAGCCCCGGCCGTTGGTAGGCCTGGGCCAGGGCCTCGAGCGCCGCCCCGCTCACATCGTTCTCGATCGTCAGCACGGGCGGCTCGCTGATTCCAAACACGCTGTAGTAATCAAGATACTTGAAATCATGGCCCCGGATGCCCCCCGAGAGCCGCGTCCAGACATTCGGGATTCCATAGGCGTCCGCCACCACCAGCCCATGCAGACTCGATGAAACGACGAACTCGCAACGGACCAGTTGGGCCAGGAACGTCCGCGGCTCGTCAAAGACGTTCAACACGCGCGTCCCCGGATGCCGTTCAACAAACCGCTTCACCCACGGATGATCGCGATCCTTGTAGTGGGGCACCAGGCCGATCGCGTGCTCTTTCCCACCCGAGGCGGGTCGTGGAAAGACCAGGTCGCACAGCAGGCCCGGATCGCCGAAGGCCGACGGAGGAGGCGCGTCGATCAGCGCCGCCGTCCGGTGCCCCCGCACGGCGTGATAGTGGTGCCGGCTCGAGGCCCGGGGCCGCTCCTCGATGAACCCGGTTCCCCAAACGCGCACCGGACGCGTCCACCAGCGCTCGGGCAGCCGGTGCAGAATGCTGCCGACGGCAATCAGGTCGCACCGGGCCGGACTGCTGTGCACCACGGG
>ENA-UOWO01007342-UOWO01007342.1-activated-sludge-metagenome-genome-assembly--contig:-NODE-7342-length-10921-cov-4.518314_pt1 | contig 10921 bp, 10 predicted proteins | sample MGYA00238148_ERZ761564 | MGnify/ENA primary metagenome ERZ761564 (study PRJEB28885, sample SAMN05720194) | activated sludge metagenome | isolation source: Anaerobic digester | place: USA...
ACTTCTAAATTTTGATATGGCTTTTTATAAGCCGTATACCCCAACTGTTTTATTGTATACTCAATAAAAAATAGAACTAAAATTATAACTAATAAAATATATAATAATTTTTTTTTCATAATTTGATTAACATAAACAATGTACTTTAATTTGAAGTTGAATTGTAAGAAATTTAATTGGATAATATTCCATCATTATCAATTATTATATAAACTAGCATTTTTACTTAGTCTTAAGTGAATCTTCATACTGCACATATATATCTTTCGAAAAAGGTCTATTTAGTGTAGTATTCTCTTTAATAATCATTCCTTCAGGTCTTAACATTTTTTGTTGATACAAGTTATCCTTAAAATTCTGATTACTACTGAATTTTAAAATAAAATCAGGATTAATTTGGTACTTTAGATACTTTTTATTGTTTACATCATAATGATAATGATACACCGGAATATTTTCAGGAAGGCAATATAATCCCAAAGCAAGTCTGTTTCGAAATGATCTGTTTGGCAAAGAAGCATGCAACAGGGATTGATTTAAAATGAGTATGTCTCCTTTTTTCATTTCAAGATATTGGGCATATCTGCGCTCCAGCCTTTCTAATTCTTTATAATCAAGTCCGGTAGGAATATTGGAACCACGTATTGACTTGAAATATAAATGACTTTTAGGTAAGATCATAATACAACCATTGCGTTTGGTAACATTCATTAAAGGACACCATATAAACACAGGAGTATATGTATCCTCATCAATAAACGTCCAATCCTGATGCCAGTTTAATCTATGGTTTAAACTAGGCTTTTTAACAAGTAAATCTGAAAAAAAAGGATTATATCTGTTCAGATATTTAGTATTTACAGGAGACAGAATTTCTTTAATTTTTGAATCAACAGCTACTCTGTATTCCTGATTGCTGCTCCACAATGAAGAATAAAACTTATTATCTACATTACTCTTTTGGTTATTAAAAAATTTGTAGGTATCCTCGAAATCAATATCGATTATATTATTCAGGATAATAAAACCATCCACTAAAAATTTAGCATTCGAGTCATCATTTAAGAATACCTGACTCATAGGAGCACTTCCGTTTTATTTTTTATTATAGTGTCAAATTTATTTTTATTGATTTTAGGGAGGCTATAATTTATTTTACGGTGGCTTAATTCTCCCTCAGGTTTATCCGTGATATTATATTTAAAATTAAGGAAGAAATCTTTATTTACATCCATTTCCTCGATTTCATATCCCAGAAATTTTTTCTTCATATAATAATGCTTCGTTGGAGCTTCTTTAGGTTTTGCAATTACCTGAATCACCAATCTATTATAGGTTCCGTTATTCGGTTTTGAATAATGTATAATACTGTCATCAAATATCAGCACTTCTCCCGCTTTTACTTCAACAGGCTTGCAATAATCTTGTATAATATGTTTTTCATAGCCTGTAAAAAACCATGGAATAGAAGGGCTTCGCAAAACATTTCGAAATAATTTATGCGTACCTTCAACAACCTCAATGGTTCCATTGATTTCTGCAACATCTACTAAAGGACACCAGACAGATACTGTAGCATATTTTGTTTCATCAACAAAATTCCAGTTTTGGTGAACTGGAATCTCTCCCAATCCCGGTTCTTTCTGAACGAAATTAATAATTATCGGTTCATAATCGTTTAAAATTTCATCTAGTTTTGGCTGGATTTTCTGGCTAATGAAATCAAATACTCTATACTTGTATTCTTTATTGGTATCAAGAAATGTAAAATGATACTTTACGTTTTTTTCCTGCGTATTAAACCTGCTGTCAGGATTTTGAGAATAATAGAATGCTTTTAACTCTTCAATTTCTTCAGGTGTAAAAAGTGTCAGTTTAAGATAACCTTTATCCCAGAATTTGTTTTGCTGTTCATTATCTTTAAATACAGGTTTCATAATTCTTATTTTTAGTAAATATATGCAATGTTCAATAAAATTACAGAAAATTTATGTTAAAAGGAATATTAATACTGTAGATTAAGTATTCAATTACTAAAATTTAGGTAAAATAATAAACACCTTAAAAGAGCCATTAAAAATTGAATTTGTTATTTTAAATTTAATAAATTTACTGAAAATTTATTTTTGCGTGTTCAAACAAGAATTCCGATATATAGAAGAAGAAATAGACAATAAGGGATTTGTTGTAATAGACATGATTCCTGAAGAAGAAATTAGTATATTAAGAGAATCTGCATTTAAAATAATAAATCAGATAGATTCAAATTTAATTTCTGATAAATTTCTGTCTACCGGGCGTTTAGAATCTGCAAAAATAAGAAATGAATCTTCCAAACAAGTAAATGATAAAATTGGTCATCATATAAATAACTATTTTATTGCATCAGAAGTAGAAATTGTAAGTGCAGGTTATTTATTAAAAGGAAAGGGTGCTGAAAGCACTTTAAATCCTCATCAAGACAGTTCATTAATTGATGAAAGAAAATACAGATCTTACTTTATTTGGATTCCGCTTCAAGACACCAACCATATAAATGGCACCATTAATGTTATACCGGGCAGTCATAAATTAGAAATCTATCAACGGTCATTAAACATACCCTGGAATCTGGAGGGATATTCAAAACTATTATGGAAATTTATGATCCCTATTAACGTAAAAACTGGTCAGGCATTATTTTTTCACAGTGCGCTTATACATGGATCTACCCCAAATTTATCTGATAATTTGAGAATAGCCACAAATTTTTTTATACGAAACAGAGAATCCCAGTATACACATTATTATTCTGACTCCGATTCCAATTATAAAAACATTGAATTATATAATGTTACACCAGAATTCTATTTCTCTTATAATATTTTAAAAAGACCACCTGAAAATTTCCCTTTAATAAGAACTGAAATGAACATAAACAGACAATATAGTATTAAAGAATTATGGAATGCTTTAAGAGTGGAACGAAAGAAATACTATAAAAATAAACTTAGTCTTAAGTTCCAAATACCCTATATTTATTATCTATATAATTACATATAATGTACAGATGATCAAAAAATACAAACAATATATTAATTTAATTTTCACTTCAATAACTAATAAATGCAGATATCGAAACAGTAAAATAATTATCACCAACAGCTTCAGTGAATTAAAACAAAGTAATATATATGACGATATTTACAGAGGCAAATCGAAAGGATTGATCATTCATAACTTTTTAACGCTACAGGAAATAAATGATTTTAAGTATAACTTTACTTCGTTTATAGAAAAATATCCGGAATTAATTGAAGAAATAGACAGTGGATACACATTTGGAAAAAGTTTTTTTGATATTGGTTACAATCAAAATTATTTTATATTAGCTGAAAAATACAGAAAGAATATTACAAAACTATTTACTTCTTCAATCGAAGTAAGAATTAATGATTTGATTTCCAAGATATCAAATGGAAAGAGGGTTAATATTCTAGAATCAAAAACCAATGAAAGATACCTTGCAAACAATATACGAGTTTTTGAACCAGGAAAAGGGGGCTTACATTTTCATGCAGATTTAGATATTCACAATAAATATAATGCTGCAGAAGAAGTATTAAATAATATTAATAACAATAATGTTATCGGCATTTTTATTTTGCTGCAAAAATCTGAAATTGGCGGAAGGCTCTTATTGCACAATCTATTTAATGAAACTGGTAAATCAGCTATTTATAATTCGATAAATTTGGATAAAATAACAATATTATCGGATAAGCCAGCAATTAATGAAGGTGATGTGATTATATTCAACGCCGGTAAAATACTACATGCTGTTGAGCCGATTTACGGATTAAAACCAAGAATCACTATCGGTTGTTTCAGCAGTTATTCGAATTGTAGTGATGAAATATTTGTTTGGTCATAATTCATGCTATTTTGATAGACGAGAAAGACATATTTATTACAGAACAACAAAACATCTCATTTAAGAATGACGGATATTTGATTATGCCCTTTCTAAATGATAACTCATTAGTTGAGTTAGAATCAATATTGAAAGAAATTAATATTCCGGAAACCGATAACAACATTTATCATTCAGCTGTCAATAAAAACACAACGCTAAAAGGACATTTTCATCATACTATTAAAATGTTTTTAGATGCATACTTACCTCTTTTTCAGTTTAAAGAAAAATTTAAAATATTATTAGCCGTCTATATCAATAAAAAACCTTCGAATAACTCTGCCATTGATTTACATACTGATGATTCACTCTGTGATGAAAGAATATTTAATCAGTTAAATGTCTGGATTCCATTGACTGATGTTAATTTTAAAAATGGAACAATATGCATTTGTAAAGACACGCATACTAACAAACAAAACATAAGAGTAGATTCAAAAGACAATAAATATATAAAAGAAAATAAAAAGAAATTATTAAATAATTTTACTGCAATTGAGATGAAAAAAGGGGATGCTCTTGTATACAATCCTTCATGCATTCATTTCTCACCACCAAATAAAAGTAACAATGATCGACCGGTAGTAGCTATAATATTGACAAACGAAAATGCTAAATTGAGTATTTTTAAAGAAAAAAAGGGTTTCTTAAGGAAAAGAGTTATCTTAAAATATGAACTAACCGTTGAAGAATTCTTTAATTATGAAAATTATGAAAATTTAAAACCAATTGAAATATTTTAAATCCACCAAATATCATCATATTAAATAAAGTATGAAAACAAACAGCACTTATTTTAATTCTGAAACTAAAAAATTCATACGCAATTATAATTTTATATCATTCATGATTCTGATTGGTAAGTGGGGAAGATATGATTTCTTTAATTTAGGATATAAGGGCTCTCTCAAGAAGGACATCATATTAGATGATATCGATAAAAAAAATCAGTTACATATATCACTATATTTAAAAGTAATGGAGGAATTGCCAGAATCATCCAAATCTATTCTTGAAATTGGATCTGGCATTGGTGGCGGTTGCTATTTACTAAAAAAATACTTTAAGATACCTGAAGTTGTTGGCATAGATTACTCAAAATTCAATGTTATATACAGTAAAAAGAAGTTTGAAAAACAGGGTGTGCATTTCCTTCAATTAAGTGCTGAAAATGCAGACAAGCTCAATAAGAAATTTGATGTTATTATCAGTGTAGAAGCATCACAGCATTTTTCAAACTGGGAATTATTTTTCAAAAATGTGTATTCTCTTTTAAACGACAACGGGTTCTTTTTTTATGCTGCAATTTTTACACAAAAGGATATCATTACTACCGAAAAACTAATTCAGCATTCGAATCTGAAAATTCATCTTCGCGAAGACATTTCTGATGGTGTAATTAACTCCTTAAATTTATTAACGCAAACAAATGAAGATACGAAATTTGTGAAAACATTAAAAAGAATACTTTTACTTGATAAACTGGAAAAATACAATGCATACAATCCTGATTCTGATATGCATAAAAAAATAATTTCGAAAGAATTGATTTACGTAAGATATGTGATAACGAAGAATGCAGGATAAACAATTGAGATTTATTATTATTTCTTACCATACTGTTCAAAGAATGAAACTTGAATCTCCCTGAAATCAATATCATTAATTTTTTCCAGTTCAATCCAAACTGATTTTTCAGTTAATACATACGCATATATATCAATATTTTTTATCTGCTTGATAGCAGATTTAAAAGATTCAATTTTTTTAGCATAAAGCTTATCTTGCTTTTTATCATCCATAACATTATTCAAAATATCTAAAAAACTCAAATATGCTATGCTAAATCGTAAACTTCCGTATTTACTGATTAAACTTAATAAAAAAAGTTTCAGACTATTATACTCCTTAAACTTTTCTATTGGCAGCTTTAATAAAACTGAATCAGTAATTGCATCTTTACAATCAAAATACAAAAACCCGGAACTAATTAAATAAATTACTTCATCTATGTCATGTGAATCTAAATATTTAGTCTCAATAATCCAATGTACAAATTTTGCTGAATCATTTGTTTTATGATTTGTTCCATCCTTTTCACTTTGCCAAAATTTAAATGTTTCAATTAAATCCAGGTATGCATTCCTGTTTTTTATCGAAATTGTATTTCTTTGAAAAAATGTTGGAATTTCTCTTTCATAAAACGCAATAACTTCATTAAGCTTTTTAATTGGAAAACTTTTTATAGAAAGATTTTCAGGATTCCAAACTACATTATAATGCAGTGGAATTTTTTGTTTATTACAGAATGTAAGCAAATCTGGAATATCTTTCCAGTTCGCAGTCATTGGGCAAGCTGCAACAGACAGATATGTATTTTTTTTCTTAGTAATTCTTTGAAAAAAAAGAAGATTTTCCATTACACGATTGAAACTTGCACCAAGTCTTATATTGCTATATGTATCCTGATTTATGGTATCCAACGACAGAATAATGCCAACATTTAATCGTTCTAATATTCGTTTTCCACGTTCATTTAAGACAGTTCCATTTGTAGTTATATGCACTCTTATTTTAGGATTAATTTCAATTATTTTTTCCCAAATATCATAGTAAATATCAATCAAGAAAGGTTCGCCGCCTAAAAATTTTATATCTGTAAGAGTAGGCATAAACAGGCATAGTTGTTGAACAAAATTTGCATCATACACAAAAGGAAATGGCTTAGCTTTTTCTCTGTTCTTGCGAATGCTCGAAGAAAAAAAACCTGAACACATTATGCACTCCAGGTTGCATATATTTGATAACTCCAGCTCAAAAACCCGTGGCAGAAATGTATTCTTTAATTCAAATTTATTTTTAATAAAATCCGGTAAATTAGATTTCGTTACGTATTCATCATAAAACCTCGCTTTTGTTCCTGAAAAATTTTCAGCCACAATTAATTCACTGCATAACGTACAACCTCCCTGTAAATCATTCATTTTTATCCTTTCTCTTAATCTTTCTGCAACTTCACCCTGCCATGCTGATAAAATTGAATCCTGAGGATATTTACCTAGAATTTCTTTACGGTTATAACAACATACAGTCATGTTCCCGTTCTGATCAAAATTCAAATTCACAAACGGAGCATGACAAATTATCGTTTTATCAGTGTCTTTTCTAAATTTATTATATTTCAGTATTGCTTTGTCAGACAACATTATATTAATATTTAATTAAATTTTGCAATTGTGAAAATAGTTGTTTATTTTTATATTTAAGTAACAACTGAAATAAATTGGAAAAAATATACAGCACAATTCATAATATCAAAAAAAAACTGAACGGAATACCAAATCCGGAAACTACTAATTTTTGTTATTATCCATTTTTTGAAATATTAATTTCGTCAGACGGTAGATTTAAGCCTTGTTCTAAACATCAGGATTGTATAACACATAAAGGGAAAGAACTCAATGTAAAAACAACTAGTATTCAAGATGCCTGGACTTCTGATTATATGGTTGATATTCGTGAAAAAATGCTGAATAACGAACGTCATTCCGGATGTGTAGAATGTTGGCGTGAACAAGATAATGGTGTAATTCCAATGCGTTTTGATTCATTTGATTATCTAATACCAAAGTCACAAGTTCTAGATCCAAAGTATCCTGTAAAAATTGAAATTAATGCAAGCAATGTCTGTAATTTAAAATGCAGAATATGCACATCTTATGCTTCAACAAAATGGATAGCTGAAGAAAAATCTATTTACGGAACTTCACAAGAAAAGCATATTAATCTCACAAAAGAAAACTTACCTCAAATTACCGAATTGCTGCCAACCATGAAAGAAATCAGCTTTTTTGGTGGTGAGCCATTCTTATCAGAAGAAAATTTAGAATTATTACGTCATTGTGTAAAGAGTGGTGATGCAAAACATATTCAGATATTAGTAAATACAAATACTACCGTATATTCTGATGAAATAGTTAACTTGCTAAAGAAATTCAAAAAGGTATATTTAAACTTTTCAATCGATGATATAGGAAAACGATTTGAATATCAGAGAAAGGGAGCAAACTGGAATGAAGTGGTGGAAAATATGAAAAAATATATCGCACATGGCGGTTATCATGGATATAACAAGATTGAATGTAAAATTTGCTGCACAGTAACTAACATGAATATTTTTTATTTTCCTGAATATTTTTCGTTTATGAATGAACACTTTGCCGGTCTGCCTGTATTCTGGAACTTATTATACAATCCTAAAGAATTTTCTGTGCAGATTTTACCTTCTGAAGTAAAAGCGATAATTAAGGAGCGCTTAATAAATGAAGTTAAAACTACTTACAAAATGGATTTGCTTCGTACTAAAACCATTGGAACACTTATTACCTATTTGGATTATGCTGAAGATGGAAATTTTATAGATTTTTTTGAATTGGTGAATAAACATGATAAATACAGAAATGAGAAATTTGCGGAAATATTCCCTGAATTTTGGAATCTAATAAAAAAATATGAGCCTGAAGCATTATCAATTTAATACATAAACATGCTGAATGTAACAGTAAGAAATAAAATATTTTATACTTTATATGTTTTATTTAGCGTTTTGATATTCTTTCTCATTACAGAATATGTGTCCTATAATATTCTAAAAAAAGAAGATAAATCTTTCTCATTATTTTACTTAAAAAATATAACAGATAATCATACAATAGATTTTATGAATGAATGCTGCGGATACAATGAAGTTGACCCTTTATTAGGATGGGCAATGACTAAAAACCAATTAAAAAAAAGAAATCTGCAGACAAAACATAATAATGTATACTTTGAAAATATTATACCAAATTGCAAGGATACACTTATCATTTACATTTCAGGTGGGTCTACTTCAGATGTAGGTTTAATGGATTACAACTGGCCGGCTCTTTTTTTTAAGAAATTAAAGGAAAAAAAAATTTGTGTTCAATTATATGTTGGTGCAGTAGGAGCTTACAGCAGCAGTCAGGAATTATTGAAATTTATTCGTGATGGTTTGCCTTTGCAACCTGCTATACATATTAGTTATTGTGGTGCAAATGAGATGGAAAATCCATATTTTGTATCTCAGTACGAGCAAAATTTTTATAAAAAATCATTTACAGAAACCAGCAAATTATTTCCTAATTTAATTTACTTGTTGAAACAAAAAATGCATCTAAATCAAAAAATGATATTGAAACCATTGCCCGATTTTGATGCAATCGGTCAATGGAAAAGAAACATGCTAGTAATGAATTCATTAGCGATTAGCAATAAATATTCTTTTTATGGTATCTTACAACCTGTTGCTGGTGTAGGCAATATTAATAAATACAATCATGATGAAAAAACTTTATTTCATATAAAACAATATCAGTTATTTTATCCTTTAGCGTTAGAACATCTTAAAAAAACTAATTATTTATACAATTTCACAAATATATTTGAACAGGTAAATGAACCTTTTTTTGACGATTGTCATGTAAAAGAAGAATATCAAAGAATAGTGGCAGATTCTATTATGTCATTGATTGAAAAAAAATCAGATATCCAATCATACCAATAAAATTATTTTTCAGATAAGATTGGAAACATGAAGTCTGCAATAGTATTTGCCACTTTTTCACTTCCAGCATTATTATAATGCACTTCGTCAATAAACAAATTTAAGTCTTGCACCTGACTATCAAGATCAATATATAAACATTTTTCCGACTTTGCAACTTCCATAATAGCCGTATTGAATGCACGAATTAAATTCCAAAAATGTTCAATTAATACCCTTTTATCTTCATTTGTATTTATATACTTTAGCCTGGTATTCTTTATAGCGTATTCGTAATCAAGCTTATCAAAATTATTAGGTTGTGTCATTAAAACGGGTATAATGTCATGTATCCTGCATATAGAAATAAATATTTTTAAATTCTTTTTAAAAATATTTAGTTTTTGAATTGAATCAAGTTTATTTGACATTTTTGGATTTTCATTTAAAAAATACTCAAATTCATTCATTTTATTCTTTTTTAGGTATTTGCGTATAAATGGAAATTCATATAACCTCTGATTTTGGACTTCATATAAATTATGCATTGTGTAAGACATATTATTAATATTTGACCTTACATTATTTTCTGACCAATAAGAATCAAAATAAGCTAGTAATACAAGGTCATTTATATTATGCATAAAAAAAGCATAATCCGGGTTTTGTGGAATTACTTTATTAAGTAAAGTATTAATTGATTGTAACGAATTTTCACCACCAACTGCACAATTATATGAATTAATCTTTATGTGTAAACTATTTTCTAAAATTCGTGCAGTTAATTCAGGAAATCTCTTATATTCATCATTAACCAAGCACTCTGTAGTTGAACCACCTAAAAAAAAGAGTTTTAATGAAGGATTTTCAGTATTGTTTTTAGTAACAATAAAACCATTTTTATCAATCGTTAATTTTGAGTGTAATGGATCAACTCTTTTAAATGGAACAGGAAGCGGTGTATCATCAGTATCAACATCTATTATTGTATCGACAGGATGTTCTCTTAAACAAATAAATCGAAAATCTTTTTTACTTTCTAAATATTCTCTGTAAAATTTATTTTTTAAAACCTGTTCAAAAGCAATAAGCAGTAAAGCTATAAATAATAGATTGACAACTATATACTTAATATTTTTTTTCATTTTTTATAATGATTTAAATTGGACATTCAATAATCTAAGCGGCACCTCTTGCCTTTGATTTAAATTCATAAATTACACTAGTTCTTATTAAAGGAAAGTATTCAGGTAATTTCTTTTTAGCATAACTTAATATATATAATGCTCCTAAAGGTGGGAAATATCCGAAATATTCAACCTCAATAAACGATTCATCTTTTTAAACCACAAATTCAGAAACGGTATTTTCATTTGGTAGATTTATTAAAAGTATTTTCA
>ENA-UOWO01007343-UOWO01007343.1-activated-sludge-metagenome-genome-assembly--contig:-NODE-7343-length-10921-cov-4.252347_pt1 | contig 10921 bp, 15 predicted proteins | sample MGYA00238148_ERZ761564 | MGnify/ENA primary metagenome ERZ761564 (study PRJEB28885, sample SAMN05720194) | activated sludge metagenome | isolation source: Anaerobic digester | place: USA...
AGTATGCTATCTCTGCTATACCAACAGTATTTAATAGTGCGAGTACGATAAAGATTGTTAAATGATTATTTCTTGAAGCCTTCCATAAAGCAATCAGTTTCCAAGTTGCTGACCAAACTATTACTAAAAGAATCCAAGGATTCTGTGATACGTATGTGCCAAAGGCATCGCTTAATATTTGTGTATTCATAATGTATTAATTATACCACTTTTCAAAAAATAGTGTAGAATAGTCTTTATGAAATATTTAGGAATTGATTATGGTGAAAAGAGGGTAGGAATTGCTCTTTCTGATATTGAAGGGAAAATGGCTTTTCCAAAGGTTGTTTTTGAAAATGATTCTGAATTAATAGAAAAAATTGTGACATATTGTACTGAAAATGCCGTACAAGCTATTGTAATTGGAGAGTCAAAAGATTATAAAGGTGAGGATAATAAAATAAATCCAAAGATAATTTCTTTTAAAAGGGATTTGACTTCTGCTATTAAGATACCGATTTCCTTAGAACCAGAATTTATGTCTTCAATGCAGGTGGAAAAAACGTTTGGTAAGACAGATATGTTAGATGCTTCTGCTGCCTCAATAATTCTTCAGACTTTTTTGGATAAAGAAAAAGTGAGACAAGAAAATAAAAAGAAAGTAGAAGAAGTTGAATTGGCAAATAAAAAAATCACTTATGATGATTTTAAGAAAGTTCAGCTAAAGGTAGGGAAGATACTTTCTGTAAATTCTGTTGACGGTTCTGATAAATTACTAAAACTCTCGGTAGATTTCAAAGAAGAAGGTGGTCCAAGGCAGATTCTTTCTGGTATAGCAAAGTATTTTGCTGATAGTCAGAGTCTTGTTGGTAAAAAAGTTGCTTTTGTAACAAATCTTGAGCCAAGAAAAATGATGGGGCTTGAAAGTAACGGAATGATTCTCGCTGCTCACACAGGAGAAAATCTAGCAATTATGGAAGTTCCTGATTTTATAGAAGAAGGAACAGAATTAAGTTAAATGTTTATTTATTTTAAAAATATATCTGAAAAAATAAGGGATTCGCTTAATAAAAATATTGGTGGACCTAATGCTAAAAAATGGCTTTTTGGTATTGCTTTTGCTGAGTCTTCTTTTTTCCCGATCCCTCCAGATCTCTATCTTATGCCTGTTGTAGCAAAAAATAGGATTAAATGGTGGAGTTATGCTTTTATTACAACTATTGCTTCTGTGTTGGGTGGACTCTTTGGCTATTTTATTGGTTGGGCACTTTTTGAAACGATTGGTAAAGCGCTAGTTTCTTTATATAGTTTGCAAGATGAGTTGGTTTTAGTTGGTAAATTTTTTAATGAGAACGCTTTTTTGTCTATATTTACAGCAGCTTTTACACCTATTCCTTATAAAGTGTTTACTATTGCAGCTGGGCTTTTTAATTTAAATTTATTTGTTTTTATAATAGCCTCTATTTTGGGTAGAGGGCTTAGATTTTTCATCGTGGCTTTCTTTATGAAATTATTCGGACAAAAGATTGGTGAGCTTGCGTTTAAATATTTTAACATTGGTAGTGGAGCGCTCGCGGTGCTGATAGTTTTATTTGTTTTGTACAAAATATTTTTTTAGTGTTTTGAAAGTTTTTTGTTTCGTTATATAATTATGAAGATTATGCCTTCATTATTTCTTAAAAAAATTTTCTCATTACCGAATTATATTTCTATGCCTGCTTCCGGAGTAGAGATATGCAATAAATCTATCAAGTATATAGAATTTGATAAGATAAACGGAGAAACAAAACTTTCTAATTATGGAGAGGTATTTTTGCCGCAAGGTGTTTTTAAGGATGGGGAAATATTAAACAGGGCTGAGTTTATAAAAGCCTTAGATATTGTAAAAGATCATTTGAAAAACTATTTTGTAAAAGTTTCGGTACCAGAAGAAAAGACCTACTTATTTAATATTAAACTTCCATATTTAAAACCAGAGGAGATTAGACAAGCGCTAGAATTCAGATTAGAAGAGAATGTTCCGCTTAAGGCCTTAGAGTCATCTTTTGAGTTTAAGCTCATAAGGAAACCAAAGAAGAGTACGGAGGATTTATTTTTAAATGTATCAGTTATTCCCAAAAAGACAGTAGAAGAATATTCTGATGTTTTTCGTACTGTTGGTTTAAATATTATTTCTCTAGAAACAGAATCAAAAATGGTTTCTAAGTCATTAATAAAAAAAAGCGAACAGAAAACGGTGATGATTGTTCATATAAAAGATGATACAACTACCATGTCTATAGTCTCTCAAGACTCAACGTGTTTTACTTCTAGTATTCCTGTTGGTAATAACTCAGTATTAGAAATTTTAAGAAAGATACCAGCAATAAATTCAGAGAATCTTAAAAAGATACCAGAAAAAATGCTTTCTCTAGACGATTTTTATGATGAAGAGGCTTATGACTCATTACTCAATATTTTTTCCGTAATTAAAGATGAAGTAGAGAGGTTTAATAAATACTGGGTTTCTCAAATTGAAAATCACAAAGAATATGGTTTTAGGACTTTGGACCAAATAATTCTTTGTGGTAGAGCCGCTGCGATACCTGGATTGGCAAATCATATAAGTCAAAATATTGGGATTGATACAGTGGTTGGAAATGTGTGGGGAAACGTTTTTAATTTAAAAGAGTATATACCAAGTTTAAAGTTTTTTGATTCTTTGGATTATGCCGTAACTATCGGTCTTGCGACACCATCAAGATATAAATATTAAATGATTAATTTTTTATCAGAAAAAAATAAAAAAGAAGTAAAAAGTGAGTACTCACTTAGGGTTACATCTACTTTTTTGATTGCTTTATCTTTAACTATGGTATTTGTTTGTGTCTTTCTCATTCCCGCTCACATATTGTCTATTTATAGAAAGGCTGTTATTTCAGATCAGCTCACAATGATAAAAAGTTCATCATTAAATCAGACTAGTATTTCCCTAAGTGAAGTAAAAAGAATTAATGAGATTGTGAAAGTCCTTACCCCTAATATAACCGATCAAAAACCATTGAGCGATTATGTGAAGAGCGTTTTGAATGTAAAAAATCGAGATATAACTATCTCTAGTATTTCTGTAGATTCTGACGTGTCTCAAAATCCAAAAATAATTTTAAAGGGTCTTTCAAAAACAAGGGATGGTCTTACAAGGTTTGCCAAAGATATTAAATCTCTCAATATTTTTTCTAGTGTAGATTTACCTATTTCTAGTCTTGTAAAAAGTTCTGATATAGATTTTGTAATTACACTTATTTTAATAAAACAATAGTATGCCAAGCGAAAAAACAAAAAAGATATTGCTAATATGGATAGTTATTACTACTTTATTTGCTGGGTCTTTTTGCTTTATGATTTGGAAAATATTTTCTTTTGGTGCTGTCTCTACTGCAGAATCAATAGAAATAAGAAATGAAACCCAGAAGGGAGAATCGTATCTTTTTATGAAAAAAGATATTGAAACCAATAAAAATTCAATAAATAAGGTATATGATTATATAGTTAAATCTGATGACACTGTCGGTTTCATACAAAAGATTGAGGACTTGGCCAAAAACAATGGTCTCAAGCCAGAGGTAAAGTCAGTATCTTTTGAGGGTATAGCTAATAGTGATGTTTCAAATATAGAGTCCATGAGAATACAGCTAGATGTGACTGGTGAATGGAAGAATGTTTCATATTTTTTGGAACTTATAGAAAATTATCCAATTAGTTTAAACTTAAAGAGATTTTCTCTGAATAAAACAGATATTACCGTAAAAAATAAAAAGATATCACAGTGGACTGGCGGCTTTGATTTTTCTGTAATTAAAATTAAGGATAAATAATATGGATATTATAAAAAAGAGTAATAAATATGAAATACCAGATGTAATAAATCCCCAAAAGTCTTGGAGGAATATTTTATTTATTTGTTTGGTTGTTTTGATCGCTGGCCTTGCTTATGACTATTATTTATATACTTTTGTAAGTCGCGAACCACTTTATGTAGAAGTGCCAGAAGAAGAAATGGCGATTGAAAGATTAAAGGTTGATAAGATAAAAAACATCATTTCTTTTTTTGATAGTAAGTCAGAAAAGAGCAAAAATCTTAAAAAGACAAATCTTATTGACCCAGCGCTATAATTTTGTTATATTTTGTGAGCTATGCCTTCGTAGTTCAATGGATAGAACAGAGCTCTTCTAAGGCTTTGATGTAGGTTCGATTCCTACCGAAGGCACAAAAATAAAAACCGCTTTAAGGCGGTCTTATTTTTGTGCCTTCGAGCAAGTGCCTTGAATGGCACTTGCGTGTAGGAATCGAAGCCCGATTGAGCATTTTTTGAAGTTTCTGAATGAACAAAAAATCCAATCGGGATACTGTCCATGTAATGGAAGATTTTCTACCGTCGTTGGTCTTTTACTTCGGGGAAGGGGACCCGAAGTAAAAGGAGATAAGCAAAGCGATCCTACTCTGCTATCCCCAAAAACAGTCCAAAATACTGTTCTTGGGATTTTTCCATTTGTTTTTTCTATCGTTTTAGGGTATATTACTTCTGTTGGGCGCTTAGCTCAGTTGGTAGAGCGCTTCATTTACACTGAAGATGTCAGGGGTTCGAGTCCCTTAGCGCCCACAAAAAACCTTTTAATACAAATTTATTTTGTGGAAAAGGGACGAGAAAGGCAGAGTGCGACGGCACGAGCCGGGGTCGAGAAATTTTTCAGCAGAAAAATATTCGTGACCGAGTCCCTTTAGCGCCCACATAAAAACTTGTTTTTCTATAAATCTTAATGCCAAAATCAAAGCTTCCAGAGATAGAAATACTATATGAAGATAAAGATGCGTTGGTAATAAACAAACCAGCAGGTCTTGTCGTACATCCCGACGGGAAGACAAAAGAAATTACTCTTGTAGATTGGATATTAAAGAAATATCCTAAGTTAAAAAATATTGGTGAGCCAATTATTCTTGAAGATGGCACAAAAATATTGAGACCAGGTATTGTACACAGAATAGACAGAGATACATCTGGGTGTCTTATAATCGCAAAAAATCAGAAAGCATTTGAATTCTTGAAGGGACAATTTAAAGCTAGAAAAGTTTATAAGGTTTACCACACCTTTCTATATGGTTTACTTAAAGATGATAGGGGGATGATCGAAAGGCCGATTGGTAGAAGTCCTGCTGATTTTCGTAAATGGTCTGCGCAAAGAGGGGCGAGAGGTGAACTCAGACCAGCAATAACATATTTTAAGGTTCTTGGTAGAAAGGACGATATTACTTTTGTTGAAGCCGTGCCAAAGACGGGAAGGACTCATCAAATTAGGGTACATTTCAAGGCTTTGAACTACCCTGTAGTAAAAGACACTCTCTATGCCACACCAAATCTATTAGAAAGAGAAAGTCAGATTGAATTTAAAAGACTCGCTCTTCATGCAAAAGAATTAGAAATCAAACTTCCTTCAGAAAAGGTTATAAATATAAGTGCTCCATATCCAAAAGATTTTCAAAAAGCAGCCAAGTATTTTATGGAAAAAACGCTTGCTAAAGCTGTCTGATTATGTTAAATTACAAATCACTATGGAATTAAAGAATATAAAAGTATCTTCAGTTGATATGGAAGCAAGAAAAGCATTAGATATAAGATCTGGTGACACTATTCGTGTTTGGCAGAAAATTCAAGAAGGTGATAAGACAAGGCTTCAGGCTTTTGAAGGTATTGTTTTGGCTTTAAAACACGGCAAAGAGAATGGCGGAACATTTACAGTAAGAAAGGTTGTTGATGGAGTTGCTGTTGAAAGAATCTTCCCAGTATACTCTCCTGCAATAGACAAAGTAGAAATTTTGAAGAGAGCACAAATCAGAAGAGCAAAACTTTACTATATCAGAGAAAAAGCTGCTAAGGATATCAAGAGACATATGAAGAGTGAAATCCTACAAGCAAGACAAGAAGGTAATACAGATACTTCAGAAGCTAAGAAAGCAAAATCTAAAACAGAAGAAGCTACAGAAACAAAATAGATATAAAATTAAACCCCGCCAAAAGCGGGGTTTAAACTTGAAAAAACTCGTTTTTAGTATATGATTTCTTTTATGCACGGGTGGCGAAACTGGTAGACGCACTACCTTGAGGTGGTAGCGCCCGCAAGGGCTTGGAAGTTCGAGTCTTCTCCCGTGCACCATGAAATTTTTAGGAAAAATTTTTGGATTATCTTTGATATGGTTTGGTGTATGGGCTTTTTTTATTGAAGTCTTACAGATTCAAGGTATTGATTATACAAATCACTATGTGATTACAACTGTGTTTTTCATGCTTGTAATTACTGGACTTACTTCTGTTTTTAAAAATCAAATAAATACTTTTGTAGAGAAATTTACTCAGAGAGATTTGCTTATGGTGTCCATTTTTTCTGCTTTAATGGCGCTTATATATTTTCTAGTAAATACTTTTGTCATTACTCCAATGGGTGTAGATGTTTCCACATACCCTTTTCTTCTTCGTATGCAGGAAAGCTTCTTGGTCTCAAAAGCTTTTGAGATAATGTTTCAGCAAACATTTTTTATTATTTGTGTTTATTATTTGTTTAATAAAAATGTTGCAGGTTGGAAAAACATTTTGTCTTTCGGTATCTTTACTCTCGTTCTTCATATCCCTGTTTTATTTGTGCCAAATGCGATGGGTAAGACCCTACTTCTCTCATCTTTTTTCGCGGGTGTAATATTTTCATACTGTATTACGAAGTTTAAAAAAGGTTTCCTATACAGTTTCTTTATACACTATGCTTTCTATGTTTTGCTTGGTGCCGCTTGGTGGCTAGGTTTCTCAGAGTATGTTCGTTTCTTAATTTGATATATAATTTATAGCTATGTTTTACACAAGAAAAGGTGATGATGGAAAAACAGGTTTCTTTTGCTGCGATCAACGCTGTTCAAAGAGTTCTATTATAGGAGAAGCTCTTGGTACACTGGACGAAGTAAATTCTTTTCTTGGAATTTGTAAATCAAAAGTAAGTGAACATGATTTTTCTGTATTGGGTCACAAGGCAGACGAAATAGTCCATACAATTCAAGAAAATCTTTTTATAATCCAAGCGCAAGTGGCTGGTGCTGATAAAAAAATTACAGAAGAAAAAGTTTTTGAAATAGAAAAGATTATAGATAAGATAGAAGCTTCGCTTCCTCCGATTAAATCCTTTTTAATTTCTGGAAGCACAGAGATTTCTGCTCTATTTGATTTTGCTCGTACTCTTGCGAGACGTGCTGAAAGACGCGTGATAGCTTCTAGTGAAGAGGGAATAGTGGTAATAGATAAAGAGACTCTTGTGTATATGAACCGTCTATCTAGCTTGTTGTACGCTTTGGCTCGTTTTTCTGCAAAGGAAGATGGAGTAAAAGAATCCAAACCTCAGTACTCCTAGATTTTTTCTAAAAAATCTGTTATAAATAAGTCAATCCTGTTAATTTGACGGGTTTAATGGTGCCTATGGTGTAGTGGTAACACAACGGTCTGTGGATCCGTTTTCGCCGGTTCGAATCCGACTAGGCACCCATCGTAATCTTTCTAAATAATATACTCACACTGCTTGGACTTTTTGATTCTAACCCAGTATAATTTTTATATGTTAAATATATTGGGTATTGCTCTAGGAACTATTTTTTCTGTTTGCCTGTTTCTGTTTAGTGTTATTTCTTTTGGTAAGATAATTAAAAATACTGCTGGTCCGAAGATAAAAAGTTTATTATCTTCCCTAACTTCAAATTCTTTCAAGGGTGTAATTTTGGGGACGGTATCAACAGCTATACTTCAGTCTAGTTCAGCCGCCTCTGTTTTGGTGGCAAGCTTGGCCGATGCTGGTCTGATTTCTTTTTATAATACTCTCGGAATAATTTTTGGAGTAAATATAGGAACAACCATTACATCTCAACTTGTTGCTTTCAATTTTATGTCTATTTCTCCGTTTGTGATTTTGTTGGGTTTAGTTATTTATTGGTGGGGAGGAACTTTCAAAAGATATGGTAAACCAATAATATATTTTGGTATGTTATTTTTTTCTATATATTTAATATCTGTTTTTGTTTCAAAAATAGATCAGGGTCTAGTTGGTTCATTCCTTTCAATAACCTCAAATCCAATCATTGCTATTTTTGTTGGAATAATCGCCTCTATACTCTTGCAATCAAGCAGTGTTGTTTCTGGTATCGTATTAGTTCTTGCTGGGTCAGGACAGATAGATTTGGCTCAGTCTGTTGGTTTGATATTGGGGGCAAACATAGGAACGACATCTACTGTTATTATCGCTTCTCTAACTATGGGCAAAGAAGCTAAGAAAGTTGCAATGTCTCATTTCCTATTTAATTTTATAGGGGTTATTTTATTACTTCCGTTTCTCGGATATTTTTATAAAGCTGTTCAGTGGTTTGATGGAGATACTATACATCAGGTGGCTAATATACACTTAATCTTTAACCTTATTTGTGCAATTTTGTTTTTGTTGCTGGTTAAGCCTTTTTCTAAGCTTGTTAATTTTATTATTAAATAATTCGGCTTTAAAAGCCTTGTTTTCAACCTCTTTTAGTGCATAATTATTAAACTGTATAAATTTATGACAAACTCAAGAGAAAGATTAAAAGAATACTGGGACTTAGTGATTTTGAAGAAAATGCCACCACATGCCCATTTTCATAAAGTTGAGGATGAGCTTAAAGAGCACTACACCCTACTTATTTGGTCTTGGAAAAGATTTCTTTTACCTCTTGTTTTGCTGTATATAATTTTAGGATTGGTGTTTAAAAGTTATATATTAGCTCCATTATTTATATCACTACTTGTTTTCTTTTATAGTAATTTTTTACCAGATGTAGATATATTAATAAATAAACCTCAGAATAATGAAAGAGAAAGTCTTTGGTATGAGTTATATTTCCCACTTTGTTTTGCTCCCATTTTTTTATATTATGTTATGACTGGTAGAGCTAATCCATTATATTCTTCAAAACACAGACCGTTTCATAATGTGTACACAATCTTTATATGGGGGTTCTTTCTGCTTATAATCTCATCTCTCTTTTGGCCAGACGACTTACTTAAGAAGATCATGCTTCCGCTTTTCGGTATGGCCGGTTTTTCTCTTCATTTGATGGTGGATGGAATCGTAAATATATTTTGGTTGAGGAATAAGCCAGAAATGAATTGGGACAAAAAAGAATCGATAGAAAAACTTGATAAATAATTAGCTTGAATTTTTTTTAATAAAGAATAGTATTGTACAGAATCAGACTGTTCTTAAATGAAAGGAATATAAAAATGAAAAGGTTGTATGTTTGGCAGGTTGTTATGCTTAGCATTTTTAGTTTAGTTTACTTTGGAAGTATGTACTACGGTTTCTCTTTACAAAATGCCATTTTTATCACTGCTATTGTCATGTTTTTGGCAGCAATGGCATTTGTGATAAATCCGACATCTTTAGTTTCTGTTGGTGGAGTACTTGCACCTTTAGCTATTTTTACATCGATGATAGTTTGTTCTGAAAGGGTTTCTACAAACATCTTTGTTTTATCGCTTGTGATAAATTTCATTGTGTTTGTTGTTGCTATCGTATTCGTTGTTGCAGAATTCAAACAAAAAACTAAAGTACTAATCAGCTTGGTACTTGAAGAAGCGATAGTTCTTGCGTTTCTTCTTGGTGGCTATTCCTTAGTCAAATTTGGTATTTTTATCGCCAAATGATATTTAATAAGCCCTGTGTACTTACACGCAGGGTTTTCATTTACCTTTTCCAGTTATCCAATATCACTGCAGTAGCGATGGCGACATTTAAAGATTCCGCTTTACCATAAGAGGGGATTGTTATTTTCTCAGTGACAATTTTTTCTAAATTATTATTAATCCCATTTGATTCATTCCCCATGAGTAATATTCCAGATTTAGGGAAATTAAATATATGAATATCTTTTCCACCAAGGAATGCCCCGAGTATTGGAAGTTTTATTTTTGGTAAGTAATCTTCTAGATTAGTGTAAAAAATATTTGCTCGAGTAAAAGAACCTTTTGAAGCGGAAATTGTTTTGGGATTATAAAAATCTGTAGTGTTTTCTGAAGCGATTATATTTTTTATACCATACCAGTCTGCTATACGGATAATTGTTCCAAGATTCCCTGGATCCTTTATTTCATCTAGTGCAAGTATTATTTCGTTTTCCTTTAGTGTCGGGTCACAGATTTCTTTTTGTCTCGTAATGATTAAAGCAGAGTCATTTGATTCTAATGTTCCATTTTTCTCTATTTCTTCTTGAGAGACAATATCATAATTTGTAATCTTTTTATTTATTAACTCCTTGTATTTATTATAAAAATATTCAGTAAAAATAGCGTATTCTATACCGAAGTCGGAATTAAGTAGCTCTATACAACTTTTTTCTCCCTCAACCAAGAAAAAACCGCTTTCTTTACGCCCCTTTTTGTCATGGAGCGATTTGATTAATTTTGATTGGTTTTTGGTAAGCATAGGGAAATTCTAGCATAAATTTGTTATACTTGCCTTATTATGAAATTTATTTTTGTAACAGTTGGTAAGCAAAATGATTCAGGGGTTGATGAGATGATCATCGATTATACTAAAAGAATATCCAGATATATTCAAACAGAATGGAGAATTTTACCAAATTCAAATATAGAAAAAGAAGGAGAGCAGATCCTTAAGACTGCTTCAGACGGAGAGATGATTTTGCTTGATAATAGAGGGAAGGAATTAAACACTCTAGAACTTGCCGATCTTTTAGAAAGGAAAATGATATCTGGTAGTAAAAACATATTTTTTGTAATTGGTGGTGCGTATGGGGTATCGGAAGAAGTCTTAAAGAGAGCAAATTTTGTCTGGTCTCTTTCTAAACTAACTTTTCCGCATCAAATAGTAAGGCTCATCCTTTCAGAAACCA
>ENA-UOWO01007348-UOWO01007348.1-activated-sludge-metagenome-genome-assembly--contig:-NODE-7348-length-10917-cov-7.148407_pt1 | contig 10917 bp, 6 predicted proteins | sample MGYA00238148_ERZ761564 | MGnify/ENA primary metagenome ERZ761564 (study PRJEB28885, sample SAMN05720194) | activated sludge metagenome | isolation source: Anaerobic digester | place: USA...
GGATTCAATATGTTGCGCATTTGGGGCGGCGGAACGTATTTGCCGGAAGCCTTTTTTAATTGGGCAGATGAACACGGTGTGATGATTTGGCAAGATGCCATGTTTGCTTGTTCGTATTATCCGGTGGATGATGACTTTCTGGATAACGTGAAGCAGGAAATCGTCTATCAATCGGAGCGCCTAGCGAAGCATCCTAGTCTGGCGCTTTGGTGTGGTAACAATGAAATAAACGTGGGGCGAAAGAATTGGGGATGGGAATCTACCTACCAATATAAAATCCCTCAAAAGAACTTGTTGGATCACAACTACGTCTTTTTCTTTGAAAGTTTTCTTCCCGAAATCATTCGTAAAACCACACTCGAAATCCCTTATCTCCCATCCACGCCTGTTTCCAATTGGGGAAAAGTGTCGGAATTGAGAACTGGCGATAATCACGATTGGTCGGTGTGGCACGGAGAATATCCAGTGGATTCGGTTCTTACACGCATTCCTCGATTTATGAGTGAATATGGATTTCCATCATTTCCTTCCATAGAAGTGTTAGAGGAAAACTATGGGAAACGAGTGAATGAGATTGATTTGCGTGATTTAGTAAAAAGCTACAAAGGCATTGGCTTGCTGCTTCGCTACCTCGACGAAAACGGATTGCCCCATTCTACCAATGAGGAAATAATTAACTCTTCACAGTATTTGCAAAAGCAGGTGTATGCTGCAGCTAGCAAAGCGCATAAAAAGGCTGCTCCGTATTGCATGGGAACGCTCTTTTGGCAATTGAATGAAGTTGCTCCTGTGATGTCCTGGAGTGTGTTGAATTGGGATGGTTCACCCAAGCAATCTGCTGGCTTCTTCAAACACTAAATCAAATCCGACTTCCTGCATCAATCAGGCGATTGCCACTTAAATCGTACACAGCAAAATTGAATCCAGGCTGCACGCAATAGGCGCCATATTGTCCAGCGGTATTAAGGGCAATAAACCCAACTTGAATGTCCTTAATGCGATGTTGTTGCTTCTTGTACACACGCTCAACGGCTTCTTTACAGGCTTCTTCGGGTGTTCTACCTTGGCGCATGAGTTCAACTACCAAATGACAACCGGCTATACGAATCACTTCTTCTCCATGACCGGTGGCAGTCGCGGCTCCAACTTCTCCATCCACATACAATCCAGCTCCGATAATGGGAGAATCACCCACTCGTCCGTGCATTTTAAACGCCATGCCGGAAGTGGTGCAACAGCCCGATAAACGTCCTTGCGCATCCAAAGCAATCATGCCAATGGTGTCGTGATTTTCGATATTTACTTTGGGCTTGTACTCCGATTTCTTCAGCCATTCTTTCCATTCGGCTTCTGATTCGGGTGTCAGTAATTTGATTTTTGGAAAACCCTGCTCCAAAGCAAATTGCAATGCACCATCGCCTACTAACATGACGTGAGGTGTTTTTTCCATTACCCGACGCGCCACCGAAATAGGATGCATGATGTGTTCCAAACAGGCTACCGAACCAATGTTGAGGTTTTCGTCCATGATGCAAGCGTCTAAGGTCACTCGTCCATCACGATCGGGTCTGCCGCCATAACCCACGCTGCGTTCTTCTGGATCGGCTTCTACCACCATTACTCCGGCTTCTACCGCATCAAGCGCATGACCGTTTTTCGATAAGATCTTCCACGCTTCTTCGTTGGCTTTCAACCCAAATTTCCAGGTAGAAAGTACTATGGGTTTTTGCTGAACGAATGGGGAAATGGTTTCGCTGAAAGTTGCGCCCATACTCTCTTTCACAAAAGGTGTGATGCCCAAAGCTGCCGTTCCGAGTAAGCCAGATTTAAGAAAACCGCGTCGATTACTTGCCATTACTCAATTATGATTTCATCAAAAAAGATCCAAGAATTCTTGCCTGCTCCCGGATTTCCTGCTGGAATAAGCCCTGGGTTTTTAGCACTGATGCGAATATACCGGGCATTCACCGGACTAAATTTCATTTGCTTTTTTCGCATGTTGGGCTTGACTGGGGCGACTATAGTGCTTAAAATAGGTTCCCAATTTGTGCCATCTATAGACTTTTCTAGTTGAATCTCTGAAGGTTCATAAATCCAATTCGTTGGGTCATGAAGCACTCCAATATCAGCTTTGCTAATGGTTTGTGTTGCTCCTAAATCAATCGTAGCAATCATATCATCGCCACTCCAGCCAAGCCATTCGCTGTTAATACGTGGGAGCACTGCTACAATTCCATCGACTAAAGTAAAGCCGCCTTTTCCGGGATAATGTTCTGATGGTGCTTTTGCAAAACTCACTTGTTTCGCACTCGCCAAACTACTTCGAATATTCAAGCTGGATTCATATCGTGTAGAATCGTTTTCGTCCACCCAAACTCGAAACTGGATGTTTTTGTCAATCAGGTCAACGGGAGCAACATATTCCATTTTAGCTCCATTGATTTTCATTCCCGGCTTGGTGAGTTCGTACATCATTTTTTTACCCGGAACAGGAGGTTTTGCTTCCGCTTTCAGCACGCCATTTTGAGCAACGGTTAACAATACAGGTCTTTGCCAGCTATGCGCCATGTTCACATCCATCTTCTTCAATAAGCCCGAAAATTCCGTTAGCCGTTCGGTGAAGTGGATGTAGTTGCGCGAAACTTCATTTGTCCAGAGCACTTCTGCCAATGCACTCATGCGCGGAACAGCCATGTATTCTACATCGCGTGACGTGTTGATGTATTCGGTCCAGACGTTTCCTTGAGCACCTAAAATGTACGCACGTTCTTCAAGTGTGAGTTTTTCAGGAATAGGGTGGAAGCTGTACACTTTTTCGAGTGAAGTAAATCCGCCAATGGCAATGGGTTCTTGTCGTGGATTTCCTTGATAGTGATCGAAATAACAATGCGAGCCGGGCGTCATAACCACCGGATGATGCAGGTGCGCAGCTTCAATTCCTCCTTCTGTTCCACGCCAGCTCATGACTGCCGCATTCGGAGCCAATCCGCCTTCCAATATTTCGTCCCAACCAATAATCTGTTTGCCTTTACTGTTGAGGTATTTCTCTATGCGTTGGATGAAATAACTCTGCAAGGCCATCTCGTCTTTCAGGTTATTCTCCTTCATGCGTTTCTGACATGCCTTGCATTTTTCCCAGCGTGTTTTAGGGCATTCATCACCACCAATGTGGATGTATTTTCCGGGGAAAAGCGTCACTACTTCATCCAAAATATCTTGCAGAAAGGTGAAGGTTTCTTCCTTCGGACAAAACACATCGTCGAAAACGCCCCATCCTCTTGCAACATCGAATGGTCCGCCCGTGCAAGAAAATTGAGGATACGCCGAAAGCGCAGCCATTGCGTGACCGGGCATTTCAATTTCAGGAACGATGGTCACATGACGTTTTTCGGCATATGCAACCACTTCGCGAATATCGTCCTGCGTGTAAAATCCGCCATAGCGAATGGTGTCGTAGCGTTGTTCGTTGTAATGCCCAAGCATAGAGCCTTTTCGCCAGCCACCAACCGAAGTGAGTTTCGGGTATTTCTTGATTTCAATACGCCAACCTTGATCATCGGTTAGGTGCCAATGAAAGACGTTCATCTTGTTCATCGCCAGTAAGTCGATGTATTTCAGTATGAATTCTTTTGGGAAGAAATGTCTGCTCACATCGAGGTGCATTCCACGCCATTTCATGTTGGGATAGTCGTTGGGAATTTTTGCACCATGAAAAGCGAATTGCTTTCCTGCGTTGTAATATCCGAGTTGTAAAAGCGATTGAATTCCGTAGAAAATCCCCACTTTTTCGGTGGCGGTAATGTTGATTCTGTTTTTATCCACATTCAAATAATACCAACCCTGCGGAAGAATCGTGTCGGGACGAATGATTTGAAGCTGAATGAAAAGTGGAGGGTCTTTTTCGGGTGCAATATTTTGCAATCGCACGATTCGCAATGACTGCTGATAAAAGCGATTAATTGATTCTTTAAGGAATTCTGCTTCTGGATAAATTAAAGAATCATCGAACGTAATGATGGGAGATTGAACAATAAAATCTTGTCCGTTGAATTCGATTTCTTGCGGTTGAGGTATGATGCCTTTCTGCGCCTGAAGGATGCACTGAGAAAGCAGACAAATCAGGAGAACAGCGAGGTGTTTCATAACAGATTATTCGTTCCAGATGATAGATGCAGCACCCAAAACAGCCGCATCACTTTCGTGTAAAGCCGAAGGATGAATGTGAATATGACCTTTGTAGTTATTGAGTAGATTCTTTTCGAATGCTTCTCGCGTAGGCTGAAAGAGAATTTCTCCCGCGCGGATGAGTCCGCCAAATAGAAAAATTGCTTCAGGACTCGTATAAGCAACACTATTAGCTAGTGAGAATCCAAGCATTTCGCCTGTTCTGCGATATGTTTCGATTGCTACTTCATCGCCACCTTGAGCCAATTCAGCAATAGCACGGGCATCGGTTTCTTCAGTTGCACTGGGATTGAGTTCACGATACGTACGAACGAGTCCGGTTGCGCTCACGTAGGTTTCAAGGCAACCATGTCGGCCGCAACCACACAGTCTTCCGCCAGGCACAACTATTACGTGACCGAGTTCACCGGCAAATCCATCGTGACCATAAATGAGCGAGCCATTAGCAACAATTCCGCTACCTAAGCCTGTTCCGAGGGTGATTACGAGAAAATCCTTCATGCCTTTTGCGGCACCGAATTTTTGTTCTCCGAGGGCAGCAGCTTTGGCGTCGTTAGTAAGGGCGCAACGAACATACAGTTTCTCGGCCATGAGTTTGGCTAAGGGAACGATACCGTGCCAGCTTAAGTTGGGCGCATTTTCGATGGTTCCTTTGTGAGGATTGGCGTTAGGAGCACCGATTCCAATTCCTTTGAGGCTTAATTCGGGAATGTCGCGACGAATGTTTTCGAGCTGTTTGCTAATGAGAGAAGCAGCGGCAGTAACAAAATCACCGATTTCGGGATATTGCTTGGTTTTGATACCATCTTTCGCAAGCACCCGCCCCGATTTGCTTACGAGACCAATGGTAGTGTTGGTTCCGCCAATATCGATTCCGGCAACGACTTCTTCCATCATGATTCAGTTAGTGTGCAGCAACGCTTGCATCGTAGTTAATTCCTTGTTTTTTGAGCAGATCGTTGGTTTTCCATCCGTAAAATGCGAGGTAAAGAAAGCAGATTACGCCCACAATATAGCTGTGTTGGATGCCTAAAAGTTTTTCATCCGCTAAAACGCCTTGAAACAGACTGATAAAACCACCTCCCATAATCATCATAATGAGGAAACCAGAACCTTGATTGGTGTGTTTTCCTAATCCAGCAATTGCTAAAGTGAAGATACATGGCCATAAGGTTGAGCAAAATAAGCCCACACTAATGAATGCGTAAACGCTCACCATTCCGTCGGCTAGCATACCAATGCAAAGTGCCGTAATTCCTAGGCTAGAGAAGATTAGTAATTGGCGAGCCGGATTTCCTTTGCTGAAGTAGTCGGCGGCGACGAGAATCAATAATACCGCTGCGTATAAGTAAAGCGAAGATGTGTCGTGATTGGCAATTCGGTTAGCTACTAGGAAAATTCCAAATGCTAAGTAAGGCATAAGGAAGCGGAAAAGTTGCTTGGCAGAATTCGTTACGTTCATTGCTCCAACTGCGCCAGTCCAGCGACCAATCATCAAACTTGCCCAGAATAAAGAAACATAAGGTGCAATTTCGTTGGTAGGAGTATGAAGGTGTTGCTTCATGAATTCGGGAAGGTTAGAAGCGGTTGAAACTTCTACACCCACGTATAGAAATATGGCAATCATACCCATCCAAAGTTGAGGATATTGAATGGCTGATGTTTTTTCTTTGATGCTAGTTAACTGACGAGTTGCTTTTTGAATGGCCGATTCGTCGAGAATGTCTTTGGTTTGAGCAGTTGTATCATCGACTGGTATTTCTGTGTCGATTTTGTTGGGTAGAGATGAAAATTTGAAGATGAGTGCGACAATCAAGAATGCTGCTCCCAAGATTAAGTATGGGACTTTTACAGCATCGAGCGAATCAACTTTTACCGTACCAGCCACAGAACCGAAAATGGCGTAGCTCACGATAAGCGGACCGATAGTCGTTCCAAAATTATTGATACCACCCGCCATGCTCAAACGTTGCGAACCTTTTTTAGGGTCACCAATGGAGATAACAAGCGGATTTGCTGCTGTTTGTTGAAGCGAGAAGCCGAGTCCAACGATGAATAATCCTGAGATCATCATTGGGAAAGAAGCTAGTTCTGCTGCTGGATAAAACAACATTGTTCCGATGGCTGAGATGACTAAGCCAAGTGAAATTCCGTTTTTATAGCCAATTCGATTGAGGAGATCTCCCCCAGAGAATTTGGATAAAAGGAAATAAATAACCGATCCAACCGTGTATGCCACGTAGAACGCGAAAGAGATCATTTGACTTTGCCACTGTTCGAGATTCAGTTTTTCTTTAAAAACCGGAATGAGAATGTCGTTACTAGCGGCTACAAATCCCCAGAAAAAGAAGACAGAGATGAGCGTTGCGAAGGCTTTGTTGTTTTTCATTGGGAGGTTTGATTCGTGCAAAATAGAGAAAGCATTGGCATGTACCAAAGCAGAAATTGGAATTAGCTGAATTGAATGCTTGAGAAGTAAAAAACGTCAGATAAATAAAAAGCCCGCAAAAGCGGGCTTCTTATTAAGTTGAAACAAATTAATTCTGAACTATAAACGATTTGGAAACTTGAATTTCGTTCGAAGAAACCTGAAGGAAGTATACTCCGTTAGCCAAGTTCTTAGTATCGACACTCAGTTTTTGAGCTGGAGTGTTAATGCTAGAGAATACAACTCGTCCGCTAGCATCCATCACCCGAAGGTTCAATTTCTCGCTTACTTGTTGATTCAATGCAATGTTTAATTGTCCTTGCGCTGGGTTTGGATAGATGTCGATGTTGTTTGCATTTAACATCTCAAAACCATTGATACAAGGATCGCAACTTCCCCAACAAACAGCTGGAAGAACGATGTTTTCAGTAACAATGATTTGACGATTCGTGAAACCATCGGTAGTGATGGTACAGCTTGATCCAGAAGTTAAGCTTTCTTGTCCAGCCCAGTTGTCGTTTGCAAATTTGTACTCAAACGTATCGGCAGGTAAAGGAATGATGATTTCCCAAATGTTGTCGCTATTCGCGTCGGTCATTGGAGCACAACCACCACACCAGTTGTTGAATGTTCCGTTAACTTCTGGAGTTGTAAAGGTAGCTACATCACGCATGTCTACTTGGAAAGTAACGTTGAACGGACCAGTTGGGTTGTCGCAAGCAGAGCAACTATTCCAACATACTACTGGAAGAGTAATATCTGCATCAACAGTAATAATACGGTTAGTAAATGCACCGGTTGTTAGAACACATGATCCTCCTGGAGCTAATGATTCTTGTCCAGCCCAATTGTCGTAAGCATATTTGAATTCGTATGTTCCTGCAGCTAGTGGAATAGTAAGTTCCCAAATGCCGTCGCTATTTGCATCGCTCATTGGAGCACATCCACCACACCAGTTATTGAAGATTCCGTTTACTTCTGGAGTTGTAAATCCAGTAACATTTTGCATGTCAACTTGGAATGTTACGTTAAAGTCGGTTTGAACACTTCCTGAACCAAAAGCTAGGTCGTCGAAGTAGTAAGTTTTTTCGCCAGCAGTTGCACCGTTAGTACCGTAGTTGAAGAAAACAGAAGCTTTATCATACGTGTTAGCAAGGTTAAGGGTCGCAGTTCCTGTTGCTTCATTAGCAAAGTCAAAAGTCAATGTTTCCCATGCACCGGCAGTTGTTGTAGTTGCTTCTGTTTCGACAGAAACTGTTGGGTCAGAATGGTCTTCCACTTTCAAACGAACAGGAATTCCAGCATCAGGTGACCAAACACGAACAGTCATTTGAGTTTCGGTTGATGTGAAAGGAATAGCAGAAGCTAAACCTTCTTCAGCGGCATTTGTAACTGTAGTTCCAGCCCAAGGTTGAGCGGTAGCTGATTTAATTACTTTAACAACAGTATTTGTTGCATCGGTTGGGTCTACTTCAATCGAAGAAGCTTCTGCACCTTCAAATCCAATTACACCATATTCAACATTCGCATCTTCGAATGTTACAGGTAGATCCATTTGATCAAGTACAATCACATTGCAACCTACACAAGAACCCCAACAAACAACAGGAAGAACAACATCGGCATTCAATGTCAAAGTACGGTTCGTATTTCCGAAACTAGTAATAGTACAAGAGCTACCCTCGGTTAAAGCTTCTTGACCCGCCCAAGCATCATACGAATATTTGTATTCGTAATTTCCTGCTGGAAGAGCAAGTGTCACTTCCCAAATTCCATCGGAGTTAGCATCTGTCATGGCGTTGCAGTTACCACACCAGCTGTTGAATGTACCGTTTACTTCAGGAGTTGTGAATCCCGTTACATTTTGCATGTCAATTTGGAAAGTCACATCAAACGTATCAGGGACAACCACACCTGTATAAAATTCTAAGTCATCGAAATAATAGGTTTTCTCACCTGCAGTTGCTCCGTTTGTTCCGTAATTGAAAAAGACAGAAGCCTTGTCGTAGGTATATGCAGCATTGTATGCCGCTGTTCCTGCAGCTTGATTCGCAAAATTAAAAATCAAGGTTTCCCAAGCTCCAGCAGAAGTTGTGATAGCATCTGTTTCAACAGAACGTGTTGGATCTAAATGATCTTCTACTTTCAAGCGAACTGGAATTCCCGCATCTGGTGACCAAACACGAACCGACATTTGTTTTTCTGTTGCTGTAAACGGAATAGCAGAAGCTAAACCATCGCCATCAGCATTGGTAACAGTAGTTCCTGCCCATGGTTGAGCGGTTGCCGATTTAATCACTTTCACAACTGTGTTAGAAGCATCGGTTGGATCAGCTTCTATTGTTGATGCATCAGCGCCTTCAAATCCAATCACTCCATATTCAACCGTAGAATCTTCAAACGTAACGGGTAAATCCATTTGATCAAGTACAATCACATTACAGCCTACGCATGAATTCCAACAGACAACTGGAAGAACAACATCTGCATTTAATGCTAAAGTGCGGTTGGTATTCCCAAAGCTTGTAATCGTACAAGAACTTCCTACTGTTAAAGCCTCTTGTCCAGCCCAAGCATCATACGAATATTTGTATTCGTAATTTCCTTCTTCAAAAGGTAGTGTTACTTCCCAAATCCCATCCGAATTCGCATCTGTCATAGAGTTGCAGTTGCCGCACCAGCTATTAAATGTACCATTCACTTCTGGTGTAGTGAATCCAGTAACATTTTGCATGTCAACCTGAAATGTCACATTGTAAATGGCAGGTGGAAGAATGGCTAATTCTAGATCATCAAAATAATAGGTTTTTTCACCAGCAGTTGCTCCATTCGTTCCATAGTTAAAGAAAACAGAAGCCTTATCATACGTATATGCTAGGTTTAATGCTGCTGTACCGCTTCCTTCGTTTTCGAAATTAAATACGAGTGTCTCCCATTGTCCAGCTACTGTTGTGAAAGCATCTGTTTCAACGGATTGAGATGGCACCCCGTGTACTTCTACTTTCAATCGTACAGGAATGCCTGCATCTGGAGACCAAACGCGCAAAGACATTTTAGCAGAACTGGCAGTAAATGGAATTGGTGTAGCCAAACCATCGCCATCAGCATTGGTAACGGTTGTTCCTGCCCATGGTTGTGCAGTTGCCGATTTAATTACCTTAACTACTGTATTAGTTGCATCGGTTGGATCAGCTTCGATTGTTGAAGCCTCTGCTCCCTCAAATCCGATCACACCATAATCTACGCCTGCTACATCAAATGAAACCGGCAAGTCCATTTGTTGAGCAAAACCCAGCATGAAACAAAGCAGTCCTAATGCTGAAAGTAAAATTTTTCTCATTGTTTATTGAGTTTGAAGTTTGGGTTTACTGGATGCTAATATATGACTAATTGTAAAAAATACAAAAAGTATTTATTAGCTTTGAAATCACAAACTGGTTAGATTTGAATGCTACACCTTTTTAAATCCTAATGAAATCGTATCCTCCCCGATTACAGCAAGACGACCTGTATTCAATACCTATAGATGAGTTCTTTAAGTCGGCATTTTCGGTCGACTGTGTCATTTTTGGCTACCATGAACGAGAGTTGAAAATCCTTCTCATTCAGCGAGGAACCAATCCATATGAAAATTATTGGGCTTTGCCGGGCGATTTAGTTTATCCAAATGAAGACCTTGACTCAGCTGCTACACGCGTGTTGAGCGATCTAACTTCTTTAAAAGGTATTCCTATCCGCCAAGTGCAAACATTTGGAAAAGTTGACCGACATCCACTCGGGCGTGTTATCACGGTGGCTTATCTCGCTTTGGTTGAACCATCCGAATTAAAGCCTCACGCATCTTCTTGGGCTAAACAAACCAGCTGGCATTCTGTTAAAAATGTACCTCAGTTGGCTTTCGATCACCAGGAAATTTTGGATGCTTCTCTAATCGAATTGAAAAGTCGAATTCTACGTGAAAATATCTGGAGCAATGTGTTGCCTCAGAAATTTACACTCACGGCTTTCCAAGAAATGTTCGAAACGGTGCTCGACAAGGAATTCGACAAAGGCAACTTTCGGAAAAAATTAGTCAACGTTAAGTTTCTTAAAAAACTCGACGAATCTCAAATAAACGTGTCCCATCGTCCATCACTCCTGTATTCTATCGATGAAAAGAAGTTTCAGGAAATGTTAACGAACGGATTTTCATTCGATTTTTAAATAAGCCTATGCTCAATCGCTACTTCCTACTGTTAACCTTTCTATTGCTTGTCTGCTCCATTCAAGCTCAGGTTGTTAAAGTTGAAATCACGCAATCAACA
>ENA-UOWO01007356-UOWO01007356.1-activated-sludge-metagenome-genome-assembly--contig:-NODE-7356-length-10906-cov-23.611833_pt1 | contig 10906 bp, 9 predicted proteins | sample MGYA00238148_ERZ761564 | MGnify/ENA primary metagenome ERZ761564 (study PRJEB28885, sample SAMN05720194) | activated sludge metagenome | isolation source: Anaerobic digester | place: USA...
ATTCATCATTCATCATTCATCATTCATCATTCATCATTCATCATTCATCATTAAAATCACTCCTTATTCTTCACTTCCGCGCCGCCGTCCACTTTCACAACGCTGGAGCCCGTGGAAACAACGAGCGCATTGTTTTTGATGAACACCCGGGCGCGGGCATTGTCGGAGGCGTAAATTTCGCCCGATTCGGCGCGCCAGTTGGTCGATTCCAGTACGGAGCCATCGGACAGATTGACGTCCATTTCATTGCCGCGGCCCGTTAAGTCGAGCGTGGCATTTCCGGAAAGCGCAATGTCCAGCGATTGGCAATCGATATAGGCCTTGATAGCGCTGCTGCCTTTGGCACTGATGTCGGCCCGGCCTTCGTCGAAACCACGAATAATGATCTCCCCGGAATTATCGGCATGCAAGGAGGTGAAGGTGTGTGTTTCGATCAGCACGTGCACCGGGCCATCCAGTTTTTTCCCGTTGGTGGTGAAGGTGATTTTGTCGCCCGACTGTATTTTCTGGATCTTGTTTTTATCCGATTCGGAGCCTTCAATTTCCACCCGGAAGTTATCGCCTTGGCGGATCTCCGCCTGAATGTTCCCTTCAATGATGAACTTTTCATAGGAGCGGTCGCTGCGGTAGTTGCGGTCGCCCATTTGCGGGCAGTTCGTACAAATGAGCCCTTCTTTGGTCATGCGGTATACGCGGTCGGGTTCGTGCGAAATGTAATTTTCGTCGTTCTCGTCGGCGTAGTCATCCATCTCGGCAGCCGAATGGTGGTAAATTTTATCGTCAAAAACGACGCTTTTACCTTCCGGCACCTCTATTTCCAGACGGATGCGCTGCACCCGCCATTTGTTACCCCGGGAAATATTGTAGGCCGTCGGAATGCGGAGCGCATTGCCGTTCGTAACCACATCAAACTGGATCTGCCGGGCATTTTCCTGCGCTTCTATACTGGAAGAACCCTGGGCTTTAACGATCTGCGTGCAGCGGAACTGCCCGGAATCGCTTTTCCGCACCCGCACATCGATGGGGCCATTCACTTCGAGGTTATTTTCCCCGATCCGAACGCCGTCGTTGTCGTGGTTGAACCAGAAATCTTCGTAGTCGTTGCCGTTCATGAGTTCGATACCTTCTACGCGCAGGGTATCCGAACGAACACCGGAAAGGTCGATATTCGAAGTCACCGTGCCGTTGTGCCGGTATTCCTTGATAGCAGTGGCCACCAGAAAAATAAAACTAATCAGGTTGATACCCCAGAAGATGCCGAGGCTACCGCGCAGCCAGACCGGCGTACGAACTTTAAATAGTACCCGGATAAAAACCAGACAAAGGGTTACGATCGGAATACCCAGCAGGAAAAACACATTGGTGAAACCCAGCCAGGTGGTGCCGTTGGAGTACGGGCTGAAATAATCGATATACGGCGCTGCCGCAAACAGGCTCCAGATACCGGCTACCCAGGATACTGCCAGGGCGATGAACAGGGCAAACCCTACCAGCATGGCAATCAGCACCCCGAATTTGGCGATAAAACGCAGCATAAATCCGAAAATAGTCCCGATGGCATTCACGCCCCGGTTCATGGCTGCTGCGCCCGGGCTCGAACCTTTAAATTTATTGGTACCGCCCAGGTCGTTCATGCGAGTGCTCAGGCGATCGAAACTGTCTTCGATTTCACGGGCAATGTTGTCTACATTGACCGGTTCGCCGCGCATGGCCAGGCGGTCGGCCGCCGACTTGGCCGGCGGCACGAGTATCCAGAGCAGGGCATATGCAGGCACCCAGAAACCGAAAGAAACAAACGCAAGTACAACGAAGAACAGGCGCATCCAGACGGGATCGGTGATGCCGAAGTAAGCCGACAGACCGGAGCATACACCGGCCACAACGGCGTCTTCTTCATCGCGGAACAGGCGTTTGCCGGGTTTGATCCCGCCGCCGCGTTTGCCGCTTTTCGCTTGTTGGCGGGGTTGTTCCGTTTCCACGGTTTCGCCGCCGAAATCTTCGGGTTTGCCCATAACGGTGACGGCCGCTTCCACATCTGGGAGCATGACGATGGTGCGACTGCCCATTGATTCGGTCAGAATTTCGCCCAGCCTCGTTTCGATATCTGCCACGATTTCGTCGCGGCCCTCGCTTTCGCTGAAGCGCCGGCGAATGCTTTCGAGGTATGCCTGCAAGTATTCGTAGGCATCGTCGTCTATGGTGAGGGCGTATCCGCCCAGGTTGATATTCAGAATCTTATTCATAATCTGATGTTGGACCTTGATTCGCGAAGGGTAGAGATGAACGGGAGGTGTTTTTGTTTTCAGAAATTTGCCCGTTGAATACCGTTTTCGCGACTTTTAATAAAGGTTGAGTTGGTTGACTGTTAGTTGCTGCGGTGTCCGTTTTGAAGGGTCTGATCAACGGACTGCACGAGTTGCTGCCAACTGTTGGAGAGACTTTCCAGCACCTTGGTGCCCAGTTCAGTGATTTTGAAATATTTGCGTGGCGGTCCAGAGTTGCTTTCGCGCCAGGTGTATTCCAGCAGTCCGTCGTTTTTGAGGCGCGTCAGGAGTGGGTACAGTGTTCCTTCCACCACGATGAGGTCGTTGGCTTTGAGCCGGGCAATAATGTCGCTCGGATAAACCTCATCCTCTTCGATGATGGCCAGGATGCACAATTCCAAAACGCCTTTACGCATTTGTGCTTTTGCATTTTCCAAATCCATATACTTCAATGATTAGTTGTTTCTGATTGTAGGGTGTCCGCCGTTTGCAGGCTGTCCTGCCGGATGGACGTATTCCGGTTTACCCGGGTCACCTTCGGGGTAATGCTCAACATTTTCGGCGACAAGTGCGAAACGTCTACGCCGCCTACGGTCGGCTGACCGCTTGTTGTCTGGTTGGCAGCATACATGGTGATCATGGTGGCTGCGAAACTGATGACGACGAAGGCAATTTTTAGTTTGTGTTGCATGGTATTGCTGATCATTCTATTAGTTGGTGAGGCAAAGATAAGCGCATAGGAAGGTTCTTTGCAATACATAGAACCTCCCTTAACCGGGTACTTGGTTGTGTTATTTTTATAAGGTGCTTAAAATGAATCGTTTATCTTGAAAAATATTTTTATATTTTTTGAAAATATTTTTTTCTGACTACCATTTAACGGCAAAAAGCCAAGGGCGACGGGGCCTCCTGAGCGCAGCGAAGGATCTGACATTGCCCCGGATTCCAGGTAAAAACAGATCCTTCGCTGCGCTCAGGAGGACACGCTGCTCCTGGCTTTTGCAGGGATAGTAATGCGATAGGAGGTTGGCGCCCAGCCGTTGTTGGCGTCCCGCCAGGGGTGTACGGAATGTTTACTCCGACATTCGGTGTTCGATATTCAATATTCGGTGTTCGGTGTTAAAAAATATCGAATATCGAACACCGGATATCGAACTCCGAATAAAGTGTAAATGGTTGAATGTAATAATTTTGGCTGTTGTTGGCGTCCCGCCAACAACAACGTTTAGCATAACAGCCAAAATAAAAAGCGCCCTGCGAAGGATTCACAGAGCGCTTTTTATATTGGTGTTCAAGGTGTTTTTTAACCCTAAAACTCCATCCCGTGCCATCGTTCCGATCGCAAATAATACACGACCATCAGGATCATCACCGACCAGTAAACGATTTCGGCTCCCCATACCCAGAACAGCCCGCTGTGGAGCACGTTGACCACCGTAAAAATATAGATCAGGTAAACGACCAGAGAAATCACCTGCAGGCGCAGTCCGAACCAGGTAGCACCGGTGCCCGACAGTGAATTCACCATCACCGAGCCGAACGTAGCGAACGAAAGAATACCGAGCATGAGGTAAAAGATCGGCTGCGTTTCACCAATCAGCGTCATATCCGATTTGCCGAGCAGCGGATACAGCACTTTTCCGGGAAAAAACAGCACAGGAATCGCCATCGCCATACTCACCAGCCAGCACAACTTGCCCGTTTTCCAGGCAGCCGCCAGCACGTCGGAGTGCCGTGCCTGACCGATGAGGTTGCTCACCAGCGTATTTACACCCGATGAAAAACCCCACAACGGGATGGAAAGCAATAAATAAACCGTGCGCGCCAGGTTGGAAATGGCCAGTGCGCGTTCGCCGAGGTTTTCGACCATACCGAAAAAGAAAATCCAACTGCCCTGCCCCACGGCGGCGTGTGCCACGACGGGCAAGGATATATTCAGTTGCTGCCGGGTGAGCGCCCAGTCGGGCTTGGGAACGGAGAAAATATTGAGTACCCGGTTTTTTTTGTCGAGCAGTATGAACACGATAAACACTACGAATGCTATCCCTTCCGCGATGCTGCTGGCCAGTCCGGAGCCGCCGATGCCCATGGCCGGCAGGCCGAATTTACCGAAAATAAGTCCGTAGTTGAGCGCCAGGTTGACGATGGCCAGTATGATCGTATCCAGCAAAATAATACCCGGCCGCGCGATCCCCGTATACAGGGAAATCAGCGCCACGCCGGCGTAACTGAAAAATATGCCGTACGATCGGTAATGGATGTATTCCAGGCACTTATCATAGATCTGGGGTGAGTTTTCCAGGAAAAACTGAAAAAACCAGGCCGTTCCGAACCGCATGAACGCCCACATCAGAGCCGCCAGCGCCAGTTCGAACAACAGCATGGTGTGAAAAATGTGGCCCACCGCCCCGTATTTGCCTTCTCCCATGCGCCGGGCGATGATAATCTGCCCGCCCCGCGAAAATGAATACCCGATCGCTGCAATGGTGATGTAAAATACCCCCACGAACCCGATAGCAGCAAACTCCACTTCGCCCAGATGGTACAACAATACGGCATCGCTGAGCGCAATGACATTTTGCGCGGCCGATCCAAGCATGATCGGTGCGGAAATTTTCCAGATTTGACGGTAGCTTAGATCGAGCTTCACTATGTTCTTTTTTATGTTATTGGTTATTAGTTATTAGTGTGTAAACGCCCGGCTTTACAACTGATAGCCAAGCGTTTACACACTAATAACTAATAACGGATAACCAATAACCACATCAATAAAATCTCCAGAACTTCCACCACGCAGGCACAATGTTCCAGTGTTGTTTTTCCCTGAAATCCGGATTGATGAAAGCCAGGGCAAAATCGTAAAAATCTATGCTAAGGGTTACGTTCGGATGTTGCCGGATGCGGGTCCAGGCTTCCTCCATTTCGGGCGACCAATGTATGTCGTCGAGTATAAATACGGTTTTTTCGCGTGCAAAGGGTAAACAGCGCTCAAAATACTGCAAGGTAGGTTCCAGCCGGTGATTGCCGTCCAGATAAATCAGATCGGCGTGTTGCAGGCGTTGCAGGGCAGGCTCCAGGGTTTGTTCAAAGGCGCCGGTAATGATTTCCGCTTTGTGCAGGCGCAATATTTGCAGGTTCCCGCGGGCTACTTCAGCCGTTTGCGGGCATCCTTCAAGTGATAAAAACGGCGTATTCCGCACGGCAGAAGCGAGGTACATCGTGCTGATACCGACTGAACTGCCGAGTTCGAGCATGGTTTGCGGCGCCAGCCATTGTGCCAGCCGGAACAACCGGCGGCCCTGCTCCGCGCTGCTGCCGGCCCGGCGTGCGATGTGGCGCAGCGAACGGCGTTTTTGCCCTTTCGACGCGCCGGTGCCAAAATCCGTCACCTCCAGAACCGCCTCGCTCGACAACATACGCGCGCGCAGCCCTTCCACATCGCGGAATGCGTAGTACGCGCGCCGGTCTTCCAGCACGGCATGCACCAGTCCGAAAACAAACGGCGAATGGATCTGGTATTTCGTGACCGCATCCCAATAAAATCTTAAAAATGCGCGAAATGGATAGAACATAAAAATGGTTAGGGTACGCAGGGCAAATTTTCAAAAACAACGGGTAAATATCTGAAAATCAAGCACTTGAAATTCCAAGCACCTTCCAGCAGCCGGATTTTACACCGCCATCGGCGGGCGAAATTAGAAAGTGCCGTCGTTAAAAAACATTTAAACCGACTTTCGGTCGAAAATACCTGAACACCTGCCCCCGTTTCTTCGGCATTCCTGTACAAAACGGAATGCCATCCGATAAATGAAAAATATCCGCCTGCTCGCCACTTTCGCTTTCGCTGTCTTCTTCCTGTCCAACACTGCTTTCGCTCAACGTTACAAAACGGCTGCCGGTATCCGCGTCGACAACGGCCTCAACCTGACGGTGCAACAGTACATCACCAACGGCTGGACGGCAGAAGGTATTCTCCATACGCCCATCGCTTCCGACAACTTCGGCGTATCGCTGCTGGCGGAAAAACACCATAAAATCATTTTTCGCGGATTGAATTTTTACGCCGGCGGTGGTGTCCACTACTATGGCATCAATAATTCCGGCGTAAAGGATGCCGTTACCACCAACAACGTGTGGGGCTTGTCCGGCATCGGCGGCGCGGAAGTTTCCCTCGGCCGCATCAACCTGGCGGTCGACTGGAAACCGGAACTGCACCTTTCCGGCGATCAGGTGAAACCGTTCAACTGGAACGGCGCTTCCATCTCCGCCCGCTATATCATCGCCAAACGCGAGCGGAACAAGATTAAGGACTGGAATATCTGGGACAAGTTTGGCCGGAGGAAAAAATAGTAGTTATCGGTTATTAGTTATCCGTTAGTAGTTATCAGGGGTGGTAAGGGACCATCTGCACAGATGCTTGGCCGCACAATCGGGCAGCAAAAAACTGGTGCAGGTGGTCCCTTACCACCCCTAATAACTAATAACCGATAACTAATAACTTAAAACAGATACCCAAAAATCCGTTTCTTCTTCTTCGCCGTCGTTGCCGTCTTTTTCACAAAAACAGGCGCGCTGCTGTAACTCTGCACGTTGGGCCGGTTGAAGGCGGTGATAACATAAGTGTAATACTCCCCTTCTATTGCCGTCTGATCCTCAAAGGTCCATTTTTCCGCATCAGCGTTAAATGCCGTCGTAGCGAGGAGGTTACGCGGATTGCGAAAGTCACCGACCGCTTCCCCCTGGAAACGGTAAATAGCAAAATAGTAAGGCATTTGTTCGGCGGCAATCACGTCGCAGATATTCCAGGCCAGGCGCACCGAACTGGGCGAGCCTTCGATCCGGCAGATTTGCGGCGTAGCCGGCGGGATTTTCGACAGAGCTACTACGGGCGGCACCAGCGCCTGCGTTTTAAACAGGTCATTGATCAGCGAATCCTGTACCCCGAGCGGGTTGCGAATGAGCGGACGCGTGGAAAAGAAAATGCTTCCGTTGACGTTCGGGTTGCTGCGGTTGAGATTGATCTGGCGTTTGATCTCGTCGGGCCGGGTCCAGTTGATATCGTTGGGCGCATTGTTGATCTTATACGCGGCATGGCCGATATACAACTGCTTTCCATAGGTGTTTTTTCCCCACCAGTCCACCAGTTTTTCATAGTCGGCCGGCACGAAGCCGATGCTCCAGTACAGTTGGGGCGCCACATAATCGATCCAGCCGTTTTTCATCCACAGCAGCACGTCGGCATACAGGTCGTCGTAGCAGGTCACGCCGGCGCGGGTATCGGAACCCATGACCGGGTCGCGGTCGCGGTTGCGCCACACACCGAAGGGACCGATGCCGAAACGCACGTACGGTTTGATTTTCCGGATATTCGTGGATACCGCCGACACCAGCCGGCTGATGTTGTCGCGGCGCCAGTCTTCGATCATCGAAAAACCGCGCGGATCGGACGCGAATTCATTGTAGTCGTTCAGCGTTTCGCCGGCTTCTTTGTACGGGTAAAAATAGTCGTCGAAGTGAATACCGTCCACGTCGTAGCGCAGTACGATGTCTTTTACCACATTCACGAGGTATTGCTGCACCGACGGGTTGGCAGGGTTGAAATAATACCGGCGGCCGTAGCGGAAAAACCACTGCGCTTTCCGGTTGGCCGGCAGCGACCGCAGCGGGTGCATGGGAGACAAGGCGGCCGTATCCAGGTCGAGTGTGGCGCGGTACGGGTTCAGCCAGGCATGAAATTCCATGCGCCGGTCGTGGGCTGCCTTGATCATGTATTCCATCGGATCATACGTCGAATCCGGCGGCGGAACACCCTGCTGCCCGGTCAGGAACTTGCTCCAGGGCACATTGGGCGAGCGGTACATGGCGTCGCCACTAGGCCGCACCTGCACAAAAACGGCGTTCATATTCATTGCTTTCAGCACATCCAACAGGCTGTCGAACTCCATTTTCTGCCGCTCGATCGGCAATCCGGGCTGCGACGGCCAGTCGATGTTAAAAGCGGTGGCGATCCATGCGCCGCGCATTTCGGTGACGGGTGAGGTAGGCGGACGCTGTGCCCGTGCATTTTGTGCCAGCAGCACAACGCTGAAAAAAATCAAAAAAACAGGGAAACGGGTGTATTGCTTCATAAAAAGACTGGTTTTGCGGTAAATGTATGCACAAAATTAGAAGTGAGAAGGGAGAAGTGAGAAGTGAGACGCGTAGATTACACCGCTTAGAGCCAGGTACCCGAATCGTTTGGAGCGAAGCGGCGTACGCTACGCGTCTCTCTTCTCACTTCTCCCTTCTCACTTCTGATTGATTTGCGCCCGAATTTTCGGACTTTTGCGTCCCTAACCATTTTGCACTCCATATGAAATTTCCACATCCCATCCCGGTGAGCGAGCTTGCCGCCCGTTTTCAGGCACAGGTCATCGGCGACGCCGGACTTACGGCCACCGGTATTAACGAGATCCACAAAGTGGAGCCCGGCGATATCGCATTTTCAGATGTCAAAAAATATTTTGAAAAAACGCTCGCCAGTTCCGCTACCGTCATTCTGCTCAACGAAGCCGTCGAATGCCCGCCCGGGAAGGTGATCCTCGTGGTGGCACAACCCTTCGAAGCCTACGATTCGCTGGTACGCGAGTTCCGGCCTTTCGAACCCATTACACAAACGATCAGTCCGCAGGCGGAAGTACACCACACTGCCGTCATCGAGCCGGGCGTCGTCATAGCCGCGCATGCCAAAGTGGGCGCTTATTGCCACATTCAGGCCAATACCTACATCGGCGAATACACGATCATCGGCGAATACGTCAGCATCGGCCCCAACAGCACTATCGGTTCCGACGCATTTTATTATAAAAAACAGGCCGACGGCTCTTTCCAGAAATGGCGCTCCGGCGGGCGCGTCCTGCTGCATGACCGGGTCGATATCGGCGCCGGCTGCACCGTGAATAAAGGTGTGAGCGGCGATACCATTATCGGCGAAGGCAGCAAACTCGACTGCCAGATCCACATCGGCCACGGCGTGGTGGTGGGCAAAAACTGCCTGTTCGCTGCGCAGGTCGGTATCGGCGGAAAAACCATTATCGAAGACAATGTGGTGCTGTACGGACAGGTTGGCGTGGCCCAGAACGTCACCATCGGCAAAGGCGCAATCGTGCTCGCCACTTCCGGCGTTTCCAAATCGCTGGACGGCGGAAAAACGTATTTCGGCGCACCGGCCGAAGAGATTCGGGAAAAATACAAGGAACTGGCGGCGCTGCGGATGTTGCCGGGGGTGATCAATAAGTTGAAGTAGTTGTTGGTTGTTAGTTATAAGTTATTAGTTATTAGGGGTGGTAAGGGACCGTCTGCACTAAAGTCTGGCCGCCCGATTCGAGAGCGTCTACGTGATTTAAAATTTAAGATTACATGACGTAAGATTTACGATTTAAAAGGCGGCATCACGGACAATCTTAAATCTTACGTCATGTAATCTTAAATCTTAAATACCACGCGCTTGACACCCAATTTTACAGCCAATCTTTGGTGCAGATTGCCCCCTACCACCCCTAATAACTAATAACCGATAACTAACAACGAAATGGCCCACCTCCCCGAATCGACCCTCAAAAAACTTCGCCGTATCGGTCAGAGCCTCAACCTGCTGGCCCGGGTGGCGCCTGCTGTGGCGGGGCGTGTCACGTTTCGGCTGTTTTGCAGTCCGCGGCGGAAACCGATGAACGAGCAGGACAAGGATTTTCTGCTGGCAGCGCGACAGCCTGTTATGGACGTGAACGGCACGCCCGTCGCCAACTTTTGCTGGCAACCCTCCGGCGTGTCCAACGGCCGCAGTGTGTTGTTTCTGCACGGCTGGGAATCCAATTCCGCCCGGTGGCGGCAGTACGTGAAGGCCTTGCGGAAGGTGGGTTTTACCGTTTGGGCGCTCGACGCGCCGGCCAGCGGCCTTTCCGGCGGGCGCATGCTCAACTTGCTGATTTTCAGCACTGTCGTAAAAAAATTCCTGGAAGAGAAAGGGAATATGTACGCCATTGTCGGCCATTCGCTGGGCGGCGGCGCGGCCGTTTTGAGCACTACCCTGCTGGGTGCACCCCGGCCTGAAAAAATCGTGGTACTGGGCACATTTGCCGAAGCAAAACGGGTCATCCGCGATTTCGGGGCCATTATCGGCGCCAATGAAACGGTGCTCCGGCAGGTCGACCTGGAAATTGCGCGGCGCGGCGGAATACCCATCGAGGAATATTCTGTGGTGCGGCATGTCGCGCAACTCACCGACGTACATGGACTGGTGATGCACGACCACGACGACGACGTGGCTCCCATAGCGGAGGCCCGCCTGATCGCTGAAAAATGGGAAGGCGCACAATTCATCGAAACCACCGGGCTGGGGCACCGCATGCAACATGGTTCCGTGGTGAAGGCTGTGCGGGATTTTCTGGTTTAACTATCCGGGCGCTTAGTGGTGGCATGGGATTATTAACTTTAAAAGGTTGGGGTTTGTATTGCGCTCGCAATACAAACCCCAACCTTTTAAAGTTAATAATCCCATGCCACCACTAGGTAAGCACGCCAATTTATCTCAGATAAGACCACACACTACAGTGATTTCGACAGCACGTACATCAGGTATACCTCCTCCTGGTTGCTGATGCCGA
>ENA-UOWO01007357-UOWO01007357.1-activated-sludge-metagenome-genome-assembly--contig:-NODE-7357-length-10906-cov-12.782601_pt1 | contig 10906 bp, 12 predicted proteins | sample MGYA00238148_ERZ761564 | MGnify/ENA primary metagenome ERZ761564 (study PRJEB28885, sample SAMN05720194) | activated sludge metagenome | isolation source: Anaerobic digester | place: USA...
AAATCCCAGTTTTCGTATTTGATTTGTGGTCGAAGGTAATCCACGAAAATCATGTCTAAATCTTTGTTGTATAAATCGCCGTCGAAATCTAAAATAAAAACTTCAATTGTCAATTTGCTATTGTCAAAAACCGTTTCTCTATAACCGATGCTGAGAGCACCTTTATAAAATTCGTTATCAATTTTAATTTTTACCGCATACACACCGGAAGCAGGAATTAATTTATGCGGATTGGATATTTCGATGTTAGCAGTAGGAAAACCTAATATTCTGCCGATTTTATCACCATGCACCACTTTACCTTTTATGGTAAACGGATGCGCTAAAAACTGGTTGGCATGTTTGATATCACCTTCTAATAAAGCATTGCGCACTTTGGTAGAACTCACCGAAATTTCGTCTAATGTTTGTGCCGGAATTTCTTCTACTTCATAATTATATTTTGTGGAAAGCTTTCGTAACAAATCAATGTTTCCTTTTCTGTCTTTGCCAAAACGATGGTCATAGCCAATCACTATTTTTTTTGGATGAAAATTGTTTACCAGAATTTTTTCTACATATTCTGTGGCATCCATATTGGAAAATTCTTTCGAGAATTCATTTATGACTAAATGATTCAATCCGAATGTTTCCAGCAATTCTTCTTTTTCGTCGATGGTGGAAATTAATTTTAATGTATCATCATTTGGATGTAAGACCAATCTCGGATGCGGGTCAAACGTCAGCAAAATACTTTCGCCATTTATTTCCTGTGCAATATCATTGATACGTTTGATAATCTGCTGATGCCCGAAATGCACGCCATCATAGGTGCCAATAGTGAGTACTGCATTTTTAAAATCGGGTAAATTATATAAGCCTTTATGAATCTGCATTGTCGCTACAAAATAATAATAAAACACATAGAAACATAGTTTTTAAAGTATGTAAGTCTGTAGAAAACATTGAATTTTTACCATAGTTTACAATAGTTATTCATCAAAGATGAATTCTATATTTTCTATCTATTTCTTTATCGCAGAGTTTGCTATGTTTCTATGTGTTTATAATTTTTAAATTTTTTCTAAAAATTGTTCCACCGTAAAGGCATCTGTAACATTATAATTTCCAATTTTTGTTCTTCTTAACGATTGTAAATAAGCACCGTTGTTTAAACGTGCACCGAAATCGTTAGCCAAACTTCTGATGTATGTGCCTTTGGTACATTCTACATAAAAATCAATTATGGGTAATTCAATTTTTGTGATGTCAAATTTTTTGATAGTGATCACTTTTGATTTTACCGCTACTTCTTTTCCGGCACGTGCTAAATCATACGCGCGTTTACCATCGATTTTCACGGCAGAATGAATAGGTGGAAATTGTTCCTGCTCACCAACAAAAGTTTTTGCACAATCATAAATCGCATCTTCCGTTATACCGGAAATATCAAACGTTTGATTAGGTTCTTTTTCAGTATCAAAACAAACTGTAGTAGCACCTAAAAAAAAAGAACCGGTATATACTTTATCGGCATTTTGTATGGCTTCGATGTCTTTGGTTTTTTTTCCGGTACAAAGTATCAGCAAGCCTGTAGCTTTCGGGTCTAACGTGCCTGCATGACCGATTTTTATTTTACCGTATTTCTTTTTAAGTGCAAATTTTATCTTATTTACCACATCAAAACTTGTCCAGTCCAATGGTTTATCAATCAGGATAACTTCACCTTGTTCAAAATTCATAGTATTGGTCATGGTTATAAAACAGAAAAGATTTTATTGTATAAAACTAAAATAAATTAGGAGTATGATACCCATGATGATTCTATACCATGCCCAAGGTTTGAAACCATATTTTGTAATCACTTCAATAAAAAATTTGATGGCAATAACAGCTACAATAAATGCAACTATATTTCCAATTATAAAATACATTAAATTATTGCCGCTAAACAGCAATTCAAATCCTTTTATTTCAACACCATTTTCATTCCAGTCTTTCAAGAAAACGGAATATGTCGTTACCGCTAACATAGTTGGCACGGCTAAAAAAAACGAAAATTCAGCTGCGGCTTTTCTGCTTAGTTTTTGTTGCATTCCACCAATGATGGATGCAGCACTTCTGCTGGTACCGGGCATCATGGCCAAGCATTGCCAAAAGCCTATAATTATGGCAGATTTAAACGAAATTTCTTTTTCTGTATGAACGAGTGGTTTGGTAAATAGTTTGTCTATAAATAATAAAATAATACCACCAACAATCATGACGATAGCTATTGGAATAGGTTTTTCCAAGACTGCTTCAATTTTATCATCAAATAATTTCCCAAGTACTAAAGCCGGAACTACTGCTGCACTTAACTTTAAATAGAAATTAATATTTTTAAAATCAAAGAATTTTTTCCAGTAAACAAAAACAACAGATAATATTGCACCAAACTGAATCGAAACCTGAAACATTTTCACAAAATTATCTTCCTGTATTTTAAAAATAGAACTGGTGAAAATCATATGAGCTGTAGAGGAAACCGGTAAGTATTCAGTCAACCCTTCTACAATTGCTATGATGATAGCTTGAATAATGGTCATTAGTGGTGAGTTATACGTTATCAGACACAAGTTAAACGTTATTTGTTTTCTAATAACTTATAACTTATAACCAATATCTTTTAATAATTAAGATTCGGATGATTTAGCAGCAGGTTTCTTCAAAATAGCAACAATAATGGTAACAAAACCTGTAATAATGACAATAGGAGCCAACGTAATTCTTCTGAATGAATAGATTTCAGCTTCATTAAACACATTTGGATCTGTGTTGCCACCGCTCATCAAAAAGAAACCGATTATAATCAGTAAAGCACCTACTCCAAGAATCAGGTAATTGGTCTTGTCGAACAACAGTGTAGTATTTTGGCTGCTTGGTAATCGAAACCAGCTTTCTGTACTTGTTTTAGGTTTGGCTGTAGTTTTTACAGTTGCCTGCGCCGGCTTTGCCTGTGGAATATTTTTTGTTGGTTGTTTTGCCATAAAAAAGTATGTTTAATATAATTCGTCTAATTTAATTTTCAGGTATTTATTCACCGCCATATAAGTGCTGGTTACTGAAATTAAAATACCGAATAAAATCAGACTGATTGCTATCAGCGACAAAATTACAAAATCTTGACCTGTAAACTGAATAGAAAACTTATAAATTGTTAAATAGATGATACTCGCCAAAATTACAATAGCAATTACGGCACTTATAACACCTGAAACTACAGATTTGATTATGTATGGCTTGATAATAAACCATTCATTTGCACCAATTAACTGCATACTTCGAATGGTAAATCGCTGAGAATACATCATCAGTCGAATGGTGTTATCAATAATCATAAATGCTACAATAAGCATGATGATACTCAAAATAACGATACCAATGGTAATGGGTTTTAAGGTGGCACCGGTTGTGTTTACTGCCATATCAGAATAAAAAACTTCCTGAACACCAGGTTGACCCACAAATAGAGATTTTGCTTCTTTAACAAATTCAGGATTGGAAAACTCAGCTTTTAAGTTGATGATATAAGCATCGTACAACGGATTTTCACCTAATATTTCGCGGAAATTCTGACCGAGTTCTTTTTCAAATTGGTCTGCTGCAGCTTCTTTGCTTTTGAACGTTATTTTAGATATAAAATCTTGTTTTTTAAGGTAAGCAGCAAGTGCCGTTTTTTGTTCAGGCGTTACGTCTGCTTTTAAGTTTAGGTCAATCTGAACACCTTCTTTAATCTTATTAATCTCTTTCTGTATTACAAAAACACCAAACGAAAAAAGTCCGATAATAAACAATATCATCGAAATACTGACGACAGCATACGCAAAACTGGTTTTGCGTTTTTTGGGTACTTTTGGTTCTAAATTTTCTGACATATGTAATTGGTTGCTAAATTAAGATTTTTTTAGGGCACGAAATTGATTTTTTCCCACAATAGTTACTAAATGATGAAAAATAAATGGTATTAGTATCATCATTTAAAAGAAATGGCAAAGGTATTCAAAAATGCCTGCTTGCTTTTATATCTTTACAACATGAACAACGCACCATTGGGAATTGAATTGTATTTGCGTCCAACTTATTTTGTGGACAGTGAGCAGCCGGATATACAGCGTTTTGTTAAGAATACGATTGGAAATGAAATAGACAAAACAAAAAATGCCGTTAAACTTTATTATGCAGTAAGAGACGGCTGGAAATATAATCCTTATAATATCGATTTGAGACACACTGCCATGAAGGCGAGCAGCTTATTTAACCGCGATTCCAAAAGCGGCTATTGTATTGAAAAAGCTTGTTTGCTGGTTGCCTGTTTACGTGCGGCGGATATTCCAAGTCGTTTTTGTTTTTTTGATGTAAAAAATCACATTGGTGTAGAAAAACTTGTTGAGATTTTGAAAACGGATGTGCTGGTTTTTCATGCTTGTTGCGAAATGTATTTAAATGGAAAATGGGTGAAAGCAACGCCGGCTTTTAATGTTGAATTATGCAACCATTTAGGTGTGAAACCAATGGATTTTGATGGTGAACACGATTCTATCTTTCAGCAATATGATGAAAAAGGAGAGGTGTTTATGGAATATTTGAAAGAGTATGGATCGTTCCATGATGTTCCTCATGATATGTTTGTAATGCTTCTACATCAAAACTATCCGCATTTCTTTACGCAAAGCGAAGATAAGGCGATGGTGAACACCGGTAAAAATTTGCAGTCTGCTTAAATTGTGATTTTTCTCTTTTTAAATTGTTCTGAATAATTTCTTTTCCAAATAGCTGATACTGAAATAAATCATCTAAAATCCTGATTTTTATCATGTAATGTTTCTGGATTAAAGTTCAACTTTGTTGTAAATAAATTTAATATGCCAGAACAGAAAAAATTAGCTGAATTACACCATGACCACAGAGAGTGGAAAAATGTTTTGTCTTTCTATGAAGAAGATATTTCTACGATGAAAAAACGTCTGGAAGAAGTTGCTTCTAAAAATACAGACAGAGAAATGCACGGTTGGGTTGAACGTTTTCAGAATAAATTAATCATACAATCTGAACAAATTGATATTCTGTTACACGATATCAATGCTTGTGAAGACAATATCATTAAGAATATCGAAAACAATCCTGTTGCAAGCGACAAAAGAAAAATGGATGATCACACCGAATTAAGAGATCGATTTCAGACATTTGAATTATTATTTAATAAACTAAGAAAAGACCTTAATGCATTCGTTGCGAAATGGATGTAGTATTTAGCATAGCTTTTTTAGAACGGCAGCAATGCCGTTTTTTTTATGCCTGTTCTTATCAAAGCTTCCAATTTTACTGGAAACTGTCTAGTGTAATGTCGAATATCAGCACTGAATTTCCCGGAATACTTCCTCTTCCTGTGGTTCCATAGGCTAATGCAGACGGAATCAGTAATTTTATCTTTCCACCTTTTTTAATTAATGGAATACCTTCTTTCCATCCATTTATAGTATTATTAAGCGAAAGTCGGGTTGGTAAACCTGGTTCATTCGAATCGAATGTTCCTCCTTGAGGGTAATAACCTTTATAGTATACCCAAACAGTTGAATTTACAGTTGGTCTGTTTGTTCCAACACCGGAATCAGCAATAACATAAAACAATCCGGATGCAGTAGAGTCTGCCACCAAAGCACTGTCTGCGATATATTTACGAATGATTTCTCTGTCAATCTTAGCTTGATCTACTTCTGATTTTTTACAAGCAAATAAGGCAACCGGAATTAACAGGATAAGAATTCTTTTTAAATTTTTCATATGTTCAATTTTCATTTTTTAAACTTGTAAAACACCCACATTAAATTTCTCTACAGGCGCATTATTTGCAGCTGATATGCCATTTGAAATCCACTTTCTGGTATCTAACGGATCAATAACTGCATCCACCCATAATCTTGCAGCTGCATAATAGGAGGTTGTAGTTTTATTGTAGTGATCTCTGATATCTGCCAGTATTTTTTGCTTTTCTTCTTCAGAAATTTCCAATTCATTTTTTGCTTCGAGCGAGCCCATTTGCATTTGTAAAATCGTTTTTGCTGCCTGATCTGCACCCATTACGGCAATTTTTGCAGAAGGCCAGGCCAGCATCAATCTTGGGTCGTATGCTTTTCCGCACATAGCGTAATTGCCTGCACCGTAAGAATTTCCGGTTACAACAGTAAATTTTGGAACAGTTGAGTTCGAAACGGCATTCACTAATTTTGCACCATCTTTAATAATTCCGCCATGTTCACTTCTCGAGCCAACCATAAAACCTGTAACATCTTGCAGGAAAATCAGTGGAATTTTTTTCTGGTTGCACAACATTACAAATCTTGCTGCTTTATCTGCGGAATCTGAATAGATAACACCGCCAATCTGCACTTCTCCTTTTTTGCTTTTTACAACCGAACGCTGGTTGGCAACAATTCCAACACTCCAGCCATCCATACGTGCATAGGCACAAACGATGGTTTGTCCGTAGTCTTCTTTATATTCTGTAAAATCAGAATCATCTACCAATCGCTTAATAATTTCTTTGACATCATAAGGTTTTGCAGATGAAAAAACGCCATAAATTTCTTTCTCGTTCGATTTTGGTTTTTTGGGTTTTATTCTGTCAAAACCTGCATTTTCGAAACGTCCGTATTTATTGATTAGTTTTTTGATGGTGTCTAATGCTTCTTTATCATCTTTAACTTTGTAATCGCAAACACCACTTAATGCTGTTTGTGTTTCTGCACCGCCTAAAGTTTCTTTATCCACGGTTTCGCCAACAGCCGCTTTAACCAGATAAGGTCCGGCTAAAAAGATACTGCCAGTGCCATCCACAATTATACTTTCATCACTCATGATAGGCAAATAAGCGCCACCAGCCACACAGCTACCCATAATAGCAGCAATTTGAGGAATACCCATGGATGAAAGCTTAGCATTATTTCTGAAAACTCTTCCAAAGTTTTCTTTATCAGGGAAAATTTCATCCTGCATGGGTAAATAGACACCTGCGCTATCCACCAGATAGATGACCGGCAATTTATTTTCGATAGCTATTTCCTGTGCCCGAAGATTCTTTTTTCCGGTAATTGGAAACCAAGCACCTGCCTTCACTGTAGCGTCGTTTGCGATCACCATGCATTGTCTGCCGGAAACATATCCAATCACCACAACAACGCCACCACTTGGACAACCGCCTTGTTCCTGATACATATCTTCAGCTGTCAGTGCACCGATTTCAATAGATTCGGTATTTTTATCCAAAAGATATTCTATTCGTTCTCTGGCAGTTAGTTTGCCTTTTTTATGTTCTGAATCAATCTTTTTTTGTCCACCGCCAAGATATACTTTTTGCAATTTTGCTTTCAGTTCATCTACTGCAAGTCGCATGGTATCTTCGTTGCTGTTAAAATCAAAATCTGTCATGGTCTAAAAATAAGAAGGAAAAAGGGAAAACCCAAAAGTAAGTAATAAACATGGAAGGTTTTTGCAGGAGATTGTTTTCTGTTATTTATTTAACTTTATTTTTAATTTAGAATCTTGAATAAAGTTGTATCTTTGCAGTCGGGCAAGTCTTATACGACCAGCTCCTGACAAATCCTCCAGGGTCGGAAGGCAGCAAAGGTAGTTGGTTGAGCGGTGCGCTGTAAGTAACTTGCCTTTTTTTATTACACTTCACATACATCATAAAAAATGCTCCGGTTTCGGAGCATTTTTATTTTTGAACTTTTATGAGCTATCTATCCTTTTCGTAGATATTTAGTTAGGATAACAATGGTTTGTCCGTCTATTTTTCCTTCAATTTGTTCGGTATTATCGTGCACTAAGCGAATATTTTTCACTACGGTTCCTAAACTGGCTTTTAGGCTGGAACCTTTTACATCCAGTGTTTTAGTTAAAACTACGGTATCACCATTTTGCAGTAAAGTGCCGTTGCAATCTTTGTGTAGTTCTACTTCACTTGAATTTTCGTGGTCGCCGGTAGATTTTGCCCAAGCCATCATTTCCTCATCAAAATAAAGCATGTCAATTGCATCTACTGCCCAGCTTTCGCCACGCAGGCGGTTCAGCATTCGCCAGGAAACCACTTGTACTGCAGGTACTTCGCTCCACATACTTTCCAGCAGGCAATTCCAATGAGCGCTATTTAAAGGTTCTTTTTTTTCAAGCTGCGCCAAACAAGTTGAACACACCAAAAGGCTGTCTTCAATTCTTTGTTGTGCATTTGGCGGCACATCATATACACTTAAGTTACTGGTGGAGCTGCATAATTCACATTGATTTTTGCTGCGTATGTTTAATTCTGATTCTATGCTCATATTATTTATATTGGCGCAAAAGTAATCAATAATACTTAGATTCTGTTTTGTCGAATGTGTCTTAATATTTTCATTGACTCGTTAATTTTACAATTATTACTATATTGCTTGATAAATTTAATTGATGATGGAAGCTCAAAAAAACAATCCGTTACATGGCATCACTCTGGAAAAGATGCTGCGGTATTTGCTGGCATATTATAGTTGGGATGGTTTATATGATCAAGTCCCAGCAAATTGTTTTAAGAATGAGCCATCTATTAAATCCAGTCTAACTTTTTTACGTAAGACACCTTGGGCTCGCCAGCGGTTAGAAACGGTATTTATCTATATTACCAGAGATGGTGTTAATGAAGAATGGTTTGACTTTAAAGAATAATCTCATACATAGTTGAATTTTAAAATGACCTATTTTTAGTATTTAATTTTTGCTGCAACACTATGTTGAAGCATTAATTTTTCAATTTGCCGGCGGTGTCTTAAAATATGAACGATTGCATGTTCAAGCAGTTGGTCAATGTCAAAATCTTGTCCCCAGGCAGTATGAATGATGTTGCCCTGAATTTTACGCCAGGTTAGTTTCCATTTGTTTTGAAGGTTTTCTTCTGTATACTTCAGCATGTTGTTTACTTCAGCGATCGCAAGTTGTGGTGTGCCTACATCATATTTCATTTTTCGTTCAATGAAATCTTCACCAAATTGTTTTCGAATATAGTTTGAATACGAATAACCTGCTCTGACAACATGATTCATGATGTTTTCAATAGACCGGCAATCTTTATCTTTTGTTTTGGTATCAAGAATCAGCAAATAAGTTGTGGAGTCAATGGTTCGTAAAAGTTTTTGTAAATCTTTTGCGGCACGTTCATATTCGTCCATTAGTGCACCTAATGCACCTTCTCTGTATGTTTTCGGCATTAATTTTAATTTATATACTGCAATTTAATGAAATAATGTAAAAAGGAAAACAGTAAAAAAAGTGGATTATTTTATTTCAACTTGATTGTTGATCATACATTTCTTTTGTTATCTGATAAAGGACACAACTTTTCAATCGATTATCTTTGAGTAAAGAAAAATCAAAGGTGCGCAACTTTTTCATTCCAATTTTTTTCATCACATTTTCAGATGGTAGATTGATTTCCGGAGCGATGGAATAAATGGTATCCAGTTTTAATTCGTTGAATGCATATTGTAAAACTCTTTTTGCACCTTCAGAAGCAAAACCCTGTTTCCAGGCGCTTCGTTTGAGTCGCCATCCTATATCTACACAAGGCGTAAAATCGGCTTCAAATGTTTGTTCATGAATACCAATAAATCCGATTAGTTCCTGATTGTGTAATGTTTCAACGGCGAAATAACAATAACTTTTTTCTTCAAATTCTTGTTGCATTCGCTCAATAAATAGAACGGTTTGTTCTTTAGTTTGTGTTGCAGGAAAATATTTCATTACTTCTTTGTCTGCGTTTAGTTCAGAAAGTATTGCAATATCTTCTTTCATCCAGTTTCTAAAACCTAATCGATCCGATGTAAAAATATATCGTTTAATAGTTGTCATTATTTAATCCTCAAATGTATATAAAAGTTGCAAAATAGAATCAATCTTCTTTTGTAATTTTACGTCAGTTAGATTTTTAAAATGATTTTATGCGAAGAATACTTTTAATATTTTTTACCATATCCTGTTTATCTCTGCAGTTGTCTGCTCAAACGATGACAACTGAAAATGGATTAACCACCATTGTTTTTGATACCAAATATGCGTTTGTTTCCGTTTATCTTCCTGATGATTTACAACATGGTGATAAGATTTTCGGTACCTATAATGTATATACAGCAGGTATAACAGACGAGCAACTGGAATATTCGTTAGCACAAGTTCGAAAGTATAAATTTAATTTTTCCAATCCGGATAATCACACGAATGTGATGCAAACCATGATTAACATTACACCTAATCATTTAATTAATCTTTTGCCATTAAAAATCACCTCTTCGTTAATACTTTCTTTAACGGAAACTTACAATAAAGTATATAAACAAGAAATAAAACCCGTTTCAGCGCCGGTAATTCCTGTTGATGGCTGTTTATCACCGGAACATATTTTATTAGGTAAACCCTTAAGAATAACAGGCACTTTTGATGGAAATGGTGCAAATACAAGAGTCAGTATTGGAAATGTAAATTTCCAAGTCATGGCAGAATCACCGCGTCAATGTATTGTAGAAGTACCGGAAAAAATGGTACTTACCGATACTATGGAAATTAAAGTAATGGAAGATTTTAAACCTAAATGCACTCAAGCTGTGTATCCTGTAAAAATGACGGTTGGTTATGATAAAATAAAAGTAAAGAAAGGTGAAACAGCGACAATTTTTATCACGATTAAAGGTTTGCAAAATATCAATAGCGCAACACAATTTACAATTGAAAATACCACGCCGGATATTGTCAGCATGAAAAATGGAAACAAACAAATTATAGAAATCACACCTGAACAAGTAAACGGTGCAAAAGAATACAAACTTAATTTTACTGTACAAGGAATTACATCCGGTGATTTTTT
>ENA-UOWO01007359-UOWO01007359.1-activated-sludge-metagenome-genome-assembly--contig:-NODE-7359-length-10903-cov-5.070059_pt1 | contig 10903 bp, 10 predicted proteins | sample MGYA00238148_ERZ761564 | MGnify/ENA primary metagenome ERZ761564 (study PRJEB28885, sample SAMN05720194) | activated sludge metagenome | isolation source: Anaerobic digester | place: USA...
AGCCAAAGCCCAAACACAATATCAGCAACAAAAATCCCGATGTCACACCTGCGTAATGTGGCAGTGAACGCTGCACACCAAAATTGACGCCCGATGCCAATAGCATCAAATTGTTGGGACCTGGCGTGATTGACGAAACCGCGGCAAAAATGGCCAAGGCGATGATTTGGTCTGTGTTCATATGTGTATTCAATCTACGATGAAAAGTTTTGCCCCTTTAGGCGCAGTTGAACGGTGTGGCTCTGCGTTGTCGGCCACCTGATAACTCATACCGGGCTTCAATGTGAAGGTGCGACCGTCTTCCAGTTCAGTTTGTAATTCGCCCTCGATGCACAGCAAGATATGACCTTTCACACACCAGTGGTCCGAAACGTAGCCTGCGGTGTATTCGACCATGCGCACGCGCACATCGCCAAATTGCTGTGTGCGCCAGAAGGCTTTTCCTGCTTGGGCCGATTTTTCAACCGCTTCGATGCTTGTCCAATCGGTCGTGCCGAATGGGATTAGGTTCATTTTCATTTGGCATTCCCTACCGACATACTTTTACCAATAAACACGGTTGCGATCACTGCCAAAGCAAAACCCAGAGTCATCAGGTCAATTTTTTCGCCCAGCAATGGCACAGCAAACAACAAACTCAAAAATGGTTGAACGAGCTGAACTTGGCTGACCCGTACCGCACCGCCCAGTGCCAAGCCGCGATACCACGCAAAGAAACCAAGCCACATGGAGAAGACCGCGACGTAAGCAAATGCCCACCAGCTACTAACCTGAATGGCGCTGAAATGTTGTGGCATGGTTTGCAATGTCAAAGGAACGGTGATGGGCAAAGACAAAACCAGCACCCAACAAATCACCCGCTCTGCGCCCAAAGATGGCGTCAAGCGTGCACCGCCTATGTACCCCAGCGATCCGCTGATCATGGCGAGCAACAAAAATATGTCTGCCAAGTGCATACTGAATTGACCGCCTGCATCAGCAGAGCGCAGCAGCATAAAGCTCAACACCAGCACCGTGCCTAAAACAGCGAAAAACCAAAAGCCCATGCTTGGCCGCTGCTTGTACCAAATTGCTGCGATGACGGCGGTAGCGAGCGGCATTAACCCCGTCACCACCGCGCCATGCGTGCTGGGTACGTATTGCAACGCCAAAGACAAGAAGAGCGGAAAGCCGACCACCACACCACAAGCGGTGAAAGCCAGTAAACCCCATTCGCTTGCGCTGGGCAGTTTCCAAACACGTTGATTTGTTTTTTTAGTGGTCGAATTCACTTCTTTCGCAGATTTATATTGCCAAGTCAGATACAAAATTGACAGCAAACCTGCGACAGCTGCGCGACCAAAGGTGATGAACCAAGGCGACAGTTGCGGCTGTGACAGTGTGCCCACAGCGAGCTTGGTCATCGGCAAGGTGACTGCAAATATGATCACGCCCAGCAAGCCCAGCCACAAGCCAGCTTTAACGTGTTCAGCAGTAACTTGTGCAGAATTCATATTAAAACGTTGCCATCCAAGCCGCTGTGACCGCCAAAACCAAAGCCATGAAACGGTTAAACCAAGTCAAGCGATTGCCAATTTGTAGCCATTTGCGCAGCAAAGAGCCCATGGCGGCATAGGCCAAATTGCTTGCGAATGCGTAGATCAGCAAAATAGGAAACATCAGCATATAACGGCTCAAAGCATCTGGCTTGCCAGCTATCCAACCCGCAACCAAGGCCAACGCCAGCATCCAAGCTTTGATGTTCAAAAACTGCAGCATCACCCCTTGAAAGAATGTGACGTTGATGCGCGAATTGTCTGTCTCACCCAATGTACGTGTCATGCCGATCTTGTAGGCCAACCAAAGCAAATACGCCACGCCAAACACTTTGATGCCCAAACGCAAGGCAGGTATTGCCACCACCAATGCCCCCACGCCACCCGCGCACAAGCTGAAAAGCAACGCCCAGCCAACAGGTACGGCGCACACAAATGTCATAGCCCGCTTCAATCCGTGGTTAGCCGCCAAAGCTGTGGACAGGGTCGTGTTCGGCCCTGGCGTGAAGCTAGCGGCGGTTGTTAAAGCCAACAAAGCGGTGAGTTCAGTCGCTGTCATGGCTTGCAGTTTAGCCGCAAATACCATTACACTAGCAGTACAGTTTAACAATCACATACAGAAACTGTATTGCTATCTTTACTGACACACAGAACCACCATGCTCACCAAAAACAGCACGCTTTCACTGTCTGAACAATTGCGTGACCGATTTGCACAGCGCATTCAAAGCCGTTTGCTCTCAGCTGGCGCGCGCCTGCCATCGGTGCGGCAATGTGCGCAGCAGCAAGGCGTGAGCCCATCAACCGTGGTGGCGGCGTATGACCAATTGCTGGCGTTGGGTTTGGTAGAGTCGCGCCGCAACAGGGGCTTCTATGTTCGAGAATTTACCAATTTTTATACAAAAAATCAGCCTGTATCCGGCGTATCTATTGCCTACGATGCTATTAATAGTGCAGCAAATAATGCAAATCATCTTGAGACAAATGCACCAAGCGTATCGGCAACACAAACCCCTGCGCCCATGCGGGCACCTACTCCCGCACCCGTGAATGCCGCCATGCTGATTCGTGGCATGTTCCGCCAAGCAGGACCCAAGCCGCAACCTGGCATGGGGGTGTTTCCACCAGAGTGGCTGGACAACCCGTTCTTAAGCGCGGCAGTGCGCAAAGTCACCACACCGGCCGCGCTGAAACAGTTTTCTTTGGAATATGGCGACCCAATGGGTGATGCGAATTTAAGACAGTCGCTGTCCAACAAGCTCGCACAAATGAACATCAGCGCAGCACCCAGCCAAATCATCAGCACAGTTGGCGCTACGCATGCGCTGGATGTGGTGAGCCGAACCTTGCTCAGAGCGGGTGACGCGGTGATGGTGGAAGAGCCCGGCTGGGCGGTGGAATTTGCGCGCTTGCAAGCACTGGGCATGCAAATTTTGCCCGTGCCACGCCGTGCCGATGGGCCTGATTTGGACGTGATGGCGAAGTACTGCGACATTCACAAACCCAAATTGATGGTGAGCGTGAGCGTGCTGCACAACCCCACGGGCTATATGCTGTCGCCCAACAGCGCACACCGCATGTTGCAACTGGCGAATGAGCACAACTTTCACATCATGGAGGACGACAGCTACAGCCACATTGCGCCTGACCATGCCACGCGCCTGTGCGCTTTGGATGGTTTGCAACGCACGATCTATGTGAGTGGCTTTGCCAAAATTCTTGCGCCCAATTGGCGCGTGGGCTATATGGCTGCCCCTGAAGATTTGATAGAACGTTTGCTCGACACCAAACTGCTGGCCACCTTGACCACGCCTGCACTCTTAGAAAAAGCCATTAGCTTGTGCATTGACCAAGGCCAACTGCGCCGCCACGCCACCAGCATACGTGCCAAACTGGCAGCGGCACGTGGCAGAACGGTTAAGTTGGCACTTGCTCACGGCTGTACTTTTGCATCCGAACCAGCAGGTTTATTCGGATGGGTAGACACTGGCGTGGACACCGACCAATTGGCGCAGCGCATGCTAGACCACGGATACTTGCTCGCCCCCGGTGCCCTCTTCCACGCCAGCCGCCAACCCAGCACCCTGATGCGCATCAACTTTGCCACCACCCAAAATGCGGAATTTTGGAAAGTGTTTAAAAAAGAAGTTGAGTCGGTTGGTTAATAACAAATAAACGCAATAGCAAAGGTACACTGCTTTGGTGCTACACATCTTTTATCTTAAGTGAAATGAAAAAACTAAAAATTTTGGTAACTGGTGGTGCTGGTTTTTTAGGCGTACACCTTTGCAAAAGACTTTTAAACGAAGATCATGAAGTCATATGCCTTGATAATTTCGTCAGTTCTAATCCTACCAATATTGAGAACTTTAAACAGTATCAAAACTTTACGCTCATTGAACATGACGTGATACTGCCTATAAAACTGGACGTTGATCAAATCTACAATTTGGCCTGCCCAGCAAGCCCTGAGCGCTATCAAAAAGACCCCCTTCATACCACCAAAACTTGTGTGCTAGGCGCATTAAACATGCTAGACCTAGCCACAAAATGCAACGCAACGATATTGCAAGCATCAACGAGTGAAGTATATGGCGATCCTTTAATACATCCACAACCTGAAAATTATTGGGGAAATGTTAATCCTATAGGTAAGCGCAGTTGCTATGACGAAGGCAAGCGCTGTGCGGAAAGTATCTTTTTTGACTACCAGCGTAAACACAATACAAAAATTAAAGTGATGCGCATTTTCAATACGTATGGTCCGTTGATGGATCCTTTAGACGGCAGAGTTGTGATCAATTTCATTCAACAAGCCTTGCAAGGCAAAGATCTCACCATATACGGCACCGGACATCAATCCAGAAGCTTTTGCTATATAGATGATTTAATCGAAGGCATGATTCGCATGATGAATAGCGAAGCTAACACATGCGGTCCGATTAATTTTGGAAATCCTGAGGAGTATTCGGTTCTTGAGCTAGCAGAAATCATCTTAAAACTGACGGCGAGTTCATCAAAATTAAATTTCTTACCCAAGCCTCCTGACGATCCTCAAATCAGAAAGCCCGATATTTCCATGGCAAAAAACAATTTCAACTGGGAGCCGAAGACGAAACTCACAGATGGCTTGTTGGACACGATTGCATATTACAAATCAATAATAAACAATTGAACAAAATGCAATACCCAGTCGTCTTTTTTATATTTAATCGACCTGAAAAAACAGCTCAAGTTTTTGCAGAAATTTGCCGAGCACAACCACCGCAGTTGTTTATTGTGGCTGATGGACCAAGGTCTAATCATCCAACAGATAAAGAGAAAGTTGCAGCTACGCGCGAAATCGTTAAGCACATCAATTGGCCTTGCCAAGTCACAACCAATTTTTCAGATATCAACTTAGGCTGTAAAAAGCGCATCGCTTCTGGAATAGATTGGGTTTTCGAACAAGTTGATGCCACCATTATCTTGGAAGACGACTGCGTACCTGATCAATCATTTTTTCAGTATTGTGATGAATTGCTAGAACGCTATAAAGATGATCATCGCATCGCCATGATATCTGGCGCTAACCATCAAGATAACCGCATAAGAGGCGATGGGGATTATTATTTTTCACGCTATGGTCACTATATATGGGGCTGGGCCACATGGAAACGTGCTTGGAAAGCTTACGATGTAAACATAAAAGAGTGGCCTAAGCTTAAAGCTCAAGGTTGGTTAAAAACTTTTGTCTACAACGATGCTGAATTTCGATATTGGAATGCTGCTTTTCAGTCCATACACCTTCAAAAAGTTGATACGTGGGACTATCAGTGGGACTTTGCAGTAATGAAAAATAAATGGCTAAGCATAATTCCTAACCATAATTTGATTAAAAATATTGGCTTTGATAACAGCGCTACCCACACCTTCAAGGTTCCTCCTGCTGCTAACTTTGATGTCACGCCAATAACTTTTCCTATAAAACACCCTAAATTAGTTTCTGTCTGTGAGGATGCTGATATTTATTCATCCAACAAAACTCTTCAGCGACCGCCATTTGTTTTAATCGTACTACGAAGAATCCTACGAGAATTTGCCAAGCTCTTGAAATAGCTCATTAAAAATCTGTTAAATGTTGAAATTTATTAGACATTGGAAAAACCAAATATAGAAAGAAAACGCCTCTAGAAATTTGCATCTCTAAAGGCGATAACATAATGTTTATGTTTGTGGTGCGGCTGGCAGGAATTGAACCCACGACCCTCTGGTTCGTAGCCAGATACTCTATCCAACTGAGCTACAGCCGCACAGACTGTCGATTATACAAGCAAAAATCCTCAGATTAATACGTTCCTGCGTAAGCACCGCCATCGGTCAAAATATTTTGACCTGTGATGTAGCTGGCTTGTTGACTGCACAAAAACGCACAGGTAGCGCCAAATTCGTTGGGTTGACCAAAACGGCGAGCGGGAATGGTGTTTTGACGTGACTCACGCAGTGCGCTGACCGCTTGACCTGTTTTTTGCGACACGCCTTGCATCATGGTGGCGATGCGGTCGGTGTCATATGTGCCTGGCAACAGATTGTTGATGGTGACATTGTTGCTGGCCAGTTTGCTGGTGCGTGCCAAACCGGCGACAAAGCCGGTCAAACCACTGCGTGCGCCATTGCTCAAGCCCAAAGCTTCAATAGGCGCTTTGACTGAGCTGGATGTGATGTTGACAATGCGCCCAAAACCACGTGTCACCATGCCATCAACCGTGGCTTTGATGAGCTCAATGGGTGTGATCATGTTGGCGTCCACCGCTTTCACCCAATCGTCACGCTGCCAATCGCGGAAATCCCCTGGTGGTGGGCCGCCGGCATTGGTGACGACGATGTCAAAGTTTTTACCAGGCCCGCCCGCAACCGAAAAAGCGGCTTGTCTTCCTGCTTCGGTGGTGATATCAGCAGCCACCGACAGTACTTTCACCTGCGGGTGTTGCGTCATCATTTGTTGAGCAGTTTGCTGCAAGACATCCATACCCCGTGCGACGATCACCACATTGACGCCCTCCGCTGCCAAGGCTGTGGCACAGCCCATGCCCAAGCCTTTGCTGGCACCACACACCAGCGCCCATTTACCTTTAATGCCTAAATCCATGTTGTCTCTCCACTAATCAATAAAAAAATTATTTGCGTGCTTTACGCATCATGCTTTTGCACGCCCTCGCGACACCCAATACACGCCACTTAACACCAACACCGTGCCCAGCACCACCCAGACGGTTAGCGGCTCACCCAATATGAAGACGCCCATCAAGATGGTGGACATGGGACCAATCATGCCCGTTTGTGATGCCAGCGGTGCACCAATGCGCTCTATCGCCATCATCACCGCCACCACGGGCAATGCTGTGCACAGCGTGGCATTGAGCACTGACAACCAAATGACTTGAGGCGCAACTTGCATAGCACTCAATGGGCGCATCAACATGAATTGCACAATGCAAAGCACACAAGCTACTGTGGTGGCCAAACCTACTAAGCGCAGCGAACCCAATCGCTTGACCAATTCACCGCTATAAGCCAAATATATCGCGTAGCTGATGGCGCTGGCAAACACCAAGAGCGAGCCCCAAATCGTGTTAGCTGCACCTACGCCAGCACCAAACTCTTGCATCACCAATTCATGCCCAAACACCAGCAAGATGCCGGAATAGCTCAAGGCCATGCCTGCTACTTGACGCGCACTAATCGGCTTTTTGTACAGCAACCAAGCTAATATCAGCACCAGTGTGGGGTTGATGTACAAAATCAAGCGCTCTAGCGACGCTGTGATGTACGCCAAACCCGCAAAATCCAAATAGCTGGCCAAGTAATAGCCGGTGAAGCCCAAACCCAAGATGCCATACCAATCGTGCTTTGTCAAAGCCGCTTTGCCGCGACTGGCCCACCACGCCATGATGGCAAAAAATGGCAATGCAAACAGCATGCGGTACATCAACAAAGTGACAGCGTCCACTCCATAGCGATAGGCCAATTTCACAATAATGGCTTTGCCACTGAAGGCAATAGAGCCCAACAGCGCCAGCAACAACCCCGTGGTGAATCGATTGGAGTTCATGGTTGAATAGCAAGCATGGGTTTAAATGCTATGTTTTTAATAGCAGTGTAGGCAATAAATACGCCGACTATAGCCTGATTTTTCATATGTATTTGCTGCAAGAGACATTTATTGACGTTGTAAATGGCTTTGAACCACTTGACGCAATAGTGCAGTTCCAAAAATCCCCGCTTCATGCGTGGCATTGGGCACTTCAATGTAGCGTGCTTTCACGCCATGTGCTTGCAAGGTTTGAATATAACCTGTGACTTGTTCGGGCTTGGTGTTAATGTCTTTTGCCCCTGTGATGGCGGTGACATGCACTGTTTTGAAAACTTTATCGGCCACTTCATGCGGTGACAAACTGCGCCTAACAATGTTCTTCGCCCAACCTTGGCGACGGATATTCAAATCGCAAGGGCAAGCAATCAGTACGGCATCATCAATCAAATCTGGATGTCGGCCTAAGATCAGGCCGGCTGTTGCCGCACCGCCTGAATAACCAACCAGCATCACACGGCGTGCGCTGTATTTGGTTTTAAGCGCTTGAATGGCATTGGCAACGGCATCTACATTGTGCGCCGTGTAATTGTCACCACCGCCCATGCTGCTGCCAGTGGAGGCGTTTTTGTTTGAATCGGCATAGCCGGGCCGAATCATGCCCACAAACACGGTGTGTTGATTCGCAAACCCATTGAAGTGTTTGAAATGCCTGTCGTACAAACCACCACGGCTGCTGTCGCCATGCAAATAGACCAACAATGTAGTGCTGGCTTTGTCATGTTTGTTGAGCTGACGCACCTGGCCTTTGTGGGCAGCATCAATTTTTTTGTTTCGCACAGTATGTATGACCAAGCACTCTAATTTGCCATCCACTTTGTTCACACCGTCTGCGTCTGGGCATGGATTTGATGTTGCCGCTTTAGCCGGTGCAGGAACATGTTGAACATCGACTGCCCATGCATTCATATTTGCAAAAATCGTACCTACGAGCAAGGCTAAATTCAGAACGCATTGCACTCTGCTTTTCATCCATGCCCTTTGATTTTGCGGTGCACGCGCTTCAATGACCACCAAACCACCAGCGCCACAAAAGGTACTGCGATAGCCGAAGTCATTTCACTGCTGAGTGGCCAATTCATTTTCTGCGCCCCTTTGGCCACATAGCCAATCAGCCCCACGATGTAATAGGTGATCGCTGCCACTGACAAGCCTTCGACCGTGGACTGCAATTTAAGCTGCAAATCTTGCCGTGAGTTCATGGTTGACAGCAAAGCTTGGCTGTTTTGTTGTTGTTCAATCTCAACCCGCGTGCTGAGCAAATTGCTGATGCGCGACACACGGGTGGACAGCGCGTCTTGACGCTTGGCCGCCCACTCACAGGTGCTGCGTGCAGGCGTGAGCCGCCGGTCCATGAATTCTCTTATGGTTTGCAAGCCTGGCAAGCGCGATTCGTCAATTTCTTTGATGCGATCGTCCACCAATTTGAAATAGGCCGTGCTGGCTGAAAAGCGCGAATGCGTGGTGGCATATTGACTTTCAACTTGCCCCGCCAACAGCGTCAATCTGTCCAGCAGTTTGGCATCGTCCAGCGGTTCGGCATTTCCGGAACTGCCAGTACTTCGAATTGCTTGCGCCAACTCAACCAATTCAGATTCGTGTTGCACCAGTGCGTGCGCAGATTGCCGTGCAACAGGCAAGCCCAATAATGCCAACATGCGGTAGGTTTCGATTTCAATCAAACGCAAAACCAATCGACCAATGCGCCGCTGTGTCATGTCGCCAGCAAACACCAGTACGCGTGAATAGCCATCGGCATGAATCGCAAAATCGGTGAACACCTGTGCGAAGCCACCTGCCACGTTGGAACCCAGCAAGGTGTCTTCATTCAATAAAGCTTTGCACCACGCATCGCTTTGTGGTTTGATTTGAAATTCGTTTTGCTTCATTACCCACAAATGGGCACTTGAAACGTTTTGCCCAGGCAATCCTGCCAACCAAGCATGGGGCACGGCTTCTAATGCGGTCGGTAACTGAGGCTGTGATGCTTCTGGCAGTTCAGCAACATCAATGTTACGCATGAAGGTGTAATTAACGAATTCGGTATGCAGCTCCCAACGCAATCTGAAGCCTGCAATGTCCATGCGAATGTGGGTGGCATGGTCGTCGAGCTGCGGCAAATGATGATCGCGCAAAAGATTCGCCACATGCGCACGACTGGCTTTGCGTTCGTCTTCACTGCACAGCATCACGATGTGGGTGATGGCGATGGGTGCTGTGAGCGCCTCCGGCGGACGAGCGTGGATTTCGTTGTGCAGAGCAACCCGAAGCGGATGCTGCACAAGGGCTTGAACGGATTGCAAACGGTTACTCATAGCGCAATGGTAGCGAATTTTGATGACATAAAAAAAGCGGCATTCAATGAACGCCGCTTTTTGAACTTATGTGTTTAAAAACTCAATCCTCGACAAACGCCTCTTCGCGTTTCTTTTTCATAGAAGGCAGCATCACCACTGCCAACAGTGCCAAGGCTACCAACAACAAACTCAATGACAAGCCGCGTGTCAAGAATACGCTCCAGTCACCGCGCGATAACAGCAAGGCACGTCGCAAGTTTTCTTCCATCATGGGTCCCAAAATGAAACCCAAGAGCAATGGCGCTGGCTCCATGCCCAGTTTGATGAACACATAGCCAATGAAACCAAATATTGCCACCATCCAAATATCAAAAGTATTGTTGTTAGTGGAATACACACCAATTGCGCAGAACAGCACAATGGCTGGGAACAACCAACGGTATGGCACGCTCAACAATTTGATCCAAATGCCAATCAGCGGCAAATTCAGCACAATCAACATGGCATTGCCAATCCACATGGAGGCAATCAAACCCCAAAAGAGTTCAGGGTTGCTGGTCATGACCTGAGGGCCAGGCTGAATGTTATGAATCGTCATCGCACCCACCATCAAAGCCATCACCGCATTGGGCGGAATGCCCAAGGTCAAGAGTGGAATAAATGAGGTTTGCGATGCTGCGTTGTTGGCAGCCTCAGGTGCTGCAACGCCGCGAATATTGCCTTTACCAAATGGCACTTCACCCGGATGAAGTTTGGTTTTCTTCTCAATTGTGTAAGCGGCAAACGCTGCCATCACAGCGCCGCCACCCGGCAAAATACCCAGCACTGAGCCGAGTGCTGTACCACGCAATGTGGCAGGAACCATGCGTTTGAAATCTTCCAAAGTGGGCATCAAGCCTTTGACTTCGGATGTGTAGACTTGCCGCTCGCTTTCATGCTTAC
>ENA-UOWO01007361-UOWO01007361.1-activated-sludge-metagenome-genome-assembly--contig:-NODE-7361-length-10902-cov-4.323223_pt1 | contig 10902 bp, 5 predicted proteins | sample MGYA00238148_ERZ761564 | MGnify/ENA primary metagenome ERZ761564 (study PRJEB28885, sample SAMN05720194) | activated sludge metagenome | isolation source: Anaerobic digester | place: USA...
ATATGCTTGTGATATTACATATGTTACAAATTCCGAACTGGGGTTTGATTATCTGCGCGATAATATGAAATTTACAAAAGATCAACAGGTTCTGCGTAGTTTGTTCTATGCGATTGTTGACGAAGTCGACAGTATTTTAATTGACGAGGCACGTACTCCGTTAATTATTTCTGGTCCGTCCGAAGATACCAGCGAATTATACGCCAAGGTTGACGAAGTTGTTGTTAAATTGTCCACCGATGATTATAAAAAAGATGAAAAAGATCGCCATGTTACATTGACTGACAAAGGTGTTGATGTTGCCACAGGATTGTTAAAAGAAAACGGATTATTGGTTGGTGAAAATTTATATGCACCTGAAAATGCGGCTTTGGTTATGCATATTCAACAATCTTTGTTGGCACATCATTTATATAATAAGAATGTGAATTACGTTGTTCGTAATGGTGAAATATTAATTGTTGATGAATTCACGGGCCGTGTTATGACGGGTCGTCGTTTTGGTAAGGGATTGCACCAAGCAATCGAAGCTAAGGAACACGTTCAGGTTCAGCCAGAAAATCAAACAGTTTCCAGTATTTCGTACCAGAATTTGTTCCGTTTATATCCTATGTTATCTGGTATGACCGGAACTGCGATGACCGAAGCAGCAGAATTCGAAGAAATTTATAATTTGCGTGTTGTTTCAATTCCAACAAATCGACCTGTTTCCAGAATTGATCATCATGATGAAATTTATCGTAACAAGGACGAAAAATATTACGCAATCGTAAAACAAATAAAAGAATGTTTGGATCGTAAACAACCGGTACTGGTCGGAACAGTTTCAATCGAAAAATCCGAAGAATTAGCAAAACTAGTTCGCAAAGAATTGAACATTGAACCAGCTGTTTTGAATGCAAAACATCATGAATCCGAAGCGCATATTGTTGCCCAGGCTGGTGCACCAGGTGCGGTTACAATTGCAACAAATATGGCGGGTCGTGGTACTGATATTAAACTGGGTGGTAATGCCGAAGATTTAATTTCAAGATTGGATGAAACAGCACCAGATTATGAAGATAAAAAGAAAGAAATTTATGACCAAATAGAAAAGAATAAAAAATTGGTTTTAGATGCAGGTGGTTTGTATGTTATTGGTACCGAACGTCATGAATCTCGCCGTATTGATAATCAGCTGCGTGGTCGTTCTGGTCGCCAGGGTGATCCAGGTGATTCAAAGTTCTTTTTAGCATTGGACGATGATTTGATGCGTATTTTTGGCGCAGCACGTTTAGATGGGATGTTGACTACTTTGGGATTAAAAAATGGCGAAGCAATAACACACCCATGGATTACCAAGGCTTTAGAAAAAGCACAAAAACGTGTAGAAGCAAGATATTTCGAATCACGTAAAGAATTATTAAAGTACGATGACGTTATGAATGAACAACGTAATGTTGTTTATAAACAACGCGATGATTTGATGACTTCCAAAGATCTGAATTCTTTGGTTGATGAATTAATTGCTGATGTTGTAGAAATGATTTGTGAAAAAAATATTCCAGAAAAATCACACCCTATTGATTGGAATCTGGACGGTATCCATGATACGATGATGCAAACATTTGCACTGGATATAACAGACATTGAATTATGGAAAAAAGACGAAAGTATAAACGAACAAAAAGCGTATGAAACTTTGCTAACTTTGGCCAAAAATCGTTATGACTATCAGAAAAATCGTTACAGCGAAGAAATGATGCAAACGGCACAACGCCAAATGATGTTGGGTGCACTGGATTCTGTATGGAAACGTCATTTACAACAAATGGATTATCTGCAGACTGGTATCGGATTGCGTGGTTATGCCCAGAAAAATCCATTGTACGAATATAAAAGAGAAGCGCTGGAATTATTCCGTAATACAATTAATAACTTCAAGATAATGTCGGTTTCTTATGTTTGTAGAATGGAACTGACGCGCGAAGATATAAAAGCAACAGAAGAACAACAGATAAAACACGATGCAGAATTAAATGATGCGACAACGGAACGTCGTAATTCGCCCTGTCCTTGTGGTTCTGGGTTAAAGTACAAACACTGTTGCGGTAAGTTAAAATAAATTTAATATTAATAATTTTTTAATGTGGGATAAAAATGGCGGGATTCGTTCATCTTCGTATACATTCAAGATTTTCTATCGGCTCTGGTACGCTGAAGATAAACGAAATCCCTGCACTTTGTATAAAAAATGGTATGACGGCATGTGCTTTGACGGACACTAATCTAATGTCCGGTACAGCAGAATTTTCTGATGTTATGCCTAAAAATAAAATACAACCAATTGTTGGTATGGAAATTTCTTTGAATCACCATACAGCGGATCCTAAAATTTTGCGTGAAAGCTCGTTATCAAAAATTGTGTTATTGGCTCAAAACCAGGCCGGATATTTGAACCTTTGTGAACTGAATAGAATAATGTATATGCGACACGATAATAATCATCTGGGTGCGCATATTAATTTAGAAGAACTAGAAAATCATAATGAAGGTTTAATTTGCCTATCTGGTGCACATATTGGTCCTTTGGGAATGGCTGTTATAAATGGTCAAAATGATTCCGCAAAATTTCTAGCAAAGAAATTTTCCAATATTTTTGGTAACAGATTTTATATTGAAATACAACGCCATGGATTAGAATCAGAAATTAAAACAGAACCTGTTTTTTTGGAAATTGCCCAAGAATTAAATATACCGATTGTTGCGACGAATGATGTTTGTTTTGCAACGCCTGAAAATTACGAAGCCCAAGATGCTATGAGTTGTGTACTGTCCCAGACCAAAGTAATTGATCCGGAACGTCCAAGAAAATCTTCTGAACAATATTTCAAATCAACAGAAGAAATGACAGAATTATTTTCTGATTTACCAGAAGCAATTGAAAACACATCTGTAATCGCTGGACGTTGTGCTTTTATGGTAAATGTTCGTGAAAAACCTTTGTTACCAAAATTTGCAGAAAGTTTTGAACAAGAGTGCAAAATATTGCGTGATGATACTATGGCTGGTCTGGCAAAACGTTTGGATCAACAAGGTATAACTGATACACAGCCGTATTATGATCAGGCCGAATTTGAATTACAGACAATCATAAATATGGGATTTCCTGGATATTTTTTGATTGTTGCAGACTATATTGAATGGTGCCGTAAAAATGATATTTTAGTGGGTCCTGGTCGTGGCTCGGGCGCTGGTTCTATTGTTGCATGGGCATTGGGAATTACAAACGTAAATCCGTTAAAATATGGATTGCTGTTTGAAAGATTTTTGAATCCAGACAGAATATCAATGCCCGATTTCGACGTTGATTTTGAACCAACTGGTATTGAACGTGTTCTTAATTATATTTGTGAAAAATATGGTCATGATTCTGTTTGCAGAATTATAACATTTGGCAGTTTACAGGCACGCGGTGCAATTCGTGATATTGGTCGTGTTTATGGAATTCCATATTCAAAATCCGATCGTTTATCTAAAATGATACCAAACGATGCAAAGACATTAAAAGCAGCTGTGGATGATTCTGGTGAAATCCAAGAAATTATTCATACCGATGAAGATATGAAAAAAGTTGTTGAAGTTGCAACTGAATTAGAAGGTTCATTACGCAACTTGGGTCAGCACGCATGTGGTGTAGTTATTGGTGATCGCCCCACAACTTGTATTGCACCGGTTTATCGCGATCCTGGTAATGCACTGCCTTCTTCACAATTTGATGGACATTATTTGGAAGCAACCGGGTTAATCAAATTTGACTTTCTGGGATTAGAAACTCTTTCTATTTTGAAATATGCGATAAAGCTAATTCGTAAAACGCGTGGAATAAATATTGATTTGGATAAAATTCCAACCGATGATCCAAAAACTATGAAATTATGGCAAGCCGGATTAACAGAAGGTATATTTCAATTTGATGCTCCGTTTGTTCAACAAACTTTGAGAAAAATGCGTCCTACCAGCTTTTTAGAAATATCAGCTTTGAATGCATTAAACCGCCCTGGCCCAATTGCTTTTATTCCCCAGTTTATTGCACGTATGCATGGTGATGAAAAAATAGAATATGTTCATCCCAAGGCAGAACCAGTACTGAAAGAAACATACGGAATTATTGTTTACCAAGAACAGGTTATGCAATTGACACGTGTCTTGGCTGGATTTACACGTGGTGAATCAGACAACGTGCGCAAAGCGATGGGTAAAAAAATCGCCAAGATGATGGACGAACTGGAAGTTAAATTCTTGGATGGTTGCGAACGTGAAAAAACATTGGATAAACAGACCGCAAAAGATTTATGGGAAAAATTCAAAGAATTCGCAAAGTACGCTTTTAATAAATCACACGCGATTGCTTATTCAATTGTTGCAAATCAATGCGCATATCTGAAGGCTAATTACCCAGCAGAATTTTTGGCCGCATCAATGTCCAGTAATTTGAATGATTCTGAACAGATGGCATTGTTTTTTGATGATGCAAAATCAAACTTTAATATAACAGTTGTTCCGCCTGATATTAATGAAAGTGAATCTTTGTTTACAGTTAATGATGGAAAAATAATTTATGGTCTGGCCGCATTAAAAGGCGTTGGTGTATCAGCAACAGATTTAATTGTTGCAGAACGCAATGCACGTGGCAAATTTAGAAATCTGACTGGTTTTGCAAAACGTTGTGCAGGGGTTATGAATAAAAGAATTCTAGAAGCTTTTGCAAAAGTTGGTGCTTTGGATTCGTTGGAACCAAATCGTGCAAAAATATTTATGAATGCCGATACTATTTTATCTTATGCTTCTAAATCAAAAGAATTTTCAAATTCGTTATCATTGTTTGCAAACACGGTCGAAGATGATATTTCTGAAAATCGTTTGACCAAGAATTTAATTAAAACGCCCGTATGGAGTTTTGGTGAAAAACTGGCCAATGAATTATCTATTTTGGGATTTTATATTTCTGCGCATCCATTGGACCAGTATAAAAATCTGATTTCGCGCGCCAAGTTGGCAACCAGTGCGACATTATCACAACGCGGCGATCGTATGCCTGTTCAAATTGCTGTAAATGTGAATTCTTATTCGCGACGCAGAACAAAAACCGGCAAAGATATGATAACAATCAACGCATCCGACAGCTTTGGTAATATTGATGCAGTTGCTTTTGGTGACAGTGCGGCTGAATTTGCACAAATATTATCTGCTGAAAATGTTGTTTTAATTTCTGGTAAAGTAAGTAATCGCGATGATCGTGTTTCAATTTTTGTTGATTCAATTATTCCTTTGAGTGCCTGGGTGGCCAAGGTTGCAAAAAAAATCACATTAGATATAAAAAACCAATCCGTTTTAGCTGATGTGAAAAAAATATTAGATTCTATGCCGCGCGGAAATACAAAAGTTATATTGAATCTTTATACAGGTGATAAAGTAGCAACAATTGCTTTGCCACGTACAGTTGAACTGTCTTCAAACACAGCAACCGATTTGGCAGGATTTGGTATTAAGGTTGGAATTGAATAAATGAAACATATTCCGGTTCTTTTGGATAAAGTTTTAGAAACATTGGGCGATATAAATGGTCATACGGTTGTTGACTGTACTTTTGGTGCTGGCGGTTATACCAGTGCTTTTTTGGAACGTGGTGCAAGTGTTATTGCATTTGACCGTGATCAAACGGTTATTCCGACCACAGATAAAATTAAATCCCAGTATGGTGACAAATTTGAATTTATGAATAAACCTTTTTCGAAAATTTCAGAACTGGAAACCCATGTTGATGCAGTTGTTTTTGATTTAGGAATTTCATCTATGCAAATTGATAATGGCGATCGTGGTTTTTCTTTTCGTTTTGACGGGCCGTTGGATATGCGAATGGGTGTTGGCGATAATGCGGTTGATTTGATAAAAAAATCCACGGTCGAACAATTGGTAAAAATATTACGTGATTATGGCGATGTTAAAAAGGCTTTACCGATTGCACGTGCAATAAAGGAAACATTACCAGAAACAACTTTTGGTTTACGTGATTTGATTTTTGATCCAAAAGATATTGCACCCGTGTTTCAAGCACTGCGAATTGCGGTAAATGATGAGCTGGGCGAAGTTAGTCGTGCATTGGAATATGTTACAAAAATATTAAAACCTGGCGGAATATGTGTATGTGTTACTTTTCATTCATTAGAAGACAGGTTGGTTAAAAATACATTCCGTGAATGGACCACGCCAGTTGGCGACCCCAGAATGCCGATTGTTAAAAAGCCAGAATTTGAATTATTAAAAACATTTACACCATCGGATGAAGACTTGGAATTCAATCCACGTGCTAGATCTGCACATTTACGTGCTGTCAAAAAGTTATAAAAATCATATTGACCAAATGTCCCAATTTTGGCTAATATCAAAAGAGAAAAGAAAGGAAGGTTTATAATGAATAGATTTACGAAAACATTGTTGTCTTGTTTGGGAATATTTATTGTCTTGATTCCATCAGCCCACGCGGTTTGCCCTGTTTGTACGGTTGCGGTTGGTGCTGGATTAGAAGGCGCACGTTTGTTGGGGGTTGATGACGTAATTACTGGAATTTGGGCCGGTGGTTTGACATTATCATTATTCTTTTGGACGGCCGGATGGTTGAAAAACCGTGGTGTTAACAATGCATTTTGGCAGGTAATTGTTCCTTTTATTTCTTACTATGTTTTATTAGGGATGGTTTATCTGATGCCTGGAATTACTTTTGGTGCAAATAAAATGTGGGGAATGGATAAATTTATGTTGGGAATAATTGTTGGAACTATTGCATTTTACTTGGGTGCTCGTTGGTATGTTAAAATAAAGCGTGATAATGGTGGACACGCAAAGTTTGCTTTTCAAAAAGTTGTTGTTCCAACTTCGTTTTTGTTAGCTGCAACTGCGATATTTTCAGCAATACTTTATTTGAAATAAATATATATAAGAGGAAATTGAAATGGTAAAAAAATTAACATTGGATGAAATGATTGAAAAAGTTGATGCTGCAAAGAAAGCAAACCCGTTGGATTTATCATCTGACCAGGATTTATCAATTGCATTGATGAATTTGATTTCATTAGAAGAACATTTCTTTTTCAGTGGTGCAAAAACCGGCAAAACTGGTTTTTATGATTTGATTAATACTGTTCGCGATATGCGCAAAGAGCTGATGGAAAGAATTGTAAAAAAATCCACTGCGGAAAATGGCGAAGTTTGGTGTATTTCAAAACATTTGTTGGCTGCCAGCATGCGTTTGATGGAAGTTGGTACAAAGGCAAATGCAGCTGGTAAAAAAGAAGATGCACATAATCTGTTCAGCAAAGCGTATGATTTGTATTCATTGTTTTGGGGATTGAATATGGATTTGATAGATTTGACCGGCGTTAAGAAAGTTGCATCAGAAACTTATGATGAAGCTGTGTCAAAAGTTTTTCATGATAAAAAAGATGCAATTGTTGTTGAAAACAAAACCTGCTCTGTTGAAACTGAACATAAATCCACAGTAAAACGTTTGGGTGACTGGGTTAAAAGTATGGTTAACTGCTGTATAGAATAATTTCGTGTTGATTGATTATGCCAAAAAATGTTAAAATGCAGCTGGAAGAGTAGAATTTTGAATAAAAAGTTATTATTTTTTTTAAAAAGTTTTTCAATTTTTCTGGTTTTTACCAGTTTTTATGGTGTTGCATTTGCTGTATCTGCACCTAATCCGCGTTCTGGAAACGTTGTTTCATCAACCAATGCCAGGGGTGAAAATACAGTTACAAAAGATGTAAGTAGAACTGCAACCCGTCGTTCAGCTGTATCCAGAAATGTTTCCGAACAACAGACTGGTAATGTAACAAATCGTACTGCTGCCAAACAAACAGTTTATGTAAATAACAGACCGGACGTATCTGTATCCAGATCTGCAATTGTACGTTCCGTACAAAATACTTCGTCTGCGCGTTCTGCAAGTATTCAACCAGGTTCTGTATCCAGGGCGGCTTCTTCGCGTGCAACAGCTGTTTTTGATGATGTTTCGAAAATTGGTGGTGGTTATGCAACATGTCGTGAAGCATATAACACATGTATGGACCAGTTTTGTGCAAAGTCCAGTGATACTTATCGTCGTTGTTATTGCAGCTCTAAGATAACCGAATTTCGCGATACCGAGGCTGCATTAGATCAAGCAAAAACTTTGCTTATGCAGTTTCAAGATAATAATTTAAACGCGATTGATAAAACAGCATCGGAAGTTACGGCAATGTATTCTGCAACAATTGGCGAGCAAGCAATTAAAAACGACCCTAGTGCTGCTGCAAACATGTTGTCACAAATTGGTGACTTATTGTCTGGTAAAACCAAGGCAAATTCAACAACCAAATCGTTATCCAGCTTATCTTTGGATTTTTCATATGATTTGGGTGATATTTGGGGTGAAAATTCTTCTTCTGGTTCTTCTTTTGGTTTTGGCACAAATCAAGATTTGGCAAGCCTGGAAGGAAGTTCTTTGTTTTCTGCTGCCAGCAAACAGTGTTTACAACTTATAAAAGATTCTTGTGAAAATAATGCTGTTCTGACAATGGCTCAAAGTTCTTATAATATTTTGATAACCCAGGATTGTAATACTTATCAGAAAAAGTTGGATACGCAAAAACAGGCAGTTGAAACAACTGTCCGTGATGCAGAAAAGATTTTGCGTGAAGCAAGACTGGAAGAATATCGTTCACATAATTCAGCAGATGTAAATGCATGTATAACCAATGTAAAAGCTTCAATTACTGGTGATATGGCATGCGGTGCAAATTATAAAAAATGTTTGGATTACACAGGCAGTTATATTGATGTTAACACTGGTGAACCAATTTATTCGCCACAATTATTCAAATTAACAGGTATAATAAATTTGAACTCGACGGGTGATGTTGTTTCTTCAAATCCAAGATTCAGCAAGTTTTTGGACGATAAAAAAATATTCGCAGAAAAGGCTTTGGATTCATGCCGTGACAAAGCAACAACTGTTTGGAATGAATTTAAACGCAGTGCAATAATAGAAATTGCTCAGGCCCAAGATTCAAAAATTGAAGAAGTAAAAAATACATGTGTCAGTACAATGAAAGAATGTTATGACACTCAATCTGGTGCATTGGCTAGTTTTGATAATACAACTGCACAAGCATCGGGTGCATTGAATGCTTATGCTGCGCGTCAGATGTGTGCAGACAAAGTTGCAGCGTGTGCCGCTTTGTATGCGACTTCGGCTGAACAGGCAGTTTGTAATTTTGACAAAGATGGCCGTTTAACAAATGCAAGTCAGTGCGGAATGACAGCTCTGTTGACATTCGTTCAAACTGTGGATAATGTAAAAGTTGCCGAAGGATGCGAAACAGCGCTTACTAATTATTTAAAAGATGTTTGTACACCGAATGCTGGTGACCAAGGATATCCATATAACTGTCGTTCAAAAACAAGTAATGAAATAAAAGATATGTTGTATGCCCGTGCAAATATTTACTGTATAGATCCAACCACAAAGAAACTTGATGACACTTTGGTTGGTGAATCAATTACAAATTTAGTAAATGATGTTTCCGAGCAAATTGAATATCAATTGATTGATGTTTGTGAAAATTTGGATGGTTTCTGGCAAGATGCAAATAATACAATTGGTACATCATTAAAAGCATTTTACGGTAATGTTTATGGTGGTACTGAAAATAATTCCTGGGGACGTTGTGTTCAGAACGATGTAATGGTTCGTTGTTTGGCTAATAATACAGATACTGCAATTGTTGCAACATATGACAAGGCAAAAGACGAATGTACGTTTACTGATGATTGGTATAAAAACCAATGCGGATTATTGGGTAACGGGTATTATGAAAACGGCATTTGTTATGTGGGAAAATAAATAAAGACGGATAATAATGAAACTTAGGTCAATTATATTTTCTTTGATGATTTTTACACTAGCTGTTCCCGCTAATGCTATTAATGTGGTTTCGGGTGCACGCAGTTGGTGGGGATATGATGGCGGAAAAGATTCTTCTGGTTCTGCTGGTGACTTTATGATTGCGGGTGCACTGGGAAAAACCGGTATGCATGGAACATACGATGATGAATGGGCAGTTGTTGGTATGGTTGCCCAGAAAATTGTAGAACATGGTGGATATTTCTGTCCATATCAAATCCAATGTGCAAACAAAAACAAAAAGCGTGCCAGTTGGACCATGTATTATTATCCAACAGGATATGCATCTGTTGGTTGTTCTTGGATTTGTGAACCAGGATATGGTGGTGAAAATTGCCTTTCGAAAACCAGTTACTCTAGCTGTGATACAAAAATTTATGGAACCAGCAAAGGTCAAAAATTTGGTGGACTTTCTTTAAAAACTTCTGGTGGCAGTTCAAATCAAAAAGAATCAGAAGTTTCGGGTTTTAATCAATGGGGAACAGATCCTGAATCAGATGTTGTTCTGGGTATTGTAAGGTTTATGAATCATGGTGTTGTTGCTGGTCCTGTTAAATTAACATGTGCCAGGGATGGTTATTCAGATGCAAAATCATTTGTTAAAAGTGTGGATGCAGCTGTTGGAACTCAGAAATTACTTTGTGCTAATGGATATGTTGCAAACTCTTCTGGTACAGATTGTGAACCAATCAGTGCGGATGCTTGTGCAACCCAGAATTTGAAGTTTTGTGATAATTTTCCACGTGGTAATTATGACAGCAGTTTGCACACAATACAAGAATCAACAGGATGTGCAAAATATTTTTGTTCGGATAGTACCAAAGCATTTCCAAAAGTTGGGGACTTTTCATGTTCTGACTGCAGCACCAGTATAAAAGGTGGTGTCAGCAAAATAAATGGTGTTTGTGTAACTT
>ENA-UOWO01007364-UOWO01007364.1-activated-sludge-metagenome-genome-assembly--contig:-NODE-7364-length-10899-cov-11.508945_pt1 | contig 10899 bp, 8 predicted proteins | sample MGYA00238148_ERZ761564 | MGnify/ENA primary metagenome ERZ761564 (study PRJEB28885, sample SAMN05720194) | activated sludge metagenome | isolation source: Anaerobic digester | place: USA...
CTGACATTGATGGAAAGTACACATTAGAGCTTCCAAAAGATGTTACAGCTTTAGTTTTCTCCTACGTTGGATACACAAATCTGGAAAAAACAATTTTATCCTTAACTGTTGATGCTGCGATGGCAGCAGAAGGAAATCAGTTAGAAGAATTGGTTATAACAGCATTGGCATTAGAAAGAAATAAAAATAGTGTTGGGTATGCAAACCAAACCGTTAAATCTGAAGATTTGAACAAAGTGGTTCAAAGAAGTGCACTCAACGCATTACAAGGAAAAGTTGCAGGTGTTAATATTACACAAGCATCTGGTGCTGTAGGTGCATCTACTAGAATTGTACTTAGAGGCGAAAGTTCATTAACAGGTGGTAATAACGCATTAATTGTAGTTGATGGTATTCCAATAAGCAACTCCGGCTCTGCTGGAGGTGGCGGTCAAGGTGATGAAAGAAATTATGTTGACTTTGGAAATAGAGGTAATGATATTAATCCGGAAGATATAGAATCTATGACTGTGTTGAAAGGACCTGCTGCTACGTCTTTATATGGTTCTAGAGGAGCCGCTGGTGTTGTGTTAATCACAACTAAAAAGGGTACTACTAGGGATAAAAAAGGTGTTAAAGTTGGAATTTCATCTGGTGTTACCTTTGATAAACCTTATATAGTATTAAAGAGACAAGATAAATTTGGACAAGGATATGCTTCTTGTAATTGTGCCGGAACAGATTTTAATACAGGAGAAAATTTTTCTTGGGGTCCTAGATTGGATGGTGTTGTTAGGCCATGGACAAGTCCCGTACTTGTAAATGGTCAATTAACTCAACTATCAAAACCATATAGTGCGGTTAAAAATCAACTTCAAAGTTTCTTTGATTTAGGAATAACAAACAGAAACAGCATTTCTTTTGATGGTGGATCGGATAAATTTAATTATTATTTTTCTTATACTAATTTAAACAATAAAGGTATAATCCCACATACATACTTAAAAAGAAATACATTTAATGCGAATGCAACTGCCAATTTATCTGAAAAATTCTCAGCTGAATTTGGTGTAATTTATACAAGAACAAATCAAAGAGGTGCAACAGAAGGTGGTAGTTTTGATAACCAAGTGTTATATAGACCAGCTTACTTGGATTTAATTCAAACTCCAGTTGACATTCCAGTAAGAGAACTTAGAGATTACAATAGCCCATTCCATGATTTTGCTGGGTACTATGGTACATACAACCAAAATTCATATTTTATTTTGGATAATACATTTTTGTTAAATAATGTAGATAATGTCTTTGGAAAAGCAAGTATTTCATACAAGCCAATAAAAGACTTAAAGTTAACTGCTAGAGTAGGAAATAATTTTATTTTAAGTAATACTCAAGAAAAATATCCTCAGTATCAATATTTGCCACATGACGTATGGACAGATGGAGTTTTAGAACCACATGATAGACAAGATAATTTTAGTGCTGGTTTATATTCTGAAGGAATGGATAAAAGAAACGAGTTAACAATTGATGTTATCGCGAATTACTCCAGAGAACTAGGTAAAAAGAAAAATTTTAAAATTGCAGTTTTAGGTGGTTATAATTATTTTGAAGCAACTCGAAATCAAATCACAGGTAATACAGTTGGCGGACTTCTTATCCCAGGTTTCTATAGTTTAAGCAACAGTAGCACATTTCCTGAAACAGATAATTTAAGTCGTCATTATAGAATATTTGGAGCTTATGGTAACCTATCAGTTTCTTACAAGAATTTATTAACGATTGATTATTCTGCAAGAAATGACTGGTCTTCTACATTGCCTAAAGGTAATAATGGATTCTTCTATCAAGCAGGTAGTGTGTCTTTTGTACCAACAGAATTATTTAAACAACCAAATAAGTGGTTGTCATATGCTAAGATCAGAGCAAATATTGGTACAACAGGTAAAGATGCAGGAACCTATTTGTTAAATTCTGTTTTTGTAGTTAATCCTGCAATTTCAACAAATGATGGTGGTTTCAATGTAGGATTCCCATTCAATGATCAAGGTGGTGCTACGCTTGGAAATACCATTGGAAGCCCTAACTTATCACCTGAATTAACAACTACTTATGAAGGTGGAGTAGATCTAGGTCTTTTTAACGATAGATTAAATTTTGAATACACATACTACCATTCTAATCATAGTAAACAAATTGTAAATGTTAATTTACCACCATCAAGCGGTTATTTATTTCAAGCTTTTAACATTGGTAAAATGGTTAACAAAGGACATGAGTTAATGGTAAAAGCAAAACCATTTAACCTGAAACAAGGCTATAGTATGAACCTTTTCTTCTCGTTTACAAAAAACATAAACAAAGTTATTAAGATTGCTGATGGTATTGATGAATTACAAATTGGTGCATTAGCAGTACCTGGAAATCATGGTCCTACTACAATTGTTGCAGCTGAAGGTTTGCCGTTTGGTACTTATAAAGCAATTGACTATTTAAGAGACCCAGCTGGTAATATTATAGTGAACGAAAACGGATTTCCTCAAATTGATTTAGCAAACCCAAAATATTTTGGTAATTATCAACCAAATTACAGATTAAGCTTTGGTGGTGATATTAACATCAAAGGTTTTACTATGTCTGTATTGTTTGACTATAAAAATGGAGGTCAATTTTTCTCATACTCTAAGAGCAATACAGAATTTAATGGTACTTCTTTGACTACTGTTGTAAATGGTTCTAGAGATCCTATTGTGTTCCCTAATTCAGTAATCCAAACTGCACCAGGTGTTTTTACACCAAATACAATACCTGTAGGAATTTATAATTATTTGGAAGCTGCTCCATCTAGTACCTTCCTGATTGATGGAACTTATTTAAAGTTGCGTGAAGCTAGTATTGGTTATACTGTACCTTCTAAAGCTTTCAAAAATGTACCAATTTCATCAATCTCTCTAAGTTTGATAGGTAGAAATCTAATGTTTTGGTTGCCTAAAGAAAATACCTTTGCCGATCCAGAAGTATCTGGTTCTGGTTTAAATTCTGATGAAGTGGGTGTAGAGTCTGTGGCAACTCCAAGTACACGTTCAGTAGGTTTTGATCTTAAAATAACATTCTAATTTAATATCATAAAATGAATAAAATGAAAAATATAAAAATTAGTGCTTTACTCTTGGCAATAGTACTTTCTACATCTTGTCAAAAATTTTTAGATGTAAATACTGACCCAAATAATCCAACTACCTCAAAATTAAGTTTAACACTTTCTGCAGGTACTGTTTGGGCTGCGACTGCTCAAGGAGATTTTTTATCTAGTACATGTGGATATTTTTCACAATATTGGACAGGTAGACCAGGTATTGCACTTCAGAATTTAGATAGACATGAGTATCCAGGTGCTGTTTCAAATAATCCTTGGAGCTTTTATTATGCAAGAGGCTTAGCTGATTTAAACTTTGTTGCTAAATCTTCAGAACCATTATATTCTGGAATTGCAAAACTTTTATTAGCGTATCATTTTCAAGTTTTAACTGATTGCTTCGGAGATGTACCTTATTCCGAGGCGTTCAAAGGTGAAATTGCAGACGGTAGTAACGTTTCTCCTAAATTTGATGATGATGTTGAAATTTATAAAGACCTTATCGTTAAAATCGACGAGGCAATTAGTGATTTAAATACTACAGTACCAGGCATGTTAGTTCCAGGTGATGATGATGTAATTTACGGCGGCGATATTAATAAATGGATTGAATTTGCTAACTCGCTGAAATTAAAGATTTATATTAGACAAGCAAATACGGATGCAGCTTCTGTAGATGCGATTAAACAAAAATTTGCAGATATTTGGGCTAACGAACCCTTAATTTTATCTAATACGGATGCATGCTTTGTTCCTTTCACTGGTGGTACAAATAGCTTTAACCCTCTTTTTGCTGGCGATAGAGGTGCTCCAGCTTTTACAGGTTGTGAAACTTCAATTAAATTTTTAGAATTAACAGCTGACCCTCGTATACAAAAGTTTTATAACCAAGTAACTTCAGGTGTTTATAAAGGTATACCTTATGGAGATGTAGAAAATCAAGCAACTAATGAAGCACTTTTTTCAAATTTCAAAACACCAACTTTTGTATATAAATCTTCAGCTCCTGTTATACTGATATCTGCCTATGAAGTATATTTCATCTTAGCCGAAGCTGCTGCCAGAGGTTGGATATCAGATCCAGCAACTGTATTCTATGATAACGCTGTGAAATTAAATTTTGATTACCTTGGTTTTTCTGAAACTGACGCTGATAGTTATTTGGGTTCATCTGGTGCATATGATGCAACAGATCTAAATTCTCAATTAAAAAGTATCGCAATACAAAAATGGATAGCATTTAATGGATTACAGAATGTTGAATCTTGGATAGAGGTTAGACGCTTTGATACACCTTCTCAGACAATATTTAGAGGAGTAGGTGGTATATTTAGATCCCCGACTAGAAATTCAATGGGAGATAATAATTTTCCTTCCATTTTGTTATACTCTGATAATGAATTGAGTTTTAATGCAAACGCACCTGCACAACATTCATTAACTAATAGAGTTTTTTGGGATAATTAATCAAATAAATTTATAAATTATGAAAAATATATTAATATTAGTTACATTTAGTTTTTTTATACTCTCTTGTGAGAAAAGTGATAATGTTAAAAGTATTCAGACTATAGTATCTATACCTGATATTGTTGAGAACTTTACAGACCCTTCCTATATTTCGGCAACAGGAACTGGTGGTATTTCGGCTCTGATTCCTGATACAGTTGGTGTAGCTGTAGACTCAATAGTTGGTTTTGCTAACGGTTTTGGTGGAAAAACTGGAAAAGATACTGTTTATGTTTTAAAATCTGATTTAGTTGCATGGCCAGATACAACATCTTCTGGAGCATCAACTCTAAGTTTTGAAGTATTTAATTTAAGCAATTACAAAGCAGTAATAGCTCCGACTTTAATTTTAGCTGGCCCATTATCTAATCCTGGTCCATCTGATTTATCAGGATCCTATCAAAGAACTTCAAATGGTTTTATAATTGATTTAACTTTAGTCAATACTGGTGTTTATTTGTTGACCAACCATGGTGGTGCTGCTGTTGATGACAATCCAACATTATTATATAATTACAGAAGCTCTTTGGGTACAGATAGTTTAGATTTTCCAGCTCAGACAAGTTTATGTGGTAACGCTCTCAAGCTTGTATCACCTTCTGCACCTAATGCACTAACAATACAACAATATGATAATTTATATCCACCACAAATTACTTCTTTGTCACCAATAACTTTTTCATGGAAAGTTTTTGAATTCGCTGATACAAGTCCTTCTACAACACACCCTGGTGCTGCATTATGTGCTTGGGGTTTAGCTGTCAGAACTTTTGTTAAACAATAGGCTCATAATCATTTGTTTTCTCATTTAATATAAAGCTATCCAATTGGATAGCTTTTTTTATTCCCTTAACACACATTTAATTTGACTGAAAACCAAAAATTCCTTTACAAATGCGTACATTTGCAGCGCAATTTTAAAGCAAAGTGGTAAACAAATCTAACATATTCATTTTTCTGTTCGTCTTGCTAATGCCGTTCGCATTAAAAGCCAATACAGAAACGCATACAAGCGGAGAAAACACAGAAAAGAAAGATGCTTCTGAAGAAGTGGTAGAACACATCATGAACCACGTAGCAGATGCAAATGAGTTTCATATTGCAACTGTTGGTCATAATCATTATTCGTTACATTTACCATGCATCTTGTTAAGAGACGGAAAATTATCTGTTTTCTCTTCTGCAGTTTTTGAAGGCGGTGAAAAAGAAGTGGATGGTTATAAATTAGATGAACATACAGGTAGAGTAGTAGATGCTGCAACTGGCAACAGAAGCACAAATATAATGTCTTATTTTACCGCAACTGATTCATCAAAATTTTTAGATTTTTCTATTACAAAAAATGTATTCACAACTTTGCTCGGCTTTATTATACTTACAATAATCTTGCTCTCGGTAAAGAATGCATACGTTAAAAATGGCAATAAATCACCTAAAGGAATTCAATCAGCTTTAGAGCCAATTATACAATATTTAGTAGATGATGTAATAAAACAGAATATCGGACCGAAATATGAAAAATTTGTTCCTTTCTTACTATCTGTTTTCTTTTTTATTTTAATAAACAATTTGCTCGGTTTAGTACCATTCTTTCCGGGCGGTGCTAATGTTTCCGGAAATATAGCATTCACGTTTGCATTGGCATTAATTGCTTTTGTAATCATCAATATTAATGGAAACAAAAGCTATTGGGGACACGTATTCGCAATGCCAGGTGTTCCAAAATGGGTACTGGTTATTTTAACACCGGTAGAAGTAGTTGGCCTTTTCATTAAACCAATTGCATTAATGCTTCGTTTGTTTGGCAACATAACTGGCGGTCACATCGCAATATTAAGTATTGTGAGTTTGATTTTCATTTTCGGTAAAATGGGACAAAGTATTGGCGGTGCATCACTAGGTGGTGGTATGGCTATTCCAATAGTATTGTTTGTTAATACAATGGAATTATTTGTTGCGTTTTTACAGGCTTATGTATTCACTTTGCTGACTTCGATTTTCATCGGTGCAGCAGTGGAAGAGCATGAGCATCATGGCACAGAACATCATTAATTTAAATTATTCATAAACATTAAAAATTTTTAGTTATGACAATTACAGGAATCGCGGCGCTGGGTGCAGGTTTAGCAGCTTTAGGTGCAGGAATCGGAATCGGTTTAATCGGTAGCAATGCAACACAAGCTATTGCACGTCAGCCGGAAGCATCTGCAGATATCAGAGGTGCTATGATCTTATCAGCAGCATTAGTAGAAGGTGCAGCGTTAATCGCTATTATCTTCTCTTTCTTGATGAAATAGTCATAGAAATTGCTCAATATTGCTCAAACAATAATTGACTGTTCTATGTGCACAATCACGTCTTTTTCATCATCACAAATAATAATATTTCGCTCTTAAAAGCGAGTAACTTACCTTAATGGTATTTAAAAATGAATCGTATGCATATTTTAGCATTTGATCCAATGAGTCTAATCTTGCCCGATTTGGGTTTGCTGTTTTGGATGACACTCATCTTCTTGTTGTTCTGGTTTTTAATGGGCAAATTTGCTTTCAAACCGATAGTAAAAGCTATTAAAGACAGAGAACAATCTATAGATGATGCTCTTTCTGCAGCAGATAAAGCAAAAAATGAGATGCAGCAATTGCAATCTGATAATGCTGCTTTATTAAAAGAAGCAAGAGAAGAAAGCGCTAAAATCTTAAAAGAAGCTAAAGAGATTAAAGAATCTGTTATTGCTGAAGCGCACAGTAAAGCGAAAGATGAAGCTGCAAAAATTGTAGCTTCTGCTAAAGTGGAAATTGATGCTCAAAAGAAAGCAGCTTTGGCTGAGGTGAAAAATGAAGTAAGCAAACTTTCTCTGGAAATTGCACAGAAAGTATTAGGACGTGAGTTGGATGCAACAAAAGACCAGCAGTCATATATTAATTCATTGGTAGATAAAATGAACTAATGTCAGCGGAAAAAGTAGGAAAACGATATGCAAAAGCATTATTTAACGAGGCAGTTTCGGCAGGCTCGTTAGATGCTATTTATGCAGATTTAGGATTAATTGATGCTACTTTAAAATCCAGTAAAGAACTGAAGGCCGTTTTTAAAAGTCCGATTATCAAAAGCCATAAAAAACTAACCATTGCTTCTTTGGTTTTTAACGGAAAAGTAAATGCGCTGACAGATAATTTTCTGAAATTATTAGTAGAACACAATCGCGAAGCTTATGTGCAGGATGTGATAGCTGCTTTCGTAAAACAATACAATGAAAGTAAAGGCATCTCTGAAGTAACCGTAACGACAGCTTCTGAACTGGATGCAGCAAACGAACAACAGATTATTGCATTCATAAAAGCAAAATCCGGTTATCCGAATGTGAAAATCAACAAAAAAACGGATGCAGCTATTATCGGCGGTTTTATCGTGGATTTTGGTGGCAAACTATACGACAATTCAGTTCGATATAAATTGAATAAAATTAAAAAAGAAATTTCTCTTAACTAATCCGGGTTCCTTTCGGGATTTAGGGTTCTAAAATTAAATACAATGGTAGAAGTAAGACCAGATGAAATATCAGCGATACTGCGTCAGCAACTAGGAAACGTTTCTACAGAAGCTCAACTGGAAGAAGTAGGTACCGTACTGCAAGTAGGTGACGGTATTGCACGTGTTTACGGATTATCACAGGTAAAAGCCGGTGAATTAGTTGAATTCTCTAATGGCATGAAAGCAATTGCTTTAAACCTGGAAGAAGACAATGTAGGTGTCGTGTTAATGGGTGCTTCTGACGAAATTAAAGAAGGTGACAGCGTGAAACGTACCGGCTTAATCGCCTCTCTGAGTGTAGGTGAAGGTATGTTAGGCCGTGTGGTAAATACACTTGGACAACCTATCGACGGTAAAGGACCAATAGGCGGTGAGTTATTTGAAATGCCTTTGGAAAGAAAAGCTCCGGGTGTTATCTATCGTCAGCCGGTAACAGAACCTTTGCAAACAGGTATCAAGTCTATCGATGCCATGATTCCAATTGGTCGCGGACAACGTGAGTTAATCATCGGTGACCGTCAAACTGGAAAAACGGCAATCGCTATTGATACTATCATCAACCAAAAAGAATTTTACGAAAAAGGAGAGCCTGTATTTTGTATCTATGTAGCATGTGGTCAAAAAGCATCTACAGTGGCAAATATCGCGCAAACCTTGGAAGAAAATGGCGCAATGCCATATACAGTAATCGTTGCGGCGAATGCATCAGATCCGGCTCCGATTCAGTTCTACGCACCATTTGCAGGCGCTGCAATCGGTGAGTTTTTCAGAGATACCGGTCGTCCTGCATTAATCGTATATGATGATTTATCTAAACAAGCAGTAGCTTACCGTGAGGTTTCATTATTGTTAAAAAGACCTCCAGGACGTGAAGCATATCCTGGTGACGTATTCTACTTACACTCACGTTTATTAGAACGTGCGGCTAAAGTAATCAACAACGATGGCATCGCGCAAACAATGAATGATTTACCGGCTTCTTTGAAAGGAAGAGTAAAAGGCGGTGGTTCATTAACAGCACTTCCAATTATTGAAACACAGGCTGGTGACGTTTCTGCCTATATTCCAACCAACGTAATTTCTATTACCGACGGTCAGATATTTTTGGAAGCCAACTTATTCAACGCAGGTGTGCGTCCGGCTATTAACGTAGGTATTTCGGTATCTCGTGTAGGTGGAAATGCACAAATTAAATCGATGAAAAAAGTTGCCGGTACATTGAAATTAGATCAGGCTCAATATCGTGAATTGGAAGCGTTCGCAAAATTCGGTTCGGATTTAGATGCTGCAACAAAAGCAGTAATCGATAAAGGTAAGCGTAACGTGGAAATCTTGAAACAACCACAGTATTCACCGTTAACGGTAGAAAAACAAGTGGCTATTATTTACTTAGGTTCTAAAGGATTATTAAGAAATGTAGCAGTAGAAAAAGTGCGTACTTTTGAAAGTGATTTCTTAAGTGCACTGGAAGCAAAACATCCTGAAGTATTGGCAGAATTCAAAAAAGGCGGATTGAGTGATGAAGCTACCGGAAAAGTAGAAGCATTAGCAAAATCTATGGAAGGCGGATATGCATAAAGATAAATAGATAAGAGAGAAGAGATGTGAGAGAATTTTCTTAAATCTCTAATCTCCAATCTCCAATCTCCAATCTCAAACTCTAAATTAAAATGGGCGCAAATTTAAAAGAAGTACGATTAAGAATGGCATCTGTGAAGTCTACGACACAGATCACTAAAGCCATGAAAATGGTTTCTGCTGCAAAATTAAGAAGAGCAACGGAAAGAATTGTACAGATACGTCCTTATGCTGATCAGTTAAATAAAGTATTACAAAACATCGCTTCTAATTTAGGTGGTGAAATGAATACGTCATTTGCCACTCAGCGTGCGGTGCAAAAGGTGTTAATCGTGGTAATTACTTCTGATAAAGGACTTGCCGGCGGTTTCAACGCCAATACCATCAAATCTGCAAAGGTTTTATTAAACGAAAAATATCCTGAACTGGCTGCAAAAGGAAAAATTGATTTTCTTACAGTAGGTAAGAAAGGATACGATGCTTTCAAATCTTCTAAATTTAAAGTAAATAATGATTTTGGCAATTTGTTTGGCAATTTATCTTTCGAAACAGCGTCGAAAGCGGCAGAATATATAATGTATGCTTTTGAGCAGAAAGAATACGATGTGGTGGAAGTAGTATACGGACAGTTTAAAAATGCCGGTACTCAAATACCTTCTACAGAACAGTTTTTACCTATTAAAACAACGGTAGCTGCAAATGGAACATCTAAAGGGAAAGCGGATTATATGTTCGAACCTTCACAAGATAAAATTCTAAAAGATTTGGTGCCGAAGATTTTGAAAACACAATTTTTCAGATACTTGTTAGATTCTAATGCTTCCGAACATGGTGCGCGTATGACCGCGATGGACAAAGCAACGGAAAATGCAAACGAATTATTGAAATCGCTGAACATCATGTACAATCGTGCACGTCAGGCAGCCATCACTACAGAATTAACAGAAATCGTTTCTGGTGCGGCAGCGCTGAGCAATGGTTAAGTAAGACACAAACCACTTTATATATCGAATCCGGATACGCAAGTGTCCGGATTTTTTATTTCAAGTCATAGTAGATTATTTTTCATTATATTTAAATTGTGATACCCATTCAATGAAAAATATTTTACTCCTTTTCGCTTTTATTTTTTTGTTACAAACGGTAAATGCACAATATGT
>ENA-UOWO01007368-UOWO01007368.1-activated-sludge-metagenome-genome-assembly--contig:-NODE-7368-length-10893-cov-6.242757_pt1 | contig 10893 bp, 9 predicted proteins | sample MGYA00238148_ERZ761564 | MGnify/ENA primary metagenome ERZ761564 (study PRJEB28885, sample SAMN05720194) | activated sludge metagenome | isolation source: Anaerobic digester | place: USA...
AGAACAAGAAAGCCCCGCCGGCCAGCACGGCCCACATCACCAGGCCGATGAACAACGCGATGAAGCCGCCGCGGGACTGGGTCAGGTACACCCCCAGCATCAGCGACACGGTCGCCCCACCCCACAGCACGCGGTCCCGCCAGGACTTGCTCATGGCCAGCAGCGAGAGCGACATGGGCGTGAACAGGATCAGCAGCCGGCCCCAGAAATTCACGTCCGAGGACGTGCCCGCGTGCCGGGGGGTCAGCGCCCCGTCCTCCTGGACCAGCGGCACCCGGCTCAGGCCGCCCAGGCTGCCCTGGTTGTGCAGCACGAACTCGTGCACCACGGTCAGCCCGGCCAATGCGGCCAGCACCAGGACGGCGACCGCGGCGGTCGGCTTGACCTGGTCGGTGGACAGCACCAGGGCGTAGACGACCACGAAGTACAGCAGGTCGCGGGCCTGGGAGGACAGCAGATCCAGCGAGGTCACCGGGTCGGCCGCGGCCACGAAGCTCACGCAGAACCCGGCGAACAGCACCATGGCCCCCAGCAGCACCGGCGACCAGGCGAAGCGGAACATCCTGCGGCGCATCATCACCAGCACCACGACGACGGCCAGCGCCAGCTGCGGCTTGTACGGGCTGGTGCCCAGCTGGTCGGCGATGACCCCGTTGATGTTGGAGACGTCCAGCGCCACCAGGGTCAGCAGCGACACCCGGGGGTAGGTGATGGCGAGCACGACGAAGGCGACCACGATCAGGCCGCCGCCCACCATCAGGACGTCCTTCATCGGGGGTTCACCGGGTCCGGGTCACTGGGTCACTGGGTTTCAGTCCCTGCGCGGTGTCAGCCCGCGTCCCGGACCGGGGCCAGGCCGAACGCGTCGTCGTAGGCCGGGCCGACCACGGCCGGCGAGTAGTTGCGCCCCCAGCTGTCCCGGGCGGCCGCCGACAGGGCGGCGTTCGTGTCCGGCTGGACCGCGCGGGCCAGCAGCCCGACCAGCTCGGAGTCGGTCGGCGCGACCAGGCAGCCGTCGGACTCGTCGACCGCCAACCCCATCACGCCGGCCCGGGTGGCCACCACCGGCAGCCCGCGGGCCAGCGCCTCGAGCACCTTGATCTTGGTGCCGCTGCCCATCCGCAGCGGGGACAACAGCGCCGCGCACGAGCCCAGCACCTCGTCCAGATCGTCGACCCAGCCCAGCACCTGGACGTGCTCGCCCCAGGCGGCCGCCTCGGGCAGCGGCCGCGACGACCCCCGGCCCACCACCAGCAGCCGGAAGTCCGGGATGGCCGCCAGCACCTGCTCCCGGAAGGTGGCCAGGAACCAGGTCAGGCCGTCGCGGTTGGGCGCGAAGTCCAGGCCGCCGAGAAAGACGAAGACCGGCTGCCCGTCCCAGCCGCGCACGTGTCGCGCCGGCTCGCGCAGCATCGGCAGCAGGGTGCTGATCGTCGGGTTGCCGGTCCGCTCGTAGAGCTCGTCGGACTCCTGGGCGTTGACCAGCAGGGTGGCGTCAAACAGCTCGGGCGCCTGGTCCTCGGAGCGCGCCGTGGAGGCCTGCTCGAGTTGCAGCAGCCGGCGGTAGACGAACTTGCGCTCGACCACCCGACCGACGGCCCGCGGCAACAGCTTGCCGAACTCGCCGAGCGGGTCGGTCACCTCGGACTGATCCTGATCGATCCGGTCGAGCATGCTGGCGTAGCGCTTGGAGAACAGGTCGTCGGCGTACAGCGCCCGCGGTTTGCGCCCCATGTACCGGGCGTACTGCCCGGTCCGCATGGTGTCCCAGATCTGCAGGTCGGCGCGGATCTCGGCCAGCTGCTCGGCGATCGCGGCCAGCACCCGGGCCGACCACAGGGCGGCCTCCTGCAGGGAGGTGTGCGGCGGCCGGACCACCCGTTGCAGGACCGCGCCGGCCTGCTCCACGGCGGTCGGCTTGGCGATGACGTGCCGCTGGTAGCGCACCGGCGGGCGGTCGATGCCGGTCCGGCCGACGATGATGACGTGCACCTGGTCGGGACCGAGCCGGTGGCACAGGTGGTCCAGGATGCCGCCGAGCACCACCTGCTTGCCGAACGAACGGGGCTCGGGCTCGGTGGCGGTGATCAGCACGACCCGGTGGATGGGGGCGCCGGTGGCCATGGTCATGGGGTCCTCCTGCGGGACGGTGGGCACAGTCGGGACGAAGCGCCAGGTGGGCGCGAGATGCCGGGCGGCGCAGCGGTGTTCATCGGGCCCCGACTCCGCGCCGGCGCAGCAGGCCGACCATGTCGAGCACCGTGGACCGGGCGAACAGCAGGCTGGCCCCGACGGCCGCGGCCGCGCAGGCCAGCCCGACCACGAGCAGGGTCAGGAACTGGCCGGCCGGCAGCACCGAGCGGACCAGCAGCCCGACCCCACCGGTGGTCGCGGCGATGGCCACCGCGGGGGCGACCGCGCCCAGCAGCCGCGGCCACGGGGTGCCGTGGGCGTAGCGGACCAGGGCGAGCCGGGCCACGCAGTAGAGCACGTTGAAGATCAGCAGGGCGACGGCGACGCCGACCAGACCGTGCCCGGCGGCCACGACGAACCCGACGATCAGCGCGATGGTGGCCGGGATGTCCAGCGCGACCAACGTTCCCGGCCGGCCGTTGGCCGTGAACACGTCGCCGCTGGCCCAGCCGACGGCCATGAAGCCCAGGGCCAGCGAGATGAACACCATCGGCGCGACGGCTGGCTCCCACTGCGGGGAGAACAGGACCGGGACCGCCTCGGGGGCCAGCACCGCCAGCGCGGCGCCGGCGGTCAGCCCGTAGATGGACAGCAGCCGGGTGGCCCGCAGCATGCCGGCGGTCAGCACGTCCGGGCTGATCACCCGGGCCTTGGAGTAGGCCGACAGAGCGACCGCGGAGAAGATCCACAGCACGTTCTCGATGACGAGTTCGGGCAGTTTGTAGGCCATCCCGTAATAGCCCAGGGCGGTGGTGCCGACCATCGCGCCGACCACCAGGTAATCGGCCGACGCCCGGATCGACCCGAGCACCCGGATGACGGTGACCAGGCCGCCGAACCGCAGCAGGCCGGAGATCAGGTCCCGGTGGGCCCAGAAGGCGGGCCGGATCGGGACCAGGATCCACAGCAGCAGCATCGCCACCAGCTCGCTGCCGACGATGCCGGCGGCGATGCTGATCGCCCCGCCGACGGTCAACGCCATCGGCACCGAGATGGCGACCCGCACCGCCGCCCGGGTCAGGTCGATGGCGGTTCGCCGCCGGAACAACAGGTCTCGCTTGAGCACCGCATCGCTGACCTGACCGGCGCCGCGGAACAGCGGGTACAGGAACAGCAGGGCGAACAGGCCCGCCTGCGAGCTGGAGTCGAACAGGGCGGCGATCCACGGCGAGGCGATCACGCCGGCCACGCAGATCGCCGCGCTGATCCCCAGGTTCAGCGTCATGGCCATCCGTACGGCCGGGGTGATGCCGGTCTCCTGCCGGGCCACCACGGCCGCGCCCACGCCCAGATCCAGCGCCGCGTCCAGCATCGCGATGATCGTCACCGCCGCGGTGACCACGCCGAAGTCCTCGGGGGTGAGCAACCGGGCCAGCAGCAGGGTCAGCCCGAGGATCACGATGCGGTTGGAGCCCCAGGCCAGGGTGGTCCACAGGAACCCGCCGATGGACCGGCGGGCCAGGGCCTGGGTCGATTCGGGCTCCGGCCGGCCGTAGGGGTCGGCGTCGGGCTCCAGATCCCCGCTGTCGATGGCGTGAATGGTGCATCTCCTCCCGAACCGGCACTGGACGGACGATGTGTTGCACTGCTCGACCCGTCCGATTGGCCTCGTCAGCCCTCCGGGTCCGGGTTCGGTCTCGACTGCCACAGGCTGTGAGCAAAAGAGACATTGTTTAACCCGAATGCACGGGTCAATCTTCCTGCTGGACACGCTTTGTCGACTTGACCGAACAAGACGTCCCGAGTGTAGTCTGAATGGGTGCAATCTGGAGGATCAGATGCGCGCTTCGCGGACCGGTCTCGCCCGATAGGCCCATCCTGACCGAAGGAGAGAGCGTGCGAGTGCTCACCGTGGTGGACGCCCTGCGATTGGGTGGGGCGGAGACGCTCATCGCCCAGCTCGCCCGGGTCAGCGCCGGGGCCGACATCGAACTGTCGGTGCTGAGCCTGCACGGCCGCTCGCCGGAGCTGTCCAAACTCGAGCCCCTGCTGCGCGAGTCCGGCGTGGTGCCCGAGTATCTGGACGTTCGCCGGACCCTGGACGTGCCCCGGTTCCGCCGCCTGGTCAGCCATCTCAAGACGACCAAACCCGACATCGTGCACGCCCACCTGGAAATGGCGATGACGATGGCGATCCCGGCCGCCCGGCTGGCCGGCATCCCCGCGGTCGGCACCTTCCACCACGTGCACCGGCCCCTGTCCGGTCGCGCCTCGGCCCGCGAACGGCTCGCCCTGGAGATCGCGACCCGCAGCGCGGCAACGATTTTCGTCTCCCAGGCGTCGCTGACCTCGTTCGCCGACCGCTACCGCAAGGGCCGCCCGGTCCCGGCGTCCTGGACGGTGGTGCACAACGGGATCGACCTGGACTACTTCACCCCCGGCCCCGGCCCGGGCCTGTCGCCGCTGCCGGCCGACCTCGATCTGGCCGGCCATCCGGTGGTGACCGTGCTGGCCGCCCTGCGCGACTTCAAGGGCATCACCCACGCGATCGACGCCTGGCCGGCCGTGCTGGCCCGGCACCCGGACGCGCGGCTGCTGCTGGTCGGGTCGGGTTCGGAGGAGCAGGACCTGCGCGCCCAGGTGGCCCGGCTGCAGCTCACCGATTCGGTGATCTTCGCCGGCATGCGTAGCGACATCCCCGACATCCTGCGCGGTTCCGATCTGACCGTGCTGCCATCGATCTATGGCGAGAACCTGCCCACGGTCCTGATGGAGGCCGGCGGCTGCGGCCGGCCGGTGGTCGCCAGCGACGTCGGCGGGATCAGCGACATCGTGGCCGACGGCGAGACCGGACTGCTGGTGACGCCCGGCGACGCGGCCGGCATCGCCGCCGCGATCACCAGCCTGCTCGACGACCCCGAGCGGGGCCACCGGATGGGCCAGGCCGGACGCCGCCGGATGGAACGGCTCTTCGACGCCCGGCTGTGGGCCGGCGCGCTGCACACCGTCTACCAGAAGGCCATCGACACCGATGGGCGCGTGGAGGTTTCGACATGAGCGAGCAACGACCACGGGTGGTGGTGGTGGCCGAGGCCGCACCGATGCGCGGGGGGATCGCCACCTTCGCCGAGACCATCACCGCCGATCCCCTGCTGGCCCGCGACTACGACGTCGAGTTGCTCAACACGGCCCGGGTGGCCACTCGGGAGGGCGGCCGGTTCAACCTGGACAACGTCCGCTACGCGCTGGCCGATGCCTGGCGGGTGTTCAAGGCCGCCCGCCAGGCCGACATCGTGCACCTGCAACTGGTGGCCGACCCGGGCCTGCCCGCGCTGCGCGCCGCCGCGCTGAACCTGGCCGCCTCGGCCGGCCGGGCCAAGCTCATCGCGCACGTGCATTCCGCCGTCGGCAATGCCGGGCGCCCCGAGATCGCCGGCTACGGCCGGGTCGACCGGATGGCCCTGCGCACGCTGCGGCGAGCCCGCCTGGTGTGCACCGTGTCCACCGTCGGCACCGCCACCATGCAGGCCCTGGCCCCTCGCACCTGGGTCGAGACCGTCGACAACGCGGTCAATCTCGACGACTTCCCGGCCGGCACGGCCGACACCGAGCCGCCCACCGTGCTGTTCGTCGGCGTCATCTGCCAGCGCAAGGGCCTGTTCGAACTGGCCCGGGCGGCCCGGCTGCTGCACGAGCGCGGCATCCACGACTGGAACCTGGTGGTGGTCGGCGGCCAGGGCCCGACCCCGCAGGCCGAGTACGACCAGATCGTGGCCGAGTTCGACGCCGCCGGATTGCGCGCGGCGATGGTCGGCCCGGAATACGGCGACCAGGTCAAGGCCCGCCTCGCCCAGGCCGACATCTTCGTGCTCCCCTCGTTTCTGGAGGGTCAGCCGATCGCGATCATCGAGGCCATGGCCTCCGGGCTGGCCGTCGTGGGCACCTCCATCGGCGCGGTGCCCGACCTGATCCGCGACGGCGTCGAGGGCCGGGTGGTCGAGCCCGGGGACGCGCCGGCCCTGGCCGACGCGCTGGCCCAGGTCATCGGCGATCAGGACGCCCGCCGGCAGATGGGCCACGCGGCCCGTGAGCGGGCCGAACGTTCGCACGGGCTCGAGCAACTGTCCGCGCGGCTGAACTCCCTGTACCGGGCGGTGCTCTCGGGCCGGCGCAGCGCTGCGGTCGAGCGGTCGGTGACCGTCCCGCAATGATCAAGCCCAGCAGCTTCTCGCGGCGCGAGGTCAAGGTCAGCGTGCTGGCCGGGGCCCTGGCCGCGCTGCTGGTGGTGCTCGCCGGCGCGGCCATCGCGTTCACCTCGACGACCAAGTGGACCGCGGAATCGGTGCTGGTCGTGCTGCCCAACGCCGACCTGAGCGCTTCCGACTCGGCCGCCTACTACGAAACCCTCAGCCGCGGGCAGATCGTCGCCACCTTCGCGGAAGTGGCCGACAACCAGCGGTTCCAGGATCAGGCCGAGGCCAGCCTGCAGCTGACCGACGCCCAGCGGGCCGGCGTCACCACCGCCGTGACCGTGGTCCCCGACACCTCGGTGATCCTGGTCCGCACCACCGCCGGCACGGCGCAGGTCGCCGAGCAGCTCGCCGACGAGACCACCACGCTGGCCACCGCCTACCTGGCCGGGCTCTCCGAGCCCTACCGCACCGACCTGGTGCACAGCGCGGCCGGCTCGGCGGTGGCCTCCGGTACCTCGCGGGTGGTCCTGCTGGCCCTGGCCGTCATCGTCGCGCTGATCGCCGGCGTGGCCATCCAGCAGGCGGTCTACCACCTGATGCGGATGGCCCGGACGTCGCGGGCCAAGAACGACCCGGATCAAGCAGCGGAACCGGCAGCCGACCCGGCGGCGGATCCACCGGCGCCGGGCAGGTCGCCCAAGCACACCGCCAAGAGGCGAGCCGCCCCGGAACCCGGGCCGGCCGACACGCTCGGGGCGACGACCGGGGTGACGAACGGCGCGGCACCGGACAGCGACCCGGCCGACCCGGCCCACCCGTTCGACCCGCCCGAACAGATCCGGATCCAGGAAAGCGTGGTGCACACCCATGGCAGTTGATTCCTCGCCCCTGGCCCCGATCGCGGTGCCGATCACGCCCCCGGCGACGCTGGACCTGTCCCTGGACTCCCCCGCCGCCGAGCCCCGGCTCAAGATCGTGCTGGTCGAGTTCCTGCCCAGCGGCGGCATGTTCCAGTTCACCTTCCTGTTCGGCGAGGCGCTGGCCCGGCAGGGCCACGAGGTGCTGCTGCTTACCGGTCCTGACCCCGAACTGCGGTCGATCACCCCGGGTTTCGAGGTCGTCGAGCTCTTCCCAACCTGGCACCCCAACGTCGATCCCGGGGGGTCGGCGCTGCGACGCAAGGCCCGCCGGCTGGGCCGGGCCGCTCTGCTCGTCGAGTCGTGGCGGCGGGCCATCGCGTTCATTCGCCGGGTACATCCCGACCTCGCCCAATTCGGCGAGCTGCGTTACCCGCTGGACAGCGCGATGCTGCTGCTGCTGGCCCGGCGCAGCCCGGAGACCGGGCTGGTCGACGTGGCCCACAACCCGCTGCCCTACGACGTGAACGGCCGGGCGACCGCGGTGGAGAAGACCGGGCGGCTGACCCGTTCGCTGCTGGCCGCGGCCTACCGGGCCTGCGACCTGATCCTGGTGCTCGGCGAGGGCCCGCGGACCAGCCTGCTGACGGCGTTCCCGCGGCTGGGCCGGGTGGCCGTCTGCGGGCACGGGGACTACTCCGCGGTGCTGGCCACCGAGCAGGCACCGCCGCCGTCGTCGGCGCCGGCGAATGCCCTGTTCTTCGGGGCCTGGACCAAGTACAAGAACCTGCCGCTGCTGCTGGACTCCTTCGAACTGGTCCGCCGGCAGCTGCCGCAGGCCCGGTTGACCATCGCCGGTCCGGTCATGCCGGACGTCGACCTGGAATCGATCACCCGGCGGGCCGAGCAGATCGGGAACGTGGACCTGCGCCCCGGGTACGTCCCGATGGACGAGGTCGCCGCCCTGTTTGCGGCTCACCGGACCGTCGTGTTCACCTACACGACGGTCAACATCAGCGGCAGCGTGCACATGGCCTACACCTTCGGCCGGCCGGTGGTGGCCACCGACGTCGGCTCGATGCGCGACGCGGTCGCCGACAACGTGACCGGCCGGCTGGCCGCGGCTGACCCGGCCGCGGTGGCCGCCGCGATGGTCGAGGTCCTGGGTGACCCGGCCGCGGCCGACCGGATGGGCGCGCAGGCCCAGCAGCACGCCCGCAGCAGCGCCTCCTGGGCCTCAGTGGTCGACAAGGCGGTGCCGGCCTACCGCGCTGCGGTGGCCGCGGTCCGCCGCTGAACCCGCCGGTTCAGCTGCCGGGGGCCAGCACCCGCAGCCGATCCCAGGGGATGTGCGGCATCCCGTAGTAGTCCCACGCCAGGCCGGCCTGCGTGTACACCTCACCGGGGCTGCTCGGCGAGGCGTCCGGGGCGACCTCGAAGGCGATGGCCAGCGACGTGTCGGCCCGGTCGATCAGGTAGCCGCCGTAGGACTGCAGCGCCCGCGCGACCGCCACCTCGCCCGGCGTGATGTCCGGGATCGCGGCGACGTCGATCGTCGGGTCGAGCTGCAGGCGAGCACCCTCCGGGATGCAGTCGGCCCGGTCGGACTCGCCGTCGGTCTTGAGTGCGGGCGCCCGGAAGGAGCGGGCGCAGGCCGTGTCGCTCTCCAGCACGAGCGCGTGCGGGATCTCGCCGGCCCGGATCTCGGCGACCCGGATCACCCCACCCAGACGGGAGGCGCCCGCCCCGGTGGTGCCGCCGCCCCAGCCCGACCCGGTCAGCGAGGTGATCTCCCCCCAGCCGGTGGTCCAGCCGGCGTCGGTCGGTGCGGCCTGGAAGTACTCGTCGGCGGTGCCGGCGGCGCGGTCGACCACCACCATCGCCCCGTCCCGGCCGGCGTCGGGCACGGCGTCGTCCGGGATCTGGCGCGGGCTGCCCTGCTCCAACGGGCAGACACCCCATTCGGTGATCGTGCACCGGACCATCCGGCGCGGGGTGTCGGCCGTCGCGGCGTAGATCGGGATGCCGAACTCGACCAGGTTGGCGTGGCCGAGGCCGGCCCGGCTGATCCGGGCCACCATCGCCGCGGTGTCCGGGTCGAGGGCGGCGCCGGCGGCCACCGGCACATTGAACGGGCTGTCGGCGTTGAACGGGCGTTCGGCGGAGCCGGTGGCCCCTTCCGGGACCGGTGACGAGCCGGGCGGATCAAGCGGATCCACCGACGGGGACGCCGCGGCCGACCCTCCCGCCGGGTCCGACCCCGATCCCGACCCCGATCCGGGCACCGTCGCCGATGCCGCTGTCGTCGCTGATGCCGTCGCCGCTGTCGCCGCTGATGGTGACGGCCCGTCCGCGGGCCCGGGTGGCGGCGCCGAGCAGGCGACGACCGCCCCCGCCGTCAGCAGCAGCGTCACCGCGCGAATGGCGGAGCATCTCATCGGTCATCCCCCAGGCTCCGGCGGGTCAACCCGCACCCCAGCACCACCCAGAGTAGTGCCCCGCTACCCTGCGTAGCTCGCACCCGGTCGGGTCAGCGATCCCAGGCCTGCAGCACCCGCAGCCGGTCCCAGGGGACGTTCGGCATGCCGAAGTAGTCCCAGCGGAAACCGGCCTGCTGGTAGACCGCGCCCGGGCCGGCCGCACTCGCGTCCGGCGCCACCTCGAAGCTGACGGCCAGCGGGGCACCGGCGCGGTCGATCAGGTACGCGCCGTAGACCTGGAGCGCGCGGGCCACTGTCACCTCGCCGGGGGTGATGCCGGGGATCGCGGCCACGTCGATCGCCGGATCGAGCTGGAGCCGGGCGCCCTCCGGGATGCAGTCCGGCCGGGTGGAATCGCCGTCGGTCTTCAGCGCCGGCGCTCGCACCGTGCCGGCACACACGGTGTCGCTCTGCACCACCAACGCATGCGGGATCACTCCGGCCTGGATCTCGGCGACCCGGACGACCCCGGCCAACCGGGAGGCGCCGGCGCCCGTGCTCCCGCCGCCCCAGCCGGAGCCGGCGACCTGGTTGACGGCCCCCCAGCTGGCGGTCCAGCCGCCCGTGGCCGGCGCGGCCTGCCAGTACTCGTCGATGGTGCCGGCCGTCCGGTCGACCACCACCATCGCGCCGTCGCTGCCGACGCTGGGTCGCGCGGTGGTCGGGATCGGCCGCGGGGCGGTGCCGAACGGGCAGGGTCCCCAGTCGGTGATCGTGCAGCGGACCGTCTGCCGCGGCGTCGACGAGGTCGCGTCGTAGATCGGAATGCCGAACTCGACCAGATTGGCGTAGCCCAGGCCGTCGCGGGCGACCCGAGCCACCATCGCGGCACTGCGCGGATCCAGCGCCGGTGCGCCCGTGACCGGCACGTTGAACGGGCTCGTCGCGGCGAACGGCCGCCCGGACGGCAGGGGCGCCGCCGCGGATGTGGTCGCGGTCGCGGCGGCCGGGACCCCGGCCGGCGCGAGCACGGCACCGGCCACCGCCAGCGCGGCTGAGGCGAGCAAGCCGACGATTCCGGGCACGGCCAGTCCCTCCCTCGGACGACAATCCGTGACCAAGACTATCCGGATTGCGACCAGATGCCCCGTCCGCCCAGGAAAAATTCGCGTAACGGCAGCAAGGAGGGTGGGTAAGACGACCTACCCACCCGTTCAGCGCATCATCGCCCCGGTTACATCCGGCCGCCGGCCAGGATCTTGCGCTGCACCTGCTTCTCGGCCACGAACG
>ENA-UOWO01007369-UOWO01007369.1-activated-sludge-metagenome-genome-assembly--contig:-NODE-7369-length-10893-cov-4.809467_pt1 | contig 10893 bp, 8 predicted proteins | sample MGYA00238148_ERZ761564 | MGnify/ENA primary metagenome ERZ761564 (study PRJEB28885, sample SAMN05720194) | activated sludge metagenome | isolation source: Anaerobic digester | place: USA...
AAAATAGAAATCTAGTTATGTTTAACTTTTGTGTTTTCAACAGAAGCAGAAACTACAGGTGTATTGATTACTAAAGGAACCACCATTTTATCAGCTAAAATAACTTCATTATAATGTTTTTGCGATGTTTGTGCAGATTGGTGAGAAAAGTCGCGTTTGCAAGTCAAGCAGATAACCACTGAATAAGCAAAAATAAGTAAAGTTAAAATGTTCAGTTTTCTCGTCATAATACAGCTTTTGATAAATCGAAGTGCAAAATTATAGCACAATGATGATATATACAAGATTTATGCCAATCATTTGAATTCTATTATTTATCTATAAACTATTGATTACCAATGATTTAGGAAAATTCAATATGTTATTCAAATGAAAAGACGTGGATGATACGGTTAAAATTACCGATCAAATGAAGTGAATAATTAGATCATGGCTATAAATTCATCAAATAAATACCTCGAATCATGCGGGCCAGGTGTAGCTTCAGGATGATATTGAACCGAAAACGCATTTTTATCTTTAATTCGAATGCCTTCAAGTGTTTCGTCATTTAAATTAATATGAGTAATTTGAATGTTCGAATTTGACAAAACTGAAGATTTATCAACAGCGAATCCATGATTTTGAGTTGAGATTTCACTTTTACCAGTTACTAGGTTCAACACTGGATGATTTAAACCTCGATGACCATGATGCATTTTATAGGTTGTTGCACCGCAGGCTAATGCAAGTAATTGATGTCCTAAACAAATTCCAAATATAGGTTTATTGGTTTCAAGAATTCTTTTGATCAAGTCTACCGCATATTCCATTGAAGCAGGATCTCCAGGACCATTTGACACAAAATAAGCATTCGGTTTAAATTCCTCACATTCTTCATAACTCGATTTGGCTGGAAATACTTTAAGGAAGGCGCCTCTTTCAACCATACAAGTAAGAATATTTCTCTTCACTCCAAAATCTAAAACTGCTATTCGTTTGTCTGAATTTTCATCACCTAATGTATAGGTTTGATTTGTGGTTACTTTCGAGGCAAGTTCCAAGCCTGACATGGAGGGCACTTCAGATAATTGCTTTTTCAAACTTTCAATATCCAAATTTTCAGAACTAATGATACAATTCATGGCGCCTTTTGTGCGCACATGAGCTACCAAAGCACGCGTGTCAACATCATCAATAGATACAATCTTATTCTTAATTAAATAAGATTCTAATGAATCATTTGCTAAAACTCGAGAGTACTTATCCGCCAGACTTTTACAAACCAAGCCGGAAATTTTTATACTATCACTTTCAATATCCTGTTCGCTTGTGCCATAATTGCCCACATGAGCTGTATTCATAATTAAAATTTGCCCAAAGTATGAGGGATCGGTAAAAACCTCTTGATATCCTGTCATACCAGTATTGAAACAAATTTCACCAGTTGTTGTGCCGATGGCACCGTACGCAGTTCCTTCAAAAAGCGAACCGTCTTCTAATAATAAAAAAGCCTTTTTTGATGTTTCCATTAAAGGGCAAAAGTAAACACAAAATCTGCTTTTTGAAATGGTGTTGATAAGTTATTTGGTCTTTTATTTTCTACCTCCAATTCACATTCATAAACTATTACATGCGATGTCACATCAGCGAGCACCAAGTTCAAATACCAAGGTAAAAACCTTGCGATTTGCAATAGACAGTTAGTGGTTTTATAAAAATGTTTTTAAATTTATACTGCATCAATTTCACATCCTTCATCATATTAATGCCGAGCTGTGTACATCAAGATCAAAAAATCAAAACAAATACAAAGTGGAATCAATGATTAATATATATCTTGCGTCAAAATTATTAGCCGAATTATGACTTTCAAGTACCAGACTGCCTTTTATAGCGGGAAAGTAAGAGACGTTTACACAATTGATGATTACTACTTAGTGATGATTGCTTCAGATCGAATTTCTGCGTTTGATGTTATTTTGCCAAAACCAATTCCTTATAAAGGACAGGTTCTTAATCAAATGGCAGCCCGCTTTTTAAAAGAAACAGATGATATTGTGCCCAACTGGTTAAAACTTGTGCCCTTACCCAATGTATCGATAGGGTTGAAATGTGAGGCTTTCCCTGTTGAAATGGTGATACGAGGTAATTTAACTGGTCATGCATGGCGAACTTACAAAAGTGGCTTAAGAACACTTTGTGGTGTGCGTTTACCAGATGGCATGAAAGAAAACGATTTTTTTCCATTACCCATTATTACACCCAGCACTAAGGCTAAGGAAGGTCATGATGAAGATATTTCTAAAGAAGAAATCATAAGTCAAGGACTCATTTCGAGAGAAGATTATGAGCAATTAGAAAAATATACATACAAACTTTTTGAAAGAGGTAAACAAATTGCTAGAGAGCGTGATTTAATTCTGGTTGATACAAAATATGAGTTTGGGAAAATAGGTAATATCATTTATTTGATTGATGAAATTCATACACCTGATAGTTCGCGTTATTTTTACGCCGATGGATTTGAAGACAGGCAATTAAAAGGTGAGCCTCAAAAACAACTATCAAAAGAATTTGTACGAGAATGGCTTATTCAAAATAATTTTATGGGAAAGGCTGGCCAACAAATACCTGAAATGACAGAAGAATTTATTCAATCAATATCTGATAGATATATAGAACTTTATGAAAAAATAGTTGGCGAAAAATTTATTAAGGTGAATACTACCGAACAAGAAATTGTAAAGGTAGTAGATGAAGCAATTGCACAATTTTAAGCTGAGTGAAACTAAGTTAATTCTATAAGTGTTATTTCGGGCAAAATACCCACTCTTCCAGGATAACCCAAAAAGCCATATCCTCGATTAACATATAAATATTGTTCATCCTTTTTATACAAACCAGCCCATCGTTTATATACGTATTGAACAGGACTCCATTTTAACCAAGGAATTTCAACACCAAACTGCATGCCATGGGTATGACCACTTAAAGTTAAATCGATATCTTTAAATGCCTGAGTTGTTTCATGATCCCAATGAGAAGGATCATGACTCATTAATATCTTAAATGGATATTTTTCAGCGCCTGTGTATGCATTTTGTAAATTACCATATGAATGAAATCCACGTGAAGCACTAATGTTTTCAACACCAATTAATCCAATATGTTCACCATCCTTTTCAATGGCAATATGTTCGTCTAGCAATAATCGCCAACCCATTTTTGCATGTATTTCTTTTAGGTTAGTTAAATTTTGTTTTTTTGCATCCTCACCCCCCCAATCTTGAATAGAGATATAATCACCATAATCGTGGTTTCCAAAAATTGAGTAAACACCAAGAGGTGCAGATAATTTTGAAAATACATCAATATAATCATTCATTTCATCACTCTTATTATTTACAAGATCTCCAGTAAATAAAATAAGATCAGGATTTTGAGCCATAATTAATTCTACGCCTTTTTCAACTGCTTTCAGATCATTAAAACTACCACTATGAATATCTGAAATTTGAATAATTTTTAGTCCTTTGAATGCAGAAGGTAAATTTGCAAATGCGATTTTAATTTTCTTCAAATTATAATTATATCTATTGGTCATACCATAAAGCATGGTCGCAAAAACAGATCCTCCAAATAAAATAGCAAATTTAGTTAAAAATGCAGAACGTGTCATACCATCTTGAATAGCAAGCGGTGTAGTTTGCTTTGAATAAAATGAACTCATAATCAAGTAAACAAACCTTCGTAAATCGTCAATAAGTAAAATAGATGCTATTAATACTTTAGAAATTAAAAGGCCCATGAAATAAATAATAACAAAGCTTCTGACACTTTTATTGGCATCTGCAGTACGAATATAATCGAAGGCAAAGAACATCAAAAACCATAAAATGGAAGAAAAAACATACAACCCAATGGCTAGGTTTTTATAACTAGGTCTAACATTTTTTATTGCAAATTTAAATGCAGTAAATGCGTAGTATTCTATCAAAAGGATGATACCAATCATGAAGACTAGTCCAAGTCCGTTTATTCTTCTCATGAATTAATAATTTACAAATCCTTTTATTTGATTCTTTACTTCATGAATTGTGTTTTCATTGATAAACACATCATTACTTAACTCCTTAGAAATAGATGATAATGGTAATTTATGAAAATATACATTCATCTTCATATAATTACACATATTGGTCATATTGTCAATACCTCTTAAATTTCCGGAGCGACCATTTGCAACTCCAACCAGCATCACTTTTTTGAAATTCCAACAGGTACTTAAATCACTAATATCCATCATTAGTTTAAAAATCCCTGGAAAACTTCCATTATATTCAGGCATAATAAAAATAAATTTTGAAGCTGGGATTAAGAAATCGTTCTCAAGCTTATTGTAATGATCATCGCGTGTAAATGACTTAAAATCTTCAAGTGAAAGTAATTTAGCATCTATTTGATGTTCTGCAAAAAAGGTTTGATACTGCTTTGCCACCTTGAGCGTATTACTCCCTAATCTATTTGTGGCAGAAATAATTGTATACATTTTGCAAATCTAAGGTTTGCATGATATACACAAAATTGTTTTTCGAATAGTTTCATAAATCTTAACTATATCTTGATAGAGTTCATCCATAATTTCAGATTTCTAAGTTACTTGATTGATAAAAAATTTATACCCACCAAATATTCTCAAGTCAATCGCTGTTTTAAGAGCAGAGGTGCTAGACGCTGCGCTCATTTTGTCTGCGCAAATACTATAAGCAATTCTCTAGGCATTACTTCTCTTCATTGAGATTCTAGAAGTTTACTGAGATTAAAATCTTGAAAGTCTTAATATTGTCATATTCATAAAATTGTAGGAGATAAATTTGAATTTTCACAACAACTCCTATAACTTTCGCATTTTAAGAATCATGATCCAAATGCGTGCAGTTATTATTGATGACGATCAGTTGAATATTGAATTGGTCGAAAATTTTTGCAAGAAGTATACACCTTTTGTTGAAGTAGTTGGTACAGCTGAATCGGTAGAAGAGGGCATTCAAGAGTTGATTGACAAAAAACCTGATGTTCTTTTTTTAGATATGCAAATTAATAACTTGACTGGTTTTGATGTGTTGGAGGCGATTCACCAACCCGAATTAATGGTTATCATGATTACAGCTTATGAGAAATTTGCAGTTAAAGCATTCTCATATGATGTGATGCACTATTTATTGAAACCTTTACGAATAGCTGATTTTACAAATGCCTTAGAAAAATGCAAACAAGTTATTGAAAAAAAGAACCTTACAATTTGGGAGCAAAGACCACATGAGCTTAAGTTTTTAAGTGTTCCTAATCAACATCTCATTGATGTGATTCAAATTGACACTATATTACATCTTGAAGCCCAAGGTACCTATACAATGATTACGACCATGGACAATGAACAGATTTTAGCAACCCGTGGATTAAACTATTATGAACCGAAACTTCCGGCAGCCTTATTTCAACGTGTTCATAATTCGCATATCATCAATCTTAAAGGTATAGTAAAAGTTGAAAGAAGTAGAAACGGTAATATATTCCTTAAACACAATATTGAGGTACCAGTCGCAGAACGTAAGCGAAAAGAGTTAATGGATAGGCTTTCTTAATTTCAGAGATTTACTAGCAAATTACTCAACAAAGTACATATCAATTTCGCCTTTATTTTTTGCTTGTATTTTACCTCTATGAATGCAATGAAACTTGTCTTTTATTAATTCATAGGTTTTGCCTGAAATATTAATTTTACCCAATTCAGAATTTTGTTCCATACGAGCCGCGGTATTGACAGTATCTCCCCATATATCATAAGCAAACTTTTTAACACCAACAATTCCTGCTACAACCGAACCACTATTTAAACCAATGCGAATATCAAATAACCCACCAGCTTTTTTTCGACTGGCAATAAATTCAATAATTTCTTGAGAAGCCTTCACTGCATTATAGGCATGGTTGGCATTTGCGTGCGGAATACCACTCACCGCTAAATAAGCATCGCCAATTGTTTTAATTTTCTCAAGATGATTTCGTTCCATGATCGCATCAAATTCAGTATAACATAGATGAACTTCTGAAACTAAATTTTGTGGAGACAAGGTTTCACTAATACCAGTAAAATTTACAAAATCAGTGAAAAGAACGGTCACTTCTTGAAACTGTTTTGCAGCAACTTGTCCATTCAATTTTAATTCTTGGGCAATTTCTTCGGGTAGGATATTAAGTAGCAATGCCTCAGATCGATTGTACTGCTTCTCTGCTTCTTCTTTTTGTTTTTCAACTTCTTGCTTTTCTAATATTAAATCATTGGTACGTTCTTGAACAATATGTTTTAGATGTTCACTGCGCTTTTTCAAACCACTAGTGCGCCAACGCAACAATAAAATTATTGAAGAAATTGCACATCCAATAAAAATTAAATAGGCCCACCAAGTGCGATACCAAGGTGGTAATACTTTAAACGAATATTCAATAGGTGCACTCCATACCCCATTAGGACTTTGTGCTTTTAATTTGAAAGTGTAATTCCCTTCACTCATATGTCCAAATGTAGCCTCAGACTTTTTTAAAATAGGACTCCATTCATCATCATAACCCTCTAATTTGTATTGATAATTAATCATATTATGATGAGAGACTTCAATACAATTGAATTGAAAAGTGATAAAATTATTTTTATAAGGAAGCACAAGATTATAAGGTATCGGATAAAATGGAGAAATCGAATCGAAGCGAATACCCTGATATCTAGAAGCCATGGTACGTTTTTCATCTTCAGATAAAATTCTATCATGTAAGAATATTTCTTGCTGAGCTAAAATTGAACTATCTATTGCCTTATTGTCTTTATTTGCACAATGAGGTAGATTATACCAAGAAATATCATTTTCATTGATTTGTATGTTTTCAAGAACAACTTTTGGCGGATTTAGATTTCGTTTGACTGCGTTGTAATCGAATCGAATCAATCCAATTTTATCATCACCAGTCCCCGCCCAAATAACTCCATCGCGATCAAGAAACATTGAACCTTGACCATTTACATCTGCAATTGGATAGCCAGTACTAGTATTAAAAATTTCAAGTCCAATAAATTTACCTTTCTCATCTAAAGTTAAACCTCGATTAATAATTGTAATTCCTTTATTGGTGCCAATTGCAATTTTCCCATTTGGCATTAATAATAAATTACTTATTAAATTATCAGGCAAACCATGTGCCGAAGAAAAGTTTGTAATTGTACATTCATTATTTAAACTATCATTTATAACGATCAAACTGAGTCCGTTTGAAGTACCTACCAATATTTTATTATTCCCCAAATCCAAAAGACAGTTGATTACATTATTGGATAGCCCTTCATTAGTACTGAATCGCAAATAAGAATCAATACTTTTCGAATTTTTATTTCTGATGAATTTCGTAACTCCCCCACCTTGTCCACCCAACCAAATATTTCCTCTATAATCTTCAACAATGGATAACACAACATCGTTTGGCAGACCATGATTTGTTGTATAATTTACAAATTTTTCCACCCTTCCATTATTATCAAACAGAATTTGACTTACACCATTGCCACCCGTACCTATCCAAATATCGCCATTATGATCTTCTTCAATACAGAGCACCATATCACCGGCTAAACCTTGTTCATTATTATAATTAGTTAATTTCAATCCATCGAACAAATAAACACCTTTATCTAAAGTACCAAACCATAGATGACCTTTGCTATCTTTTTTAGAGCAAAAAATTGTTTCACCTTTTAAACCAGCTTGGAGAAATGCTTGACTAAAATTATGATTACTTTGTTCATTCGACAAACAGCAAATTCCATCTCCATCGGTGCCTAACCAAATACGTCCGTCGTTAGATTGGGTTATACCCCAAATTGAATTATTGGATAGTCCGTGCTGTTTAGTAAAATTACTAAAGGCATTACCTGCATATCTACAAACGCCACCACCATAAGTACCAAACCAAATATTGCCAGATTGATCTTCTGTTGCACTAAATACATTATTGCTCGATAAACCATTATTGATTGTATAATTTTTAAATAGAACTTTTCCATTTGTTTGTAATAATTTGAAAGCCCCATTTTCGGCTGTGCAAAACCAAATTTGACCTTTGCTATCTTCCATTATGCTTTTAATAGAATTCGCTCCTAGTTCATTATTCTGTGAATAATTTTCAAACACTAATTCACCTTGAGATTGCGATTGAAATGAATATTTACTCACCCCACCATCTTCAGTACCAAACCACAAATTATGACTTCGATCTTTATAAATACACCTGATCTTATCTCCTGCTAAACCATTACTTTGGGTGATCGTACTGAATGTTTTCCCATCATATTTACATAAGCCATTTTCTTGTGTACCAAACCAAATATTACCTAATTTATCTTCAGCTAAACATCGAATTTGATTGCTAGATAAACCCATTTTGTTAGTGATATTTTCAAATACTAATTTCTTATTTAATATATTTTCTATCTTTAAAAAACTTATTCCTCCATCATCTGTTGCAAACCATAGCCTACCCTTACTATCTTCTAATATAGCTCTAATACCATCTCCTGCTAATCCATCTTTTATAGTATAATTAGTAAAACTAATTCCATCATACTTAATGATACCAGCGCCATCAGTGCCAAACCAAAAATTTCCTTTTCTATCTTCAATTAAACAGAGAATTGTATTATTTGATAAGCCATGTATCGTTGAATAATTTGTAAATTTTTTACCATCAAATTTTGAAATACCACCACCTTGAGTACCTAACCAAATATTTCCTGTGCGATCAGTATAGGCGCATAATACAGTATTTAAAGCCAAACCTTGATCAATTGTATAATTTACAAAATGTTCAAACCCTAAACTATTCGATTGAAGGTTTATTGTTTGATCGTTTGAGTTTAGATTAAAATGAGAAAAATCATCAAAAACCTTCGATGGCTTCATTGTATCAATCGACACAAAAATTGGAGATTGTTCAAGTCTGGTTTGATTAGATATAAAAGACTTAGAAAGATTTGAATTAATTTGATTGACTTCTTTATGCGATAGATTACATGAAAGCTGAATCGTTACCAAAAATGAGAATAAAAAAATAAACCTATATGCAGAGGGTTGATTCATCATAAATTAAACACGATTCAAAAGAAACGAATAAAACAAATATACAGCGTGAGATTGAAATATTGTTGAATATGTGTTACTCTCAAATTCAAATGTCTTATTGTACAGTTAAAATATTGAGCTAGATAAACAGAATTTAATATTAATAAGAACTTAATTAAGATTATCATGCTAAGAAATGCTAGATAAATAAAAGTTTGAATTACTTTCGTAAAGATTTTCGAATTATTTTAAATACCAAATCTTAATTTAATATTCAAATTTTAAAACTATGAAAACTCTAATTTCTATTTGTTTTTTAGGACTGTTTGGAATGGCTCTAGACACAAACCAAAATGTATGGGCTAACTCATATAACTTAATTCAAAATGAAACAAATTCATCTAATCCTGAAGGTGAAAATATTTGTGAAGGGCTCAAACTACCAAACCTTATTTTTAGAGGTGAAGAATTTGATTTATCTGCTGAAAATCAAAAACTACTGAATCAAGTAGCTATTGAGATGCGAAATAATCCTTCCTGCAGAGTTGTAGTAGTTGGACATGGCACTGGTAATAAATTTATGCAGCAATTATCATGGGACAGGGTGAATACAAGTATCAATTTCCTTGTAAAGAATCAGCAAATTGATAGAGAACGTTTGATTTTTAGATATGGCGAAGCAGGCGAAGATGCTATTGTTGACCTGCGTGTTGCTGATGAGAATGAATCGGGTTCATCAAACCCACCTGCTCCACATCCAAATTTGAGAGATGCTCGCTAAAATACTTTTTAAAACGTTTTATTTTTCAAATTGAAGGCTATCTTTCTAATTGGTTTATAAACCATACACTTTCTGATTTATAACATCTTTCCTTACATTTGCGTTCATGACGATAGAGCAATTGAAAGAAATGCGTGAACGAGTGGTCGCCTTAGAGGCCTATCTTGATGTGCCAAGTAAAAAAAATAAAATTGAAAACGATAAAACTTTAAGTCTTTCTAGTGGATTTTGGGATGATAATATACGAGCCACATCCATTCTTAAAGAAATTAAAACCAACTCATTCTGGACTGATTTATACGATCAAACCAAAACAGCTGTTGAAGATTTTGCTGTCCTCTTTGAATTTTGGAAAGAAGGCGAAGCAACTGAAGAGGATGCCAAACAAGCATTTGATTATGCCATTTTAAAATTAGATGAATTAGAATTTAAAAGCACTCTCAATCAACCAGAAGATGAAATGCCTGCGGTGATGACCATCAATTCTGGAGCTGGTGGCACAGAAAGTCAAGATTGGGCAGAAATGCTTTTGCGTATGTATAGAATGTATGGAGAAAAAAATGGTTTTAAAGTAAGTGAAATTGATATTCAATGGGGCGATGGCGCAGGTATCAAACAAGCCACCATTGAAATTGAAGGTCCATTTGCATTTGGATTATTAAAATCTGAAAGTGGTGTTCATCGTTTGGTACGAATATCGCCATTTGATTCGAATGCTCGGCGGCACACTTCATTTGCTTCTGTTTTTGTTTACCCTTTAGTTGATGACACCATTGAAATAGATGTAAACCCTGCTGATCTTGAATGGGATTTTTTTAGAGCAGGTGGAAAAGGCGGACAAAATGTAAATAAAGTTGAAACTGCCGTTCGATTAAAACAGATACCATCAGGCATTATAGTTGAATGTCAGCAAGCGCGAACACAAGGCGAAAATAGAGACAAGGCAATAAAAATGCTAAAATC
>ENA-UOWO01007370-UOWO01007370.1-activated-sludge-metagenome-genome-assembly--contig:-NODE-7370-length-10892-cov-3.924426_pt1 | contig 10892 bp, 9 predicted proteins | sample MGYA00238148_ERZ761564 | MGnify/ENA primary metagenome ERZ761564 (study PRJEB28885, sample SAMN05720194) | activated sludge metagenome | isolation source: Anaerobic digester | place: USA...
TTCCCATTCCTGAATCCCCGGTCTTTTAATGTCTAAACGGAACCATTTCGGAATAACCGTGGTCTGAACCCCGAAACCTAGTCCAAAACTTGAGCGAGAAAATGGATAATTTGGTTTTGCCCCCGTTTTAGGTCCAAACTGAGAGCGACTTTTGGGCTATGAAATCATGGGGGGCCGGTGTCTCCCGAAGGCTGGAGCCCAGCGGAAGCCACAGAGAGACACCGGGAAGCAAACTCCAAAGGCGTGACATTCCCAATGCTGCTGTGCGGCCTTTCTTCATTGTAATCCTTTCGCCATGATTCCACTTTTTCCTGTGCGTCTTCAAGACTCAAAAACCAGTGTTCGTTCAGACATTCTTTCCTGAATCTTGCATTGAACGCCTCTATGAATGCGTTGTCTGTCGGCTTTCCGGGCCTGCTGAAATCAAGCTTCACTTTGTTCCAGTATGCCCACAGGTCGACATCTTTCGATATGAACTCCGGTCCGTTGTCTACGCGAATCGTTTCAGGGAATCCGTGCTTTTCGCTTATCTTCTCAAGTTGTTTTACTACCTCTATTCGCCTGATACGCTGGGCGACATGCGTGGACAGACTCTCACGAGTATGGTTATCCACTATCGTCAAAATCCTGATCCGTCGTCCATCATATAGCTGATCGCTCATGAAGTCCTTGCTCCAGCATTCGTTCTTCTTTGACGCTGTGGAGCGCATTTCCCGTTTCAGGCACGCCACGCGCCTCCTTGGCGGCTTTTTCCTCATTGCTAGGCCTTCTTCGCAGTACAGCCTGTATACTCGCTTGTGGTTGACCTTCCATCCTTCCCGCTCCAGTACGACATGAATCCTTCTATGCCCGTATCCTATACGAGAAAATGCAATTTCCTGATCCTCATTCTCAGAGCCGGTTGAGGGTCCGCTATGCTTCCATACCGGATAACCAACCTTGCGAATTTCAGCGTCATACAGACCCGCCGCTGTGAGACCCCATACACAACCTGAAGCTCCTCAACTAGGTCTCTTTTCGCGGCAGGCCTCAGCGTTTATTTGTCAGAACATCCTGCAACATCTGTTTGTCGAGGGTAAGATCCGCCACCAAACGTTTCAATCTTTTATTCTCGTCTTCAAGCTGTTTGAGACGACGCACTTCTCCCGTTCCCAACCCTGCATACTTCTTTTTCCACCGGTAATATGTCTGTTCCGATATCCCCATCTTCCTACAGATTTCCTGCGCCGCAGTCCCGTTCTCTGATTGCCTCAGCGCAAACGCGATCTGTTCTTCCGTGAATCTTTTTTTCATTTCCTAGTCTCCTTTTCCTCTTGCGATTATTATCCATTTTCTCGCTCAAGTTTTGGACTAGGTTTCGGGGTTCAGACCAAGCTGGTCGGAGGCAGAACTGTCAACTGGATCAATTTTATGGTGATGTGGTTTTCGCTTGGAATAAATCATTACACCATCCAGAACAGCTCCGACGAGGATTATCAGCATGTGGCGACCGCGCCCGGCGTTGACGGGGGCGTTTTCACGCTCGACACCGGCGGAGCGTGGGTCTCAAGCATCACGTGGGCGATGTTGACTGGCGGTTCACCGTGGGACGCAAATTTCCATGTCGGGCCTGATTCAAATCACACTCTAGTATCAAACCTTCAAACTGTCGGCTCGTCATATCTGGCTATCGATGGAATAAATCTTGCCACCGGCGATTCAGCCCGCAATTCCATCGAAATCGTCGACAGAGGCATGTCTATCCTCGCCGACGAGCGCGCCGCCACAGCTCACGCCGTTCAGAAACTAAACTACATTCTTAACGACCTTTCCAATCAACAAATCAATCTCGCATCTTATAAGTCGAATATCGAAGACGCTGACATCGCTCAGGAAGTCGTCGCGATGACTATCAACAATATAGTCGCGCAGACGACTGTCTCTGCTCAGATTCAATCTCAGGTAAGTCCCGCGCGAGAGATGCAACTCATCAACGTAGTCAGCAATACTCGCGCCGTTGATGAATTCAACGATATTTTTACAATAACCTTGTTTTATTTGATTTGATTATAGGAATTTCCATGCGATTGCCTTTTTCAAACCCGATAACGTTCTTGACTCCGATATCCGCCAACATTTTTTCAGCCGTTTCAAACCCGGCTCCGATATCTTGAGGTCTGTGAGCGTCAGAGCCGAGACAAATCGGAACTTCCAATTCCAACGCGTATTTCGCCAGAGCCTCAGACAAATACGGCCTTGCCAAATCTCTGAATAATCCGGCCGTGTTCAATTCCAGAACCATGCCGGCTTCGCAGACGGCTTCTATGGCTCCGCGCGCAAGCTCGTCATAAAGCTTTTCACATTCTCCGAAATACACGCTCTTGCCGTTCGCTCCCAACCTGTCGAACTTACGCGCCAATTCGAGATGAGACAACGCGTCGTAAATCCCCATCTTCGTCAAATCGACAATCGATCCGAAATAGGCATGCAAAAATTGTTCTGGACTCTTCCGTTCGATATAAGCGCGGAACACGTCTTCGTCTAAGTCCCAACTCACATATCCGGCGTCCAATCCGGGAAGGCCATCGCAGTCCTTTCCTGCGGGAAGAAAATGCGTTGAGCCATGTATCCCTGACACTTTCAATCCTCTTCTATCCGTTTCTTCAATCAGCAACTTGAGTATGTTTTTCGTCTCTTCTTCCAGCCCGCTCACGAAATCAAGCTCGAAGCCGACCGGATAGTCCAATTCTTGAAACTGCATGAAAAAATGGTCCAGTTCCCATTCGTAGATGGTTACGCCGAAGTCAGCCAATATTGAATTCATGAGTTTTTCTGGGAGCGGCGCGTGCTCTCTGATGCCTGCTATTATGCCCTTTGTTTCCGCCGATTCAACCACGGGCTTCAGCAAATGGGGAGGAGCCGGGTCGAGATGCTGCCTCAAATGGGTGTGATTGTCATATATTTTCATCATTCCACATCCTTTTCATTATGTAGTTATATATTTGCTGGTCGAAAAAATCAAAAACCAAAGCTATTTGCGCGTTCACAATCGCTCTTTCGAAGGCATTTGTATAAAAGCATTCCGTTGATTATATTTATGTAGCTTTGGAGGAAGACTCGGCATGGATGGCGTTTTCAAGCTCAGATGCGGTTTCGAGCCGTCGGGCGATCAGCCCGCAGCCATCAAAAGCATCCAAGAGAGCGTCCGGGCCGGCTCTAAATACACCACGCTTCTTGGCGTAACAGGCTCCGGGAAAACCTTCACCATAGCCAATCTTATTGAGAAGATTCAACGGCCCACTCTAGTCATCGCTCACAATAAAACGCTCGCCGCTCAATTGTGCAATGAATACAAAACTTTTTTCCCCGACAATGCCGTCGAATATTTCATCAGCTACTACGACTATTATCAACCGGAAGCTTATATAGCGTTTTCAGACACTTACATCGAAAAAGACGCCGGCATCAACAAAGAAATCGAGCGTCTTCGACACTCCGCGACTCAAGCTCTCCTATTGAGAAGAGACGTGATAGTCGTCGCCAGCGTTTCCTGCATTTACGGCCTCGGCTCTCCCGAGGATTACAGAAATGAATGCGTAACGCTGGAAGTAGGCGCGGAGAAAGACAGGGACGATCTGTTGCTTGAGCTTGTCGGAAAACAATACGCCAGAACGGATGACGCACTCGAAAACGGGACTTTCAGAGTGCGCGGCGGCTGCGTGGAGATCATGCCTTCCGACCGTGAAGACATTATCAAGCTGGATTTCTTCGGCGACGAGCTTGAAAGAATCACTATTATCGACCCGCAAAACGGCGATACCCTCGGTTCTCCCGACAAAATAATGATTTTTCCGGCTTCTCACTATGTTCTAATGAGAGACAGGCTGAACGATGTTTTGACCTCTATACAAACTGAGCTTGAGGAAAGACACCGCGAACTGCGCGCTCTCGGCAAGGAAACCGAGGCCAATAGGCTTTGGGAACGCACGATGTACGACTTGGAAATGATTCGCGAAATGGGATACTGTCACGGGATCGAGAACTATTCAAGACATTTTGACGTCAGGAAAGCAGGCGAACCCGCGTTCACGCTTATCGATTATTTTCCGGAGCCTCCTCTGGTTGTGATCGACGAATCCCATGTGACCATACCCCAGTTAAAAGCAATGCACGCAGGCGATAGGTCCAGAAAAAAAAGCCTTGTGGAGCACGGTTTCAGACTGCCTTCAGCTTATGACAACAGGCCTCTGACGTTCGATGAATTCATATCGAAGAATACACAGATTGTTTTTACATCCGCCACGCCCGGAGAATTCGAGTTGAACAACGCAGGCCGTGTGGTCGAGCAAATCATAAGGCCCACCGGCCTTGTTGACCCAGTCATCGAGAGGAAACCCGGCGCGGGACAGATGCTTGCCCTGCTCGACGAGATTTCTATCGTGACTGAACGCAAAGAGCGCGTCCTTGTGACGACTCTCACTAAAAAGATGGCTGAAGACCTTACAGAATACCTGCTGGAAAAAAATGTTCGCGCCAAATACATGCACGCCGACGTTAAAACGCTTGACCGCATCCAACTGATATACGATCTGCGGCGCGGAGAATACGATGTGCTCGTCGGCGTCAATCTGCTTCGCGAGGGACTTGATATTCCGGAGGTTTCGCTTGTCGCTATACTCGACGCGGATAAAGAAGGCTTTCTTAGGTCGGACGTGACTATGATCCAGACTATCGGAAGAGCGGCAAGAAACGTCAACGGGAAAGTGATACTTTTCGGCGACAAAGAAACTGAATCGATGAAACGAGCGATCTCGGAGACGGATAGAAGACGTCAAATACAAATCGAGCACAACCGCGCGTACGACATCCAGCCTGCCACAATTCATAAGCAGGTGCAGGATAGATTCGAAACGACCGGATATCGAACTCGCGACGCCCGCGCCGGGAGAGTGGCGCTCAAAATTGAAATATCTTCGCTTCCAGACGTCACATTAAAAATAGCTGAACTGGAGAAGAAAATGTGGGCCGCCGCAGACTCGCTGGATTATGAAACCGCAGCGGCTTGCAGAGACCTGATAGCCTCCATGAAGAACGCGGAGGCCTAGACGCGGCATACTGAACCTATGAGAAATATCACTGTAAAAGGCGCGCGCGCGCACAACCTTAAAAATGTCGATATCTCCATCCCCCGCAATTCTCTGACCGTATTCACCGGAGTCAGCGGTTCGGGAAAAACTTCTCTTGCTTTCGACACGATATTCGCCGAAGGCCAGCGGCGTTATTTTGAAACGCTCTCGGCGTACACGCGCCAGTTCGTCGCGGAGATGGAGCGTCCGGACGTCGATATTATCGAAGGACTGTCTCCCGCCATTTCCGTTGACCAGAAAGGAATGCCGACCAACCCCCGCTCAACCGTCGGAACCGTCACAGAAATCTACGATTACATAAGACTTCTTTTCACTGCGTCTGGGCATCCCCACTGCCCGGATTGCGGAGCCGCCATAAAATCGTCGTCTCCTGACGCGATTGCGCGTTATCTCTATGAGAAACATGAAGGCTCGTTCGTCGTCATACTGGCCCCGCTCGTTGTGGGCAGAAAAGGTTCCTACAAGGACCTTTTTGAAAAAGTCGCCGCGAAGGGCTTTAGCCGGGTAAGAATCGACGGAGAGTTTCAACACGTCGAAGAAGACATGACGCTTAGCCGCTACAAAGAGCACAATATCGACCTCGTGGTGGATCGATTGGACGTCTCCGGCGACAACAAGCGGCGCATGGAGGAATCCCTTCTTATCTGCGCAAGGGAAGGACGCGGCTCGATAATAATTCACGATAGGGACTCCGCAAAAGACTTCTCATTCAACTCAAGCTCGTCGTGTCCGGGATGCGGACACGCTTCCCCAAAGATACAACCGCGCCTCTTCTCTTTTAATCATCCTACGGGAGCGTGTCCCAACTGCGGGGGACTCGGTTTGTCTGAGGACGCTGATTTCGGTTTGATTGCTCCTGATTCCTCCCTCTCCATAATGGAAGGAGCCATTACCGCCCTGCCCGACTCAAAAAATTCATACGACTTCAAACTGATGGTCGCCGCGCTCGAAGAAGCCGGCATTGACCCGTGGATACCTGTCGGGATGCTCGATGATAAAGCTAAAAGCATTATAATGCAGGGTTCCGAAGGAAAGCGCCAGAAAATTAGATACAGATCTCCTCAAGGCAGATGGAAGTTTGCGACCGCCAAGTTCCCCGGATTGTCTTCAATTATGAAAGACAAACTGGACAGCACCGAATCGGAGCGCGTTCGCGACAAATACAGAAGTTTCATGCGTTCGGGCGTGTGTCCTGAATGCGGAGGAATGAGACTGAGGCGTGAAGCTCTCGCAATAAAAATCGGCGACAGAAGTATCGGCGAATTGTCCGCAATGCCTGTCAGGGATCTCGCCGCATTCCTTAAAAAATATAATCCCGACGAGCGCGAGCGGCGAATAGGGGCAGGACTCGTCAACGAAGCGCTCAAGAGACTAGGTTTCCTCGAAGACGTCGGACTGTCATATCTGACGTTGTCGCGTTCCGCGGCTTCACTTTCAGGCGGGGAATACCAGCGCGTTAGGCTGGCGGCGCAGATCGGCTCGTATCTGGCCGGGGTCACATACGTGCTCGACGAACCATCCGTCGGACTCCACCCTCGCGACGCAGACAGGCTTTTAGAAACCCTCGAGCGTCTTCGCGACCTCGGAAACACCGTTATAGTCATAGAACACGATGAAAGCACGATGCGTAGGGCCGACTCAGTTGTGGACGTCGGCCCCGGCGCTGGAAGACTCGGCGGAGAGATCGTCGCCTTCGGAACTGTGGCAGACATTATCAAAGAAAAGAAATCTCTTACAGGACGCTATCTCTCCGGCGATATGCGCGTTTGCGCGCAGAAGGGACAGCGAAAAAGCTCAACCGGAGATTCACTAATTCTCAAAGGCGCTTCAGGTAATAATCTTAAAAACATCGATGTAAAGATTCCGTTAGGCGAGTTCGTCTGTTTGACGGGCGTCAGCGGTTCGGGCAAAAGCACGCTGGCCATAGACACGCTTTGTCCGGCTGTGAGAAAAGAGCTTGGATTACAACACGACAATCCGCTGCCTTATGAAAAGTTGGAAGGAGCCGGGGCCGTCAAACGAGTTCTTCTAGTGGACACTTCGCCGATAGGCAAAACTCCGCGCTCGACCCCCGCCACCTATGTCGGTCTGTTCGACGACATTAGAAATCTTTTCGCAATGCTGCCTGAATCCAGAGCGAGAGGATATAAAAACAGCAGGTTCAGCTACAACGTTAAAGGCGGCCGTTGCGAGGCCTGCCAAGGCAACGGCAGGCAACGGATCGAGATGCACTTCCTTCCTGATGTGTTCATCACCTGCCCCGTTTGCAACGGCCTCAGATACAACAGCGAGACTCTCGAAGTCTATTTTAAAGGAAAGAACATTGCCGATGTCTTGAACATGACCTCTGAAGAAGCGCTGACATATTTCGGCAATATCCCGAAAATCGCGCGGCGGCTTGAAATCATGAGAGATATCGGGCTTGACTATCTTCTTCTCGGACAACCCGCGCCTACCCTCTCTACAGGCGAAGCGCAGCGCATTAAACTCGCCACGGAATTGGATTCAAACGGCTCTAACGAAACTTTGTATCTTCTTGACGAACCGACAACAGGACTCCACTTCTCGGATGTTCAAAAACTGCTGGATATAATCAACCGGCTTGTTGAGCGGGGAAACACCGTTATCGTAATCGAACACAATTTAGATGTTATAAGATGCGCGGACTGGATAATCGACCTCGGCCCGGAAGGCGGCAACGAAGGCGGCAGAATTATAGCCGAAGGGCCGCCCGAAAAAATCGCAAAATCAAAGAAATCCCACACGGGCGCTTTCCTAAAAAAATCTCTGAAATAACATTACACAACGCGAATCAGAGATTCAGTATGCGCGACGCAAAACAAAGTTTCGCGGATAGTGACGCCAACCGCGCGAGACTACCAATTTACTTTTTCGGCAGGTTGTAAATTTCTCTTGCTTCGTCAGGGGTCGCAGGCTCCCGATCGAACTCGCGGGCTATGCGGGCCATCTTCTCGACCTGATCCCAACTGCCTTGCGAAAGTTCTTTGCCACGGATGTACAGGTTGTCTTCCAGACCGACCCGCAGGTGTCCGCCCATAATCAGCGCGGCAACATTGGCCTGATACGAGTTCGGCCCCACCCCGCACACGCACCACGTGGCGTTCTCTGGTATGGAGTTCCGCATCGCCGTCAGATAGTCCATCTTGAAGGTTATTCCGCCTGCGACTCCGAACACGAAATTGAAATGAAGCGGCTCGTCCAATATGTCTTTTTTCTGCAGCAACAATATGCTGTTGATGTGTCCGACCTCGTAGCATTCTAGTTCAGGCTTGCATTTGCTTTCGCGCATCACTTTCGCGAATTTCCTGATATTCGTGAACGTATTCTCGAAAACGAAATCAAAAATTATCTCCCCGGATTTGTGATCGATGAGAGAGAAGTTCATCGTGCCGGTGTTCAGGGATGCCATGTCAGGATTTGTGGCCGTGACGGTCGCTATCCTCTGATCGGGAGTGACTCCTATTCCTATCGCCGTGCTTACGTTGATTAGTATCGGGCATCTCTCTCTTATCCCGTCCACTATCCCTTTCAGGATGTCAAGGTCGGGCGTCGGCATTCCGGTTTTAGGATCCCTCGCGTGGATGTGAACTATGGCCGCTCCGGCTTCGTAGCACTTTACCGCTTCTTCTATGAATTCTTCTCTTTGTTGCGGGACGCCGGGATTCTGCGCTTTGCTTGTGGCCGCCCCGGTGAGCGCCGCTGTGATGACAACCTTCTTCGGCAAATCGTACGCCATATAGACATCCTCCGTTTTTATAATAATTTTTCAACAATCATCAGCCTTCTGATATCTCGCTGGATTTTCATTGTATTGGAACGTTGTCGAATGTGTCAAGAACGTTTTGCCTAGACAATAGTTCCAATCTTGATGCTATTTCAACGATTTATTTTCGTCCTTCAGTTTCTTAAGAACAATTGATTCTACCTGAAGCTGAGCCATGATTTTGTCTTCGCCGGTTTTGCGAAGCTTTCAACAGGGAATAATTAATGTGAAGGAGGATTATATGAATACTAAAGTAATCGAAAAAATCATGAACTGTCTCTTATCGGTTCTGATGGCGACATTTTTCATTGTTCTGGCTCCTCTATGGACGATTTTCTACGGCAGCCTTCTCCTGAAAGACTATATGGCAGCGATCAAGGCATAGGGAGAGCGCCTGATGGCCGATACTAAATCTAAGACGCTGATAATCGCGCTGGACGCAGTTTCGTCCGTGTTTTTCAATCCGATGTACGATGCGGGCGAGCTTCCTAATCTTGCCTCGTTCTTTTCAGACGGACTGAGAGTTCGCTCTTGCATCGGCGTATTTCCCACTGTCAGCCCCTGCAATCACGGACTTGTCACCTACGGCCTCGGCCCCGGTAAGTCAAATCTGGTCGGTCTCTCATGGTATAACAAACGAACACACAAATACTTCAACGAGCTTTCTTTGGGGGGAATTCTCGCCGACCTGAATAAAGGTATAAAATCGCGCAATATTTTTGAGAGTTCGAGGCATTCGCTCGCGTTCGGCCCTCAGCTCTCGCGAGGCAGCAGAACGGTGCTTCCGATTTACGCCACGTTCGCCTTCGGCATGGCAGACTGGGCCACCATGCTGGAATGCTTTTTCATTCGCAATCTGAATGTCCCGCTAAATATTTATGACAATGTGTATTTCGGCTCGCTCAGTTCCGATCATGTCGGGCACGCTCAAGGCATCGATGGCGTTCGCGAAAATCTGAAGTCTCTGGATTCAGCCTTCGGAGAGCTTTTTAAGAAGCTGTCCGCAGACATCAAAGTGGTGATTTTTTCGGATCACGGCAATTCTCCCATCGACCCCGATAAAGCGGTAAGGCTTGGAGATATTCTAAAAGACGCGGGATACAGGCCGACGAAACGGCTCAAAGAGCCTGACGACTGCGTGATTTGCTCGACGGTCGTAACATACGCGCACATCTACGCGAACGGCCCGACGAAACGGCTCGCGCAAGCGCTCTGCGGCGCGCCGGGCGTCGGTATTTCCATGTGGAGAGACAGGGAAGACGGCTCCATTGTCATAGGCAATTCTGACGGCGTTGCTCGCGTGCGCAGAAGCCTCAATAGATATTCATACACGCCAGAAGACGCCGACCCCTTGGGCTATTCTTCAACGGATGCGAAGCCCGGCGAATGGCTGACTCTTAAAGGATGGGCGTCCGTCACTTTTCGGGAAGCTTTCCCTGCCGCTCCCCCTCGGACGAGTCGCCGCGGGTCCTGCCCTTGGTCTCAGCCATCCTTGCCTCCTCGCGAGTGCCTTACGGGCGAGAAGGATAGCCCCATCGGGGCCTGGCGGCCTATCGGCCACGGGAATCGGGCAAACGGTTGTTTTTGGAATGTCAGACCTCTCTGCTAGGTTGGCGCCCGTTCGACGGCCATCAGGCCGCCGGAGCGCCGCGGGGCTCGCAGGGTCCCGGGCGGCAGCAGATCACCGCTCGAGGAGCGGAGGAAAAGGAGCTTTCGGATGGCGAGCGTCAACAAGGCGATCATCGTCGGCAACCTGGGCAAGGACCCCGAGGTCCGCTTCACCCCGAGCGGCCAGCCGGTGGCGAACTTCACCGTGGCCACCAACGACGTCTGGACCGACAAGCAGGGGCAGCGCCAGGAACGCACCGAGTGGCACCGCATCGTGGTGTGGGGCAAGCAGGCCGAGAACTGCGGCCAGTACCTGAAGAAGGGCCGGCCGGTCTACATCGAGGGGCGCATCCAGACCCGCGAGTGGACCGACA
>ENA-UOWO01007371-UOWO01007371.1-activated-sludge-metagenome-genome-assembly--contig:-NODE-7371-length-10892-cov-3.525053_pt1 | contig 10892 bp, 14 predicted proteins | sample MGYA00238148_ERZ761564 | MGnify/ENA primary metagenome ERZ761564 (study PRJEB28885, sample SAMN05720194) | activated sludge metagenome | isolation source: Anaerobic digester | place: USA...
CTTTGGATTTGACCATTCGCTCAATCGTTCAAGGATTTCTTTATCAAACTCTTTGGCCTTTTTAACTTCTTCATCTTCTTTTTCTTTTTCTGAATCCACCTGTATACTCTTAACAAAACACTTTTTGCACAACAATTTGCTACTGAACGGCTTCTTCTGTGTTTCTTCTGTAGGTTCAAACGGTGATAAACTTGCTACCTTGGTTAGTTCTTTATTCAAAGAAACATACTGTCTTCCTTTTATCATAGTCGGACAACAAGCACATTTCTTTTCCACTTCAATATAATATTTTTTCAACTCTACATCATATTTTATTTCTCTGTTTTCCCAGGTTTTAATAACTGGAGTATGTGTCAGAGGCTCTGGAGTTAGACCTTTTGCATGCTGAATTTTATTCTGTATCATAATATTTATGGAATCAATCTCTTTTTGTTCAAGAGTATTTAGATTAAATTTTTGAATCCGATTAAATCCTTTTGCACTTTCACCGATAATTTCACCATGAACATTTCTAAATTTATCACCATTTTCACGAGAGGCAATAAATTCACCATGTTTAACTGTCTCAGAAATATTCAACTCTAGTTTGGTATCTACACGAAAAATATATACTATTGTATCGTGAGAGTTTTCAGCTACAATTTTTCTTAGACAAGTTGTTTTCATTACATCCCTCCAAATATAGTAAAATTAGTGTTTAATCATATTAATTGAATTAAGACGAGCTATACCACATGAAAGAGCCACATCCCGGATATTGGTTTCTGTTGGACAATTTTCAGTTACGAGTCTGGATAAAACTTTTGTATATCTTTTTATACTCATACAAGTTGAGTAATCAATCTTATCATACAACTTTTTATTAAACTCATACTTTATTAGGGATAGTGTTGTATCTGTCGGAACATTATCATTTTTACAATGCAATCCCCAACCACTTCTGCTCTTACATTTGTAGTAAACAGTATGAATAAAACAAATAACCAGTATTTCATTTTATTCCTCCTTATCAGTATCAGTATCATCCATAAGATGAGCATAGTTTTTATTCAGAAAGTCGCAAATTGTTTCCTTCAACTCTTGCATGAATGCCTCAGAGTGAGCATCGCCAACTTGTTCCTGCTGAACAATGTTAATCATTAGTCAGATTAGGTACTCCACGCTTAAAGCCTCTACCAATTTTAAGATTATAAATAAGGTTTCCGCTGAGTTCAAACCTTGAAAGTTTTTCTTGCATGATGTTCTCCTCTTTTTCTTTTTATTTAATAAGAATAGCTATAATATTTATTGTCGAAAATAATACCTGGGCTACTGTGATACCAAATACTAGTAGTATCCAGAACTTTGTTTCCTTATTTTCAACCTTTTTATATCTATAAAGAGCTATGCCTATAACAATTGAATATGCGATTATGGTAATTAAATTTGAAATTAAATTATTCATTATTTTTCTCCCACAACCCATTATTGAAACTTAAGAGGTAAATTAGCAGCAATTGCAAAAAACAAACATGATATAATTATAACAACAAATGCTGTCAACACTGCAGGCCAATAAATTTTTACGTCTGCTTCTTCTTGATAAACGCGCATAATTCATTTTCCCCCCCCAAGATTTAATTGAATTTATAGAATCCAATCCAACATTGTTGTTACAAGTCCACCTGAACGCTTTTTATCTGTTGGGCCAACAAAAATTCCACCTTCACTTTCCATTGTTACTTCACCATTCGGTGCAGATTTAAAAAAGTCAGCACCGATTCTTATTTTTCCACCTGCAGAGTTGCGAATAACCAGTACACCTTGCTGGACAAATATCTGATTGTTTTTACCAAGAAGTAAATTCTTGATATAAGCATTTAAATAAGATTGTTCAAGAGGAACTTCATATCTACGATCTTCATACTGACCGTATATTTTTGCCACTACTTCATTCTGTGGTTCCTTCAATGGAACTATTGCTGCGTAATCCATTAATGCTGTTTCTGATTTTTTCAACACCCAAACTTGAGGCTTAGAAGCACAACCTGTTACAAGCATCACCAGAACTGAAAGAATAATCATGCGTTTCATAACTTTTCTCCTTTTAATTTTTTGTTCCAGATAAATACCATTTTGGTATCGGTCTATTTTTCCAAGATGCAATATGATTTTTATATTTACAATAGTATAATCTATAACTTTTTACTGCAGTGTTGCATTTACAATCTGTAGGCATTGCCAGTGCAAATTTAGTTAATCCAATATCTGGTATAAATTTTGGAATCTTTATTTTATAAAAACTTTGTTCATATTTATGAACTTTATTATATCTATATGTGTATTCAATACACAACTCTTTTCCTAAGTTAATTAACCAGATATAATTTTGCCTACTTGTTCTAGCCCAAATAGAACAAGGATGATTAAACCAAGCTAACTGTTTTCCAGATTTATTCTTTCCACTCTTTGAACTAGCTGCATCTAAAATTTGCTTTGTTTCAAGAATCATTTTTACCACATGTTTATCACAATGGTATTTAGCCGCTATTTTTGGATTTTTACTTAAAACAAATATATTCATAATTTTACTCCAGTAAATAAACAAAAAGGCACGTAATCTTTACGACCACGTGCCTTTTAACTTAAACTATTCTTTTAAGCTATTATTTACTTAGCTACAAACTCCCGAGCAGCCGTTCTTACGATCTTGTTCAGGCCAATTGCACGAATCGCTGACTTGGTCGATTTTTCAATCAACTCTTCAAGCGTTGCCATGATTGCTGTTTCAAGCTTTTCAGCAAATACTGCCTTGGCATCCTGGCCCTTCTTGAGCCTGATCGTTGCCATTTCTTTTGTTACTGCACGAGTCTGACGAGCAATTGTTTTTTCGATCTGGTCGCCAGAAATCTCAACTGAAATACCTTCTGTTGCCACACTTTCAGCCTTTGTAGCTTTGGGCTGACGTTCTGTTTTGGCCGGTTTTGCAGGCTTTTCAGCAGGAGCCGCACTTACTACTTTTACTTCTGCCGGGAAATTACGAACTGTGCCTTCACCATTTTCGAGCTTGATAACGTAGCGGCCTTTGTTATCAACTCTTTTTACTGAGCCATACTGTTTTGTGGCTTTGATTTTTACTCTTGCACCGGTAATATCTTCTGTTTCAGCTGCAACGGAAGCTTTTGTCACCTTTTCTGTTTTCGGAGCTTTTTCCGTCTTTGGAGCCTTCGGTGTTTTTGCAGGTTTACCTGGTTTCATAACTGTTTCCTCCTCCTCCTCTTCGTCTTCATCGTTCAACACTTCATCATCCAATTCAACATCTTCATCCATTTCCTCTTCATCACCATCCTCAATCTCAACATTTTCGTCGTCGGATTCAAGGAGTTCTTCCAAGAGTTTGAGGATTTTCTTTGTAAGATCCAAGCCTTCAACTTTGATCTTTGCATCTTTTTTCGTCATGCCTTTTTTGACCAGGCGAGCAATTTCGGTAGTTTTTGTCTGTTCAATGAGCGGTTCAGCGCATTCTGAGCAAACATTATATTTATGTTCCGCTTCATTCAACTCCAGAGCATCAACCGAAACATTTTCGTCACACAATACGCATTTAACTTTCTTAGCCATTTTGTTTTCTCCTCGTTTTGTTTTTATTTGGAAGTAGGTAGGGAGCCAAGCTCCCTACCTTTGTCAACATTTTTACTGCGGATTTTGATTAGGCGGCTTTTGCCACCTTGGTGAAGGGAGCATAGATAACATTCAGTGTTTCATTTTTCAGATGTTTCAGAATGAAACGAATGTTTCTTGATGCCATTTCAGGACCAACTTCTGCAATGTAACGCTTTGCAATTTTCTTTGCGCCTTTTTCGTCGAGCGCCTTGGTCATCTTTTCAGCAATTGCTGACAACTCTTTCATCGAACGACGAGCTTTTGCTTCAGTCTTTTCAATCTTCTGAATCTTTTCGCTCTTCGGAGTTTTTTCAGTCTTGGGCGCTTTCGGTGCCTTTTCAGCTTTTGCTGTTGCTGCCAGACCTTTCAGAAACTTGCTGTCCGGAGTAAAAGTAACCAGCATTTCAGGGGCAACTCTTTTCTTGGCTTTGAAATTAACTTCTGCGCTTTCAACTTTTGCTACCTTTTCAGCTTTCGGTGCCTTCAGTGCTTTTTCTGCCTTCTGAGTTTTTTCAATTTTAGGTGTTTTCATCACTTTTTCCTCCTTGTTATTTTTCTGAGTTTTCAACACTTTTTCTTTCTTCTGTGCCTTTTCGGTCTTCGGAGCTTTTTCAGCTTTTGCAGGTTTTACAACTTTTTCAGCCTTCTGTACTTTTTCGATTTTTGTGGTTTTCATAACTTTCTCCTCTGTAGTGTTTATTTTAGTAACGGACTTATCAGCAACAAACTTTTTCAAACCAGCAATGTTACAACGGCCAACCAATGTACCATCTTTCTGGCGTTCACGATAAAACAACTTACTGGCGTCAACTTTGATTACTTCAAATGCAACACCGGCTTTAACAAAAACAAAACCAACAACAACTTCTTCTGCTGTAAAATTAATGCGTTTCATAATGACAACTCCTTTTTAATTTTAATTTAATTTCTATTTCTTTTTACATTTACCTCTTAATTCATAATAACATATTTTTTATTACTCTGTCAAATCTTTTTTTGCTACATTTTTTACTAGTTCAAAATTATTACTAGTTCGAAAAATCTGAACTAGCTTTAAACAGAACCTTCAACTGGGGATTCAAAAATTTGACACAACTTAATTGATGCTTTATCTGTCCAGCCAAATATATACTTTTGTTTAACGAGCAACAACACTTCAGGGCCATAAACATCTAAAATTTTTACCAATTCACCTTTTTTGAGTTCCAAATTTTTAACTTTTATGTCTTTATTCATTTCGACCGTTATCAGCATTTCAGTATCAATTTTATCTAGAGGGGCTAAACAAACATTATCTTTGTGGTTCATTTTGTGCCTCCTTTATCATTCATATAACCTTTTATTTGCAAATAACAAAATCATAGCCAACTTCAACTAGACCACAATTTTTCAACACCTTTTCAGCCTTTTTAATCAATTTCTTTCTGTTTTCTGAAAATGGTATAGTAGATGTTGTTATTGAAACTGCATAATATTCTGGCTTAAATACAAATGGAACTTTGTATGTATTGTGAAACTCTTTGAGCCACTTAATCAGTTCTGGAATTTTTGAAATTGTAGTTTCAAATTTTAGCCCTTCTTCGTGATCGTAACCAAGTGTACCAAATACAAACTCTTTCAGAGGCTGGAAGTCAGCATATTTATCAAGTGCTTTTCTGATGCCCAAAATTTTCTTTACTGCTTTTACATTCAAATTCCAGTTCAGCTGAAGCCTTTCTGGCTCTTGATTATCCATCATCCCACTTAAAAGATTAATTTGCTTTTTCACAATACTTTCTCCTCAATTATTTATTTTAATTTTAACGAGCACCATTAAGAAAAAATGAAAAATCAAACTCTTCAAATGTATCCCATTCATCAGAATTTAAAAGTTCCAGCAATGCGCATCTAATACATCTAGGTGCTGTTCTTCCCGTACATTTTGTAGCAGAATCAAAACCGTTAGCCAAATTTTCATCTGAACAAGATGTTCTATCGTGCTCAGGAGCTAACAAATTTACAAGCTCTGGATTATTTTTTAAAGCAGCTTTTAAATTTTCCATACGTTCTGCACTCATGACTTCTCTCCTTGACAACACTTTTTTTAATAAATGGTGTGTTGCTAATAATACACCATTTATTATTTATAGATTCCCTCTTAATTTATAATAACATTTTTCTTACTATTCTGTCAAATCTTTTTTGCTAACAAAAGAGTACTTGGACAAAAAAGGCCCAACAACACTTGGTCATTGGGCCTCTAAAATACATTGAACTTATTGGATATTTTTATTCCTCAGCGTTTTTTGAATTTTCTCTAGCGTTGTAAATTTCTGTTAATGATTTACCTTTAGCACTTTTTTTCTTTTTTGACATTAGAGTACTCATTATATATTTAATTTCATAATCATCTATGCCACGCTTTTTTGCAATTGAAGCCAAATTAAATTTTTCATCAGCTTTCTTTTTTGTTGATACCAGAGTAAATACATCTTTATATGTTTTACCGATATCCGATTGAAGTAAATTAATCAAACCTATTCTACAATTTTTTGACACTGAACCCCATTCATACGATTTAATCAAATCCTTTTCCAATTCAGCAATAGTCTTTTTTGATAAAAAGTAATTAAATATCATCTCTTTTATTCTGATATGAGCTTCAGCTTTAACTGAATAAAGTAAGGTCATCATTGGATTTAACAATGAGCCGGTCTGCATACTCTCAACAAGATGGTATTTAAATTCTTTATCAATCTCTTTCACTTTCTTTGTTGTATGTTCAGCGTCAAGAATACCTTTCAATTTTGCCTTAGATGGATCTTTATATAAAGATCTAATCAAACAAGATGTAGCACTATTTTTTACAACATCCAAAAAGATAATATTCTTAAATGATTTTACTTTTATCACTGGACAAAACAAAAACACCGTTGAATTAACATGTTGCTCAGAATTTATCAACTTAAGATTGTTTTTAAAATCCAGAAAAGAAAGAATCATGCAAAATTTATCTTTCTTTGTCATTAGAGTACCCGACTGAATTATCTTTACATCATTATATCCCAATTCATTTAGCATGGAATTTATTGTATCTGGTACATTATTACAAATCGCTATAACCTTTGCCATACATTTCGCTCCCTCTATAGATAGTCTTTTATATCAAATGATTCTTCAAGTCTAGATACTTTTCCTTCTTTTATTACTCTCACGTATCTAGCATTCTTTATTTCACAAGATTTTGCAGTCGTTATTACTACAACTTTAGGAACTATTGTAGATAACATTGGTATGAATTTTTGAAAGTAAAGTTCTTTCAATGGAGGTCCTAAAAAGGCGTCCATTTCATCAAGGATGATGCTGTCAGTTCTTTTCCTTCTTGGAATAAGAGGAAGTATAGACATAATCAATAATAGAATAAAACTTGAACCTTCTGCACCACTTAATGTCTTTACATCAGAACATCTACCATTAAGCCTATCAGCTAATACAGAAAATTCATTTTCTTTAATCTGAATCTTAAAGTTTATAGGTTCTGCAAATATCAATTGACTGAATTTATTTAAATTTTGTTCAACCAATGCACCGATTCTGGACATTGCTTTTATCTTTAAACCCTTTGAAGAATATGCCTTTATTAGTGCTTCAATAACAGGAAGGTCTTCAAGTTCTTTTTCCAAATGGTCTAATTTTTCTTTTACTTCAATCAATTGCTCTGTATAAATTTGATATTGTTTTTTATCCGAAATTAAAAAGGGCAACTCTGAATTTATTTTATTTATTTTTGAGCTTAATTGCTCCTTCTTTTTAGACAATTTTTTCAGATTAGTCTCTACTTCTTTTGTGGTCTTACTAAATCCAAATTCTCTTTCCTCCTCGGCCAAAACATCAGCTAATTGATTATTGAGATTAATAAGGATTTGTAATTTTTCAACATATTGTTCCAGCTTATCCAGAGGTTTATCCACGGAAGGTTTTTCAACTTCCTCTGGACATTTTATTTTTGTTAGAAGTTGTTTTACAGCTTTCAATTTATGTCTTATATTTACAATTTTTTGTTCTTGCTCTTTCTGTAATTCTAATTTATCTAACTTTTTACAAATTGAATTATATTGATCTTCATCAAAATCATTTGATTTTAGTTCAGCTTTAATCTTTTTTAGTTCAACATATATTTCAGAGTATTCAAGAGCAGCTTTCTTTTTTGGCAGTTCTTTCTCTGCATTAGATGCTGACTCTTCAATAAACTTTACATCCAATTTAGATTTACATAAAGGACAATGTTTGTTGCCTACCAATTTCTTTAACTTTATTAGATGTTCAAGTTCACCAATTCTCTTTATTATTGCTTCTGATTTTTCAAAGGAATAATCCTCTGGTAACTTAGATTGAAATCTATCTAATTTCGATTTAAGACCATCTCTTGAATCCTTAGCATGCTCCAGATTTAATTTTTTCTTCTTTAAGACTGAAATCTTTTTATCAATATCCTCTACTAATTCAGGACAATCTTTTAATTGCTCTTGATATTTATTTTGTCTTTCCTTCAATTCATCTGTTTCAGAAACATATTTAGAATATGCTCTTTTGTATTCTTTATATGCATGGATTTGTTTAATCAAACTGCTAAGTTTTTTCTTCCGTTTTTCCAAAACATCTATATCTGTAAATTTACCAATCTTATGTTTAAGCTTTGTTTTTGTATTCAAAAGGTTCTTATAATTTTGAAGATTTGTTTCTAATACAACTAGATCTAAAAGTTCTTTATTTAATACTTTCAACTCTTGTTCAAGATCTAAAATCTTTTGGTCGTCAGATTCCTTCCAAGTTAAATTTTTTAATTTTGATTCTAGGTCTTTATATTGGTCTTTGTAGTCTGAATAACGTATCTTTTTACTTTTAAGGTCTTTATATTGTACTGTAAAATTCTTCTTTATTTCATCAAGAAAGTTTAGATTAAATACATCGGTAAAAAATGATTGTCTCTGAGTACTTGTACCCCTTAAAAATAAATGTGGACGTTGTATTGAAATATAATCCTTGGTGTAGAATAGGTCTTCAGAAATATCAAAGATGCTTCTTATCTTTGCCTCGGCAATAGATGGAGTCCTAGGTTCAATTGATTTACCGTTCTTAAGAATATCATAGCCAATTGTCTTACCTTTTGACTTCTGTTCAAATACCCAAGACCCAGAAGAGTCTTTAAAAGAAAAACGTATGCAAGAGTCTTTATCTACATGCATAGTCTTTTTTGAATTTTTTGAATCTAATGGTGCGGAAAAATATACGGTATTAGGAATGGTTCCAAACAATAAACTTTTTCCTACACCATTAGTATTTTTATTATCACAATTTTTATTTAAACCAGTTACAACTGTTACACCGGATTTAAAAATAAATTTAGCTTTTTTATATCCTAGTATGTTGGTCAGTTCAATTGATTTGTATATTTTCATTTTTTCTTCTTCTGTGTAAGAATATGATGGCTAATCTCTCCAACAAACAATGCTCGTTCATCTACATTACACTGATTCATCATTATTTCTATTCTATTCAATTCGTGAATTAGAGTAAGAAATTTTGGAACCAAATCTGAAAGGTCATATTTAATATCATTCTTTGCAAGAATCTTTTTAAACTCCAGAAAATTATAAGGGTTGTATTTCAAGAGTCCATTAGCATCATCCAAAACAGACATACATATCCAGCGCATTTTCATCAGCAACTGTCTACAACTATCTACGGAAGATGCCTGAGTACAAAGTGCCTTGATTGAGAGTTTTGTATATGCTGCACATGCTTTTGCTGCCGCTTTATCTAAGGAAGTTTCCAATTTCTCTGTAAAGGATTCTACTACATTTTTCAATGAGTCATCCTTAGACCCTGCCTTTTCAAATAATACACCCTCTAATATAGAAATTGCTTCCCTAACCTGACCATTGGATACATCTGCAATAGTAGTCAATAATTTTTGACCCTCTTTGGAGGATAAATCTTGACCTTCACTTTTAGCAATTCGGGTCAATCGTTTAACTAATTCCTCTTTCTCTACACCTTTCAAATTAAGGACAGTACAACGACTAAAAATTGCCTTTGTTATCTTCTCTGGATTTGTAGTACAAAGAATAAACAATGTAGATGCGGGAGGTTCTTCTAAAATTTTCAAAAGAGCCTGTTCTGCAGGACCTGTTAAGTTATGAACCTCATCTATGATTATCGTTCTTATATTAAAACGGGGAGCAAATCTAGCTTTCTGAACCAAATTTCTTGAATCATCTACCCCTCTATCTACACCTGCATTTACTTCTGTTATATCTGGGTGATCTGTATCACTCAATAAACAACTTGGACATTCTCCACAAGCATCTAATGTAGAACAATATATATAACGAGCAAATACTCGAGCCAAAGTTGTTTTACCCAAGCCAGGATTACCAATAAGTAAAATTGCTGCGGGCAACTTCTTTGTATTAATCATGCCCTTTAATTTGGTTACAACATCCTTTTGGCCAACTATCTGTGCAAATGTTTTTGGTCTAGATTTAACAGCAAGACTCTCACTTAACAATAATTTCTTTTGAAATGCTCCCTCTCTTGACTCCACGTTTTTATCTTTTTTGGCCATTCTTGTTTCCCCCCCAATTTATAAATCTATAATTGATATTTACATTTTAATAACTTGTTTAACTAACTTCATAGCACGTTTTCTTTGTTCCTTAGTTAGGCCTTCTTGTTTCAAAAAGTCTAATAGGCCAAAGAAAGGATCGTTTATCAAATCATCCAAAATATCTGAGCCTTCATACATTTCTTTAGGAAGGTCTTTGGTATATAGATTTAATTCCTCTCCATTTTTGAAACCAACAATGTCTACAATATTTGAATACTTTGTAGTTAAATTGTTTGGAACTAATACACCCTCAGAAATATGAAGCTTATAGAGTTTCATTGGGTCTTTTTCTATTTTAGAAAAATCATCTACTAGATTTATATTCAGATTAATCAACTCAAAGCCACAATTGTTTCTAACAAATTTTACATCTATATCTGTTAATGATTTTGCCTTTACATGATAGAAACCTTTATCATTCTTTTCACCAAAAGTAGTTTGAAACAAACCCCCACAATACCAGGTGTATTTTCCTACCTTTTGTTGAGCATGAATGTGTCCAATAAAACTAGGTGCAGAACTTGGAGCTTTTACTCCAGCTTTGACTAAACGATGATTGTCCCTTCTTACTCCACGTGTTTCTGTATGAGCAATATTAATA
>ENA-UOWO01007373-UOWO01007373.1-activated-sludge-metagenome-genome-assembly--contig:-NODE-7373-length-10888-cov-5.200868_pt1 | contig 10888 bp, 9 predicted proteins | sample MGYA00238148_ERZ761564 | MGnify/ENA primary metagenome ERZ761564 (study PRJEB28885, sample SAMN05720194) | activated sludge metagenome | isolation source: Anaerobic digester | place: USA...
TGATGAAAATCCCAGCAGTATTGTATTCAACAATACCGGTGTAAATGAAGTAACACTTACAGTAGAACGATATGGTTGTACAGACAGCTATTTTTTAACAATAGATGTTCCTGTAGTAACTTGTGGCAACGATAAAAAAATACTTATTTGTCATATACCCCCAGGCAATCCTGAAAATCCTCAGACAATATGCATCAGCCCTGAAGCTTTGCCTACACATTTGGCACATGGTGATTGTGTTGGTTCTTGTATTTACATTAAAAAAATAGATATTGCAAATAATGAAAAACATAACAATGTAATAACGGATGAAATTTTTGTTGCATATCCTAATCCATTCAATACCAATACAGTTGTAAGTTTTACAGTACATCAAGAAACCTTAACCAAACTGCAAGTGTTTGATTATACTGGAAGGGTAGTTTCTACGATATTTAATGATATTACGGTTGCCGACAAGTTATACAAGGTTGAATTTAATTCACAGAATTTACAACAAGGAATTTATCTTGGAGTGCTACAAACAATTAACGAAACAAGGGTAATTAAATTATCTATAATAAGATAATTTATGAAAAAGTTATTTGTTTGTATGCAACTATGCATTATTGTTTCTTTTTCAGGTTACACTCAAACCTACTCTTTTGGTGCATCCAATGATTCTTTGATAATTGAACTTGAAGAGAATTGCATATTGCCTGGAGGCGCGTATCATTTTTGTATTTATAAACCAATTAATTACGATAGTTTAAATAGCCCTATATTGTGGTATATCCACGGTTCTGGCGGTTCTGGAACAGAAGGTCTTTCTATCTTACAAGAAACATCTGAAAGAAGAAATGCACTAATTGTTTCACCAACTATGCATACAGGTATGCTTGGCTGGGCTTATGTTAGTGATGCAAGTTATGATACAATTACCGGATGTGCTACTATTTTGTGGTCTACGCAAATATTAAAGCAAATATATAGGCATATATTAATAAGAGAAAACAGGGGTAGTATTCCTGTTTACCTTACAGGTTTTTCACAGGGCGGACAGTTTGTTACCCGGTATATGTTAGTAAGGCAATTTGATCCTGATTCAATTCCAATTGCAATGTCGGCTTCGGTTGATCCGGCTAATTATACTCTTTGTACCGACACTTTTGATGGCTCAGTAATGAATTGGAAGTTTTATCGTTGTGGCCTAGCAGGAGAATCTCCTATTTATAATTGCAACAGCATTTGGACATACACTCCTGTGAATACTTTAATCTGCAACTCTCATGTAAAGCAATACTACAACGAAAACTATGCGGTATTGATAGGGACAAACGATACAGTAGATTTTCCGGGTTTTTGTCCCAATCAAGGGGGTGATGACAGATATGAGAGGGCTATAGCATTTTATAATTTCTCTGATACAAATGCAGTTAACAGAGGAACTACTTTGCAATGGCAATATGCAGAAATACCTGATATAGGTCATGATGGATATGCCTTATATAATACTGTTGCAGCAGGTGATAGTATCCCTATTGCCGAAAGAGTATTATTTGAAACTCCATGGCATCCTGTCCCTGACTTTTCACCAGTAGCTGATTTTTTTTATAATAATACCGGTCTTACAGTTCATGTTATTGATAATTCTATAAATGCAGATAATTGGGATTGGGATTTTGGCGATGGTTTTTATTCAAACCAGCAAAACCTTGAACACACATACTCAAACAACGGAACATATACTATTTGCCTTTCAGTAGGAAATAGTTGTATTTCAGACATCTCCTGTGCTAATATTACCATTACTTCTGTTGGAATAAATTCGTCTGATGAAATAAGCAATCTTAAGGTTTACCCTAACCCATTCAGAAATACTGCTACTATTGAATTAACAGATGACAGTAGAAGAATTGATATAGATTTCACTATTTATGACCAAATCGGAAGAGAAGTCAAGACATACAAATTAAATAAACCTAAAACTATTATTAATAGTAATGATTTAAAAAAAGGGATATATTACTATGAAGCACACAATAATTATAATTATAAAATTTTTAGAGGGAAACTCTTAATAATAGATTAGTTTGATGTAAATATGCAATCCCTCTTATAATATTCTTTAACAATAGATATATAAATTGAAATTATCACAGAAATCCCCTTATGTAATCAATCATTAATCCCTTAAACTAGCTTTTACTCGTAATGGATTTAGCAACAAATCAAGCGCATCCAAAATATTAGTACAAACTATATCAGCATTTAAAATCGTATTAACAGAAGCTCCTTCTTGTTGTATTATAGCAATACCAAGTACCGATTCTTTAATCATTAAAGCATCGTTTGCTCCGTTACCAATAGCAATTACTTCGGAAAAACCAAGCTTCCTGACAAACTCTAATTTTTGTTTCCCTTGCGAATCTCCTGAAATAATTACACATTCACATTTGACATCTTTTATATTCGATTTGACATCTCCAAATGTATCAGCTGTAATAATATAAATAGATAGAAGTTCAGATAGTTGATTTAGCTTCTCCATGACATTTGAAAGAATTATGCCATCTTTTGCTAGAGTTCCGTTATAATCTAATACTAAAAAACGGGCATTAATAGTTTTAATGCCCGGGATTTCAAATTTTATCATTTTTTGACACTTAGTTTATCTGTTTTTAAATGCTTTAATGCCTGCAAATACAGAAGCAGAGCCTAATTGTTTTTCAATTCTCATCAATTGATTAAATTTTTCAATTCTTTCTCTTCTACAACCACTACCTGTCTTAAGATGTCCTGCGTTAACAGCAACTGTAAGATCAGCGATAAAACTGTCAGCAGTCTCTCCGCTCCTATGACTTACAAAACAATTATAATTATTTCTGTATGCAAGTTCAATAGTCTCCAGAGTTTCAGTAACGGTACCAATCTGATTTAATTTTATCAGTACACTGTTTGCAACTTCTTTTTCAATTCCTTTTGCAAGAATGCTTTTATTTGTACAGAATAAATCGTCCCCTACTATTTCAATTTTATTTCCTAATAATTTTGTAAGATTTCTCCAGCCATCCCAATCATTTTCAGCCAAACCGTCTTCAAGTAATACAATAGGATATTGTCTAACCCAATTCTCCCACAATTTAACCATTTCGTCACTGGAAATTGATTTTTTAGTACTTTTAAAGAAAAGATACTTACCATTATCCCACATTTCGCTGGTTGCCGGGTCAAGGCAAATACTTACATCATCGCCGGGTTTGTAACCAGCTTTTATTATACCTTCAAGAATAACATCAACAGCTTCTTCATTTGATTTAAGATTAGGAGCAAACCCACCTTCATCACCTACTCCTGTACTCATGCCTTTTGATTTAAGAACATCTTTTAAAGCATGGAATACTTCTGCTCCCATACGAATAGCCTCAGTAAAAGATGGGGCATTATGAGGTGCAATCATAAACTCCTGAAAATCAACAGTATTATCGGCATGTTTTCCGCCATTGATAACATTCATACATGGTACAGGCAAAACATGAGAATTTGCTCCACCAAGATACTGGTAAAGCGGAATATTTTGAGAAATAGCGTTTGCACGTGCATAAGCCATCGAAACTCCGAGAATAGCATTTGCTCCTAATTTACCCTTATTCGGAGTACCATCAAGATCAATCAAAAAATAATCTAGTTCACGTTGCGAACCAAAACATTTGCCCACAACTTCTTTTGCTATAATTGAATTTACATTATCAACTGCTTTAAGAACGCCTTTACCACCATAACGTTTTTTATCGCTATCACGCAACTCACAAGCCTCTCTCTCTCCAGTTGACGCACCACTCGGCACCATTGCTGATACCTGAACGCCATTTTCTAGTTTTACACATGCTTCCACTGTCGGATTCCCTCTTGAATCCAATATTTCAATTGCTGTTAGTTTCTGAATTTTCATTGTCTGATTTTTTAGATTTTTAATACCAACTTTTAAACATTTAACACTTATTTCTTTATCACTTTTTGTAATAATAATTTAACAATAGATAGTTTTATACAAAACAAAAAATAATTCTCATTTTACAAAATTAAAAAAAATACTATTTAATTGTAATTTTGATGCGTAATAAAAAAATTTTAATTATTTTTCGAAAGAATTAAAAAAATGAATTTTTAACAAATTAAAATAAATAATTATGACAGCAAATGAATACAAAAACATCCTAGAAATGGCTATTGCAAATGAAGTAGAAGCCTATGAATTCTATTTGAATGCAGCGAACAAATCAAAAAATGCAAATCTTAAAGCGACATTTACCGAACTTGCAGAAGAAGAGAAGAAGCATAAAATCACCTTAGAAGCTTTTCTTAACAACGAAACAAAACAAATGCAATTTAAAGAAACAGCAGATTACAAAATTTCGGAATCAATAGAATTACCAAAACTAACTGCTGACATGTCTTTTGCCGACGGTCTTGCTCTTGCAATGAAAAAAGAAGAAGAAGCAATGAAAATGTATCAGGATTTTGCAAATGCAAGTGATAACGATGCTCAAAAAGATATGTTCATTCAATTAGCCACAATGGAAAAAGGACACAAAACCAGACTTGAAGACATTTATTCATCTACTGCATATACTGAAGTTTGGTAAAAACTAATATTCAACTTTTAAGAGGCTGCCATATGACAGCCTTTTTTTTGCAAATAAGAATGTTATAAAACCTATTGAAAAGCAATAATAATCATATTTTCAATGAAATTTATTTACTATGTTTGATATTAATAAATTAAAATTTTAATATCATATATTATTGAAATAAAATTATACATAAAATGAAATTTATTACACAAAATTACGCTATTCCTGACGAGCCGATGAAAGTTTTCATTGATGCTGAGGAAATCACTAAAATTTTAATTAATGCCAAACCTGACAAATATATTGTTAAAGACATTATTGAGAAGTCATTGAATAAAAACAGATTAAGCATGCAGGAAACTGCAATGCTTGCAAATACAACAAATCCTGAATTGATAGAAATGATCAAAGAAGGAGCACGAACTCTCAAGCGTACTATCTACGGAAACAGAATTGTACTTTTTGCGCCTCTGTATATCGGAAACAAATGCAACAACAACTGCAAATACTGTGGTTTTAGATCGAGCAATACAGATGCAATACGTAAAACTTTGTCGGACGATGAAATTGTAACCGAAATAGAAGCGTTGGAAGATAACGGACAAAAACGTCTGATTCTTGTTTATGGTGAACATCAGCAATACGATGCAAAATTTATTGCACACACTGTAAAACTTGCATATTCGGTAAAAAAAGGAAATGGTGTAATCAGACGTGTAAATATTAACGCTGCACCAATGGAAATTGATGATTTTCGCATCGTTAAAGAAGCAGGAATCGGCACTTTCCAGATATTTCAGGAAACATACCATCCCGAAGCATATAAATCTTACCATCTGAGAGGTAAAAAAGCAAATTTCGAGTATCGCTTAACTTCTCTCGACAGAGCAATGGAAGCAGGAATTGACGATGTGGGAATTGGTGCTTTGTTTGGACTTTACGACTGGAGATACGAAGTATTAGGACTTGTTCGTCATACAAATCATCTCGAAGCCTGCTACAATGTTGGTCCTCATACCATTTCATTTCCACGAATTAAGGATGCATCTATGCTCGATATGGGCTCAAAGTACATGGTTAATGATGCTGATTTTGCAAAAATGATTGCAATTCTCAGGCTCGCAGTTCCTTACACGGGAATGATTCTAACAGCTCGTGAACCTCGCGAAATACGTGATGAATGTATAAATTTTGGAGTTTCGCAGATTGATGGCGGCACAAAACTGGAAATGGGAACTTATACTAAAGCTGTAAACGAAGAACAGGATTTGAATAAAGGTCAGTTCAGAATTAACGATAACCGTAGTCTAAACGAAATAATTGACGAATTACTTGATCATAATATGCTTCCGTCATTTTGCACCGCTTGTTACAGATTGGGTCGTACAGGCGAACATTTTATGGAGTTTTCTGTTCCCGGATTTATAAAAAGATATTGCAGTCCGAATGCGATTATGACTCTGGCAGAATACCTGCTTGATTATGCGCCAGAAAAAACTGTAGAAAAAGGATGGAAAGTAATTAACAAAAATATTGATGATTTACCGGACGAAAATGTCAGAATTAAACTCCGCGAAAACATCGAAAAACTAAAAAACGGACAGCGCGATCTTTATTTTTAGTAATTTGTGAAACAATAAATTGAATTAAATGAAAGGCAGAGATAATAAACCTCACATAGGAATTTTCGGCAGACGAAATACCGGCAAAAGTTCACTTATAAATTTGCTGACTGGTCAAAACACTGCGATAGTTTCTGATTTTGCAGGAACGACAACTGATCCAGTGAAAAAATCAGTCGAAATAATTGATGTCGGACCAGCAATTATTGTTGATACAGCAGGAATTGACGACTTTGGTGATTTAGGAAAACTCAGAATCGAAAAAACCAGACAGGTAATTCCTGTAATTGATATGGCAATTCTGGTTTTAAGTGCTAATAAATATGGAGAATACGAAGATTCACTGATTGAAGAATTCAATAAATTTGATATACCTTACATTATCGTACACAACAAAGCTGATGAAGAAAAAGCAAATGATTCACTGGCTACTGATGTAAAGAATAAAACTGGCAAAGAAATTTTTAATTTCAGCACTCTTCAACCAGACAAACTATCGGAACTTGTTGATTTAATAAGAACAGCAATTCCCGAAAATGCATACAATAAAGTCGGATTGTTTAAAGGTTTGGTTAAGCCAAAAGATATTGTGTTGCTGGTCACTCCTATTGACTCATCGGCTCCCGAAGGTAGAATGATTTTACCACAAGTAATGGCTTGGCGCGATGCCTTGGACAACGATTGTATTTGCATGTCGGTTAAAGAAACCGAACTCGAGGATTTTTTCAAATTGGGAATAAAACCAGCATTGGTAGTTACCGATAGTCAAGCTTTTGGATTTGTTTCAAAAATAGTTCCTGAAGACATTATGCTTACAGGATTTTCGGTAATTTTCTCACGACTGAAATCTAACTTTGACGAATGTCTAAAAGGAACTCCCTACATTGACAAGCTCGAAAACGGTGATAAGGTTTTGATTCTAGAATCTTGTACTCACCACGTTACTTGTGACGATATTGGTCGGTTTAAAATTCCTAATTGGATAAAAAAGCATACTGGTAAAGAAATCTCATTCGAAGCTGTTTCTGGCTTATCCGAAATTAAGGAAGATATTCATTCTTACAAAATGGTTATCCAGTGCGGCGGATGCATGGTTACTCGCAAACAGTTGACTTCGAGGTTAAAACCATTTATTGATGCAGGTATTCCGGTTTCGAATTACGGAATGGCGATTGCCTACCTCAATGGAATTTTCGACCGTGTGACCAAAATCTTTAAAACTGCTGAAGTATGATTGAGGCAATTCTGAGAAAAGAAGAATTTACAAAATCTGATATTATTGAGCTTCTGAATGCGGCTGGAAATGATATGCAGTTGATTTTTGCAAAAGCTCAGGAGATCAAGACCAAATATGTTGGCAATAAAGTTCATCTCAGAGGAATAATCGAATATTCAAATATTTGCTCAAAGAATTGCTATTACTGCGGCATAAGACGTGACAACAAAGAAGTTGACAGATATATCGTTAGTAACGATGAAGTTATTGAGGCAGCAAAATTCGCATACATCAATAACTATGGCTCAGTTGTGATTCAGACTGGCGAACTACAGAGCGAGCATAATACAGCACAAATTGAGTATCAGTTACAGCAAATCAAGAAGCTATCGGACGGCAAACTTGGAGTTACGCTTTCGTGTGGCGAGCAAAGTCCAGAAACTTACCAACGTTGGTTTGAGGCTGGTGCACATCGCTATTTACTCAGAATCGAAACCTCTGATAAAGAACTTTACAAGAAACTTCACCCTAACGATTTATTACATTCATGGGAAAAGCGTATCGAGTGTCTCAATATTTTAAAAGAAATTGGATATCAGGTTGGAACCGGCGTAATGATTGGGTTACCATTTCAAACTACAGAAAACCTTGCTGACGATTTGCTTTTTATGAAAAAACTTGATATTGACATGTGCGGCATGGGACCATATATTGAACATCATGCGACTCCGCTTTTTAAATATAAAGACGATTTGCTTTCGCTTAACGAAAGGTTGGATTTAAGTCTAAAAATGTTGGCAATTTTGCGTATTATGATGAAAGACATAAATATTGCGGCTACCACTGCATTGCAAACCATTACTGTAAAAGGTCGTGAGGATGCGATAAGGATTGCGTCGAATGTTGTTATGCCGAACATTACACCGCTGATGTACCGCAACAATTATAAACTTTACGAAAACAAACCAGGTATTAACGAAGATTGTGAAGATTCGATCAAATCAATTTCCCGATTAGTAAAAAATGCCGGATCGGAAATCGGTTTCTCGGAATGGGGAGATTCGTTAAGATTTATAAATCGAAATAAGGAGTAAAATTTATTGCGGAAATTCCAGATTCTGATTTTTGTTGTATTTGTGTATTTTTTAAAATATTTAACAATTATTAGATCTTTGAAAAAATAATTATCGTAAGTCATAACTTATGAAGATTTACAAATCTTGATTTGACATAAATAATATTTCAATGCAATATGTGAAAAGAAAATCATTTGAAAATGAGAAGTCGCGAATAAAAAGCTAATTGATTAATTGTGATTAAGAAATTGAATAAAATGTTAATAAAAGCATAAAACAGGTTAAAAAAGGAAAAAAGATTTGGATAAGTAGAAATAAAATCAATATCTTTGCACCAATAAACGATTTTAGAACAAATATGACAATGATAAAAATTGATGATACCAGAGAAATCATAATATTTGTTGCAGACAGGTTGTTTAGTCGTTTTGGGTTTCATAAAACATCAATGGATGAAATTGCTAAAATTGCAAGAAAAGCTAAAGGCTCAATTTACTATCATTTTCCCAGTAAAGAAGATTTATTCAGAGAGGTTGTACTGAAGGAAATATCGCAGCTAAAAAATGTTTTATCACTTGTACTTCAAAATCATATAATTAGTTCATCAGATAAACTTAAAGAATATGTCCTAACAAGAATGAGTGTAATGGAGTTGTCTTTAAACTATCATGAAACTTTGAAAGCAGATTTTTTTGAACACTATAAATTTGTAGATGATCTGAGAAATGAATTTGATGCGTGGGATCGAACAAACTTGAAGAATATTATAAATCAAGGGATTACTGATGGTGAGTTTAGTATTAACATTAATATAGACATTTTAGCTGATGTATTAATTATGATTTTGAAGGGGCTAGAAATTCCATTCTTCGTACAGAATAGGTATAAAGATTATTCAACACATTTTAATGATATGTTTGTTATTTTAACTCGAGGATTGTCAAAATATTTTTTTTAACCGAATCTGACTATTAAACGATTTTAGTACAATTTGAATATGGAAAAAATTAGTATTGTTGAAGTTATTACTAAAAGGGATTTGAAATTATTTATAAATTTTCCCCGAAGCCTGTATAAACACGAAAAGAATTATATACCAGCATTGCAAAATGAGGAACTGGCAAATCACAGCATAATAACCAATCCCATGTTGGAGTTTTGCGAAGTGAAATACTGGCTAGCCATTAAAAATCGCACAGTAGTTGGAAGAGTTGCTGGAATAATTGATGTTGCTTATAATACAAACCAGAAAAAAAGATATTTAAAATTTGGGTGGCTGGATTTTTATAATGACGAAGAAGTAATTAGCAAATTAATGCAAGTTGTAGATGATTGGGGTTCGATTAATGGTGTAGAATACATTATAGGCCCAATGGGTTTTACAACATTTGATCGTTCAGGAGTATTAATTGAAGGTTTTACTGAAACACCTACAATATATTCAAACTATAATTACCAATATTATGGTCAAATGATTGAGAAATGTGGATATAAAAAAGAAACTGACTGGGTAGAATATAATGTTAAAGTTCCAGATTCTATACCGGAAAAATATGTAAATGGGGCAACAATAATTAAGAAACGATACAATCTCAGCGTTTTGGAGCTAAAATCAAAAAATGATCTTCTAAACTATACTGATGCAATATTTGAAATGTTGAATAAAGAATATGTAAATAGCTATGGATTTAATGGATTTAATGAAATACAAGTTGATAAAATAGTGGATAACTATCTTAGGTTACTAAGGCTTGATTTTGTATGTCTTGTAGTTGACTCAACTCAAAAATTGGTTGGGTTTGGAATATGCTTACCATCATTATCCAGAGCAATAAAAAAATCAAACGGCTACTTATATCCTTTTGGGATTTTTAGAATACAAAAGGCTTTGAAACATAATGATACTGTTGACACTTTATTAATAGCAATAGAAGAAAATTATAAAAATAAAGGAGTAAATGGTATTATTTTTAATGAGCTTATAGGTGCTTTTCAAAGAAATGGGATAACTAATATTGAAACGAACAAAGAGACAGAAAGCAATACGCAAGTACAAAATCTCTGGAAAAAATTTGACTATAGACAACATAAACGCAGCAGGTGCTATATAAAGAAAATGGAATATAATGCATGATAAAAAGTAAAACTAAATGAAAAAATCTTTAAATGGTAAAGTTGTAATAGTTACTGGTGCAACCTCAGGAATTGGAAAAGCTGTTGCTTATGAGTTTGCCTCACAAGGAGCAATAATAATTTTAGCAGCAAGGACTGTTGAAAACCTTAAAGTCGTTTGCACAGACATAAATGCGTCTGGGGGAACTGCATATTATGTGAAAACTGATGTTAGAGTAGTTAATGAAT
>ENA-UOWO01007374-UOWO01007374.1-activated-sludge-metagenome-genome-assembly--contig:-NODE-7374-length-10888-cov-4.418905_pt1 | contig 10888 bp, 12 predicted proteins | sample MGYA00238148_ERZ761564 | MGnify/ENA primary metagenome ERZ761564 (study PRJEB28885, sample SAMN05720194) | activated sludge metagenome | isolation source: Anaerobic digester | place: USA...
CAGAGCCCTTATTTTGTTGGGAAAGTTTTAGTTCTAAAATCAATTCTACCCATTGATCTCTGGGGAAATCAACTTCCTGACCAATCGGTTGTGTAATGTCTTTTTCATTAAACTTATATTCAATTCGCAGTTTATTATCTACTAGGGCCAATCTCATTCCAGGGCCAGCTCCAATGGGTGTACGCTCTTCAACGTCCATTAAAAAAAGCCAATCGAGAGACTGATTTCCCTGGATAAAATACCAAGCACTGATCCTGATGGTTTCACCCTCCCAAAAAGCCATGTTCTGTTTGGCGATACTGCATTTGGATAGTAATTCATTATTCGATTGTTTGGCATCAAATTTTAATGACTTTTTTCCAGAGTGGGCATGGTTTGTGTCGACTGAATTACTATTGAATTCATTTGTCAGTTGCGTGAATGACCATAATGATTCATCTGGTTTTAAGGCATCATTCAATGAAGTATAAGATTCAAAATTATCTTCGAAATAGTTTGGCCCATCAAATAATTTTTCTTTGTCACAACTGTGGAAAATGAACATACAAAAAAGAAAATAAAAGTATTTTTTCATTTGCCATTCTTGTTTAAAGTATAACCAATACTCAGTCCAGCCCATTGTTGAATTTGAAAATCAATAAGATAGGAAATAAGGGGTGTGTAGGTAATGCGATAAAACCAATTTTTGGACTTTGGTTGAAAGCGATAACCAATAGCCGCCGTAGTTAATGCGAAAAACGACCCTTTTGTAGTGACAGTAAAACCTTGTCCCAAACCCAATTCTAATTGATGTGCATTTTTACCCATAAGTGCATTGACCATCAACGGAAAAACAATTCCAGTGCCATTATTTTTATCGATAGGAGCGCAACTTAGACCAGCCCGCCATGTCATTTTTAACCTATTTTGATTGAAACAGTGTTTTTCAAAATTTATAGATCCCAGACCTCCGCTTCCTGCAATTTCAACAAAAATTGACTTTCTAAAGCTTGTTGAAATCTGGCCATAATTCAAATTGGAAACAAAAATCAATAGAATGACCAGTGAAGTTTTTCTAACAATTGATTTTGATAATTCCCAAAGGTGAGGGGACATAGTTTAATAGCCATTTTTTAATCAAACGTCAGCTATGATATTTAAAGTGTAAGTGCGGTTTTTTTTGAAATTATTTGTCAGCCTGATCTGAATTGGTATCTCTGCTTTTGATATACAATTCTTGCACCATTACCATGATGATTAATACAATAGGGGTAGCTAAAACCAAACCCCAGGCACCTGTTAAAGCCCCCATAAATAGTTGGCCGATCATTATGAGCGCAGGAGGCATATTGATGAGTTTTTTCTGGATGGTGGTTGTAATGAAATTGCTTTCAATAAATTGAATGAGGATGTAAAGACCTAGTACTAAAAGCGCAGTTTGAGGGCTTTGAGCAAGTGCCAATAAAACAGCAGGAATCAAAGCAAGTAAGGGTCCAAAATTTGGAATAAAGCTGATGAGTCCAGCCAGTAGGGCCAGAACCAACCACAAAGGCATTCCAATGATGGCCAAACCAATTGCTGTAAATGCAAATACAACAAACATCGACAGTAATGTTCCTTTCAACCACTTTCGAAGTTCTGCACCAAGTGTGTCTAAAACTTCTTGACCTTTTGTTTGCCCTTTTTGTGGTATGAGATTTACGATGCCTTTGATGTAAATTTCAGGTGAGATGGTAAAAAATATGCCCATAAATAAGACTACGTATAAATCACCCAAAACGCCAAACGTAGACTGAAAAAATTGCTGTAAAAAACCTTGAGCTTTGCCTAGAGATTGACTTGATAGAGCATCCTCCAAAAGTTTTGCACCAGTTGTGGTTTCATTGAGCCAAGCTTTTGCTTTATCTACGGTTTCAGGCAGTATTTCAATTAATTGTACCAACTGAGACTGAACTTTTGCACCTATAAGCCAAAATAAAGCTGCCAAAATCAGCAATGTACCGCTCACAGAAATGGCCACACAAATACCTTCTTTCCAACCAGTTTTTCTCTGGATTTTGGAACTGAGTGCCCGAAAGAAAATAGCAATCAGACTACCTGCAAGGATCAATAAAAATACATTGAAGGTTGAATGGATGAGCAAAAATAAGATGACAACGAATGAGAAAATTGCCGCGGTAATCCAAACTTTTTTTTGGAAAGCAAGATCTTCGGTTGCATTTGGTGTTGCATTTTTTTGCGTCGGCATCTCTAAAATATTTTATTGGTAATCGAGTTTGTTAATAGTTGTAAGTGAATTATTACTTGTGGTTCAAGCCTTTAAGATAATAATTGCTGATTTGCCTTGGCATATCATTAATAACAATTCTAATTCTTTTTTCAAGCATGGATTTTTGAGAAGATGCATATTTATCATTCTCGACATCGATTTTGTTCAATCAGAAGCTTGTGTTTTTATGAATTACGACAAATGTGAATAACGATAATGCTTTTAAAATTAACGCATCATGCAATTTTGCGTTCATGTTTTATTAGCCAAAATTTCAAATATTAATTGAATAAGTAACGCAACCAGATTTCAATATGTCAACTTCAGAGACGGAAAAACATATCTTTTCTGTAATGGCAATGTTTATTTGTTTAATCGTTTAACCGTTTATGTTTGCCAGAATCTTAAAGTGCTTCAACCTCAGAAAGAGTAAGTCCTGTTGCGTCTGCAATTTGTTGATTTGTAAGCAAATCCAAATTTTTGAGGTTTTTAGCGGTAGCTATTGCACCTTCAACTTTCCCTTTTACTTCACCTCTAGCTTCACCTCTAGCTTCCCCTTTTGCCTCGCCTCTAGCTTCAGCATCAGCTATCAAAGTTTTCTCAGTGCGAATGGCATCAATGTATTTGTCATAGGCAGCCAATTGCTCAGGAGTATAGTTGCTTTCGTGAGTTAACTCTATTGCTTGGAGTATTTCTTCAGGAAGTGAAATATTTGCTTTTTGCATGTCCATCAATTTTTCCATTTCAGTTAAGTAACGTAGCCACAAGATATTAAGTTTCTTGTCATTTAGGTTTTTCAATTTGTATTTTGGCAATTCTACAAAGATCAGTTCCATGCCATCAATGGTTTTGGTTAAATCATTTTGATTGGTCAATTTATAATGATGGTAGGACTCCTCGCTTTCTTTATCGAAGATATCATCAATTAAGGACAGGGCATAAACAGTTTTAAGTTTTATGTAATCTTCTGTCTTTTGTAGTTGTCGTACAAATGTTTTAGATGCATTGAATAAAACACGATATTTAAAAGTTTCCGCCCATATCATCTGCATTTCTACAATAAATTGTCGCTCAAATGAATCTTTACATCGGACATCTACAATTGAATTTTTGATGAGATGCGGTTTTTCAGGCACCAATTCAGTTTGCATGTATTCAATAGAAATAATTTCATTGCCGTCTTCGAGTGGCAGCAAGGCATTAAGGAAAGAAATGGTAATGTTTGGGTGCTCTCCAAAAACGCGTTTGAAGATCAGGTCATTTTTTGGATCTAAATATCTCATTTTTCATAGTTTTACTAATGCAAATATAAATTGGAAAATTAAAGTTTTTATAAAATTATCCGTTTATAAACGCTTATAAACGTTTATAAACGGAAGTGAAATTTTTGAAAATGAAAACTTAGTTTCCACTTTGATTTTTAAACCTAGATTATAGCATAATATCACTTTGCTATTGGTTGGGCAATATATCTTTGACCTAGTTGGAAAAGTATTTGGAATCAGATATTTTCTGCTAGCGGAAAATCAATTTCAAATCCTGCCAAATTGTGAATATAATTGCTTATGATTTTATCGCCTACCACTATGATCACATCGATCATATTTGCTTCATTGTAACCTGCTGCAAAAAAGCCTTCTTTGCTTTCTTCAGTTGCTTGGCCTCTATTTTCTACTACTGAGGCTGTAAATTTTGCCAATGCATCTAATTTGTTGTCGAATGAAGCCGAGCCTCCTCTTATTTCCAATATTTGTTCGTCGGTAAACCCATTCATCTTGCCTATAACCGTGTGTGCCGATTGGCAATATCGACAACCGTTGATTTGACTAGTTACCAAATTAATTACTTCTCTTTCTTTGGCTTTGAGTGTACTTTTGCGATTTTGTAAGGTGAGGTAATCGCCCAATGCAGTTTCATTTTTTGTATAATAAGCATACAAATTGGGTACAAACCCCAATCCCTTTTTGAGATGGTCAAATAATGTTTGATTGTTTCCAGAAACTTCTTCTCTGGTTGGAACTGTGAATGTTCTTTTTTGCACTTGTGTCATTTTCTTCACTTTTAAATTTGTTTGTCATCATTGACATGGCAAAGTTGCAGTGAAGTGCAAAGTTTAAAAATGAAGTAGTTTAAGAAATTTTGTTGATCTAGTTCAACTTTTTTTTGATATCCTTTTATTCCTAATTCTAGATAAAAACTCTGTTGTCATTCCAAGGTAGGAAGCTAGAGCATATTGTGGTACTCTTTGCACTATTTGAGGATAGTTTGAAACAAAATGTTCATATCGCTCTTCTGCTGATTGGGTAAGGTTTGATAATAATCTTCTTTGTTGGAATGCTAATCCACGTTCTGCAATGATTCTGAAGAAGGTTTCAAATTTGTGATTTTGCTTTTTGAGTGATAGTTCTTTTTCGTAATCAATTTGCAGAACGGTACTGTCTTCAAGCGCAACCACAAATAAGGTAGCTGGTTGTTGGTAAATGTAACTATTATAGTCAGTTATCCACCAATCATCGATGGCAATATTGATGGTATGATCTTGACCTTCGTCCCCAATGACATAGGCCCTAAAAGCACCTTTTAAAATATAATTTCGGTGTTTTGCAATAAAATTGGGTTGAACGATTAATTGCCTTTTTTTAACCTTTACTTCTTTAAAACAATTGCAAAAAAGATGAGCTTCCTCTTCATCCAATTTTACAAATTTTGCTATATAATCCAATATTTTACTTGACATGCAGTAGCTCTAGGTGTTTATTTATATTAACTATTTGCGCATCAAAACTAAATAAATCATTCAGAATTTTGGTTTTCAAGGGGTCATTTCATGAAAAGATTATTATCAAATGCTTTATAGAGTACTCATTTTTTTTAACAACTTCATATGTGTAGTAATTCTCCATAATAGCTGGTTTTATTGTATTAAATATGGTTTCAATTTATCTTTTTGGCCCCTGTCCAATATGAAGTAAATTTCCTTTGGGAAGAATAAGATATTCCAGTTATTTTTTCACCATCTATAAATCCTGCATGAAAATATTCATTATCCATGTCACCTGTTTTGAAAGCAAAGTATAGATATTCCCAATCTTTATTAAATACACCATTTTCAAAAGGAGTATCATAAAATTCACCTCCAAAACTATTATCTTTAATGGGACTTATTATAAAGTCTTTCAGGTATGGTTCGCTTGTAGGATCTGGTTTTAAATCTATGATCCAAGTGCCTTTGATTTTATTTAAATCATAATTAGGTGTTTTGGCAAAATTTTCTACTTTCGGTACTGTTGAATTTTGGTTTGTACTTACTAAATATAATTGTTCGGATAATTCATAAAGATTGGAAGCATTGGTATTGCTTAATATTATAAAAGTTTTTTTGTCTTCAATAGAATGTATCCAATTGCCAGTTGATCCTAAAATTCCTCCAGTTCGGTATATGAAGGGTTTACTAAATATACCATATCCGCCTGCATACCATACTCCAAAAGCAACATCATTTAATGATTTATTTGGTTGTATCATCAGTGCTGTATTTGACTTATTAAGTAATTGGTAATTAAATATACCATTATTGAATTTTAGAAGATCTTCAACAGTAGAATACATTGCTCCCGCACCAAAAAAATTCTCAATAAAGTAAGGCTCATCACTTTGCATGACTTGATTACTATCGATCATTGTATAGGAATTGGTCAAACCTGGTATGATGTCTTTTGAATTTAAAAGATTTGTATTTTCCATTTGTAAGGGAGTTAATATTTTTTCCTGGAGTACACTACCGTAAGTTTTACCAGTTACAAGTTCTATAATTTTATGCAAAATAATGTAATCTGTATTGCTGTAATTGCTTTGTGTGCCAGGTATTGCTTCCAATTTGCTGCTACAGTATTTATCAATGTATTCATCAATGGTGACGGGTAGTTGATACGATTTCATTTCAAGTTTTTCGGCCTCATTTGGTATTCCTGAACTGTAAGTCAGTAATTGTTCCAAAGTCACTTTGTTCTTGGCTTCACCTTTGTATGTTGGGAAATATTTCCCAAAAGGTGTATTTAAATCTAATAGTCCTTGTTCATAGAGTTGGAGAATAAGGACGGCAGTAAATGTTTTTGTAATTGAAGCAATTTTAAATTTGGTTTTGGTATTAATGGTGGTGCCAGATTGTCTATTTGATATTCCGATGGCATCCAAATAATCTATTTGCCCATCAGTTGCCGCTAAAACTACTCCATTAAAATTCTGATGAACATTGTAATAAGTGAGTACTTCTTTGTATTTACTTGTTTGGCTATATACTATTTGAGTCGTTAATAGTAGTGTAATTAGTATAATTTTATTCATGATATTTCAGATTTGAGTGATGCTAAAAGAAGAAATGTTATTAGAGAAAGATAAGATCAATTTTACAAGTAATACATAATATATTTAAATTACAAATCATTTGGATCAATTTTAAGACATTTGAATATTAATACATCAGTTGAGTTTTAAATTAGTCTTAAATTAAAACACTCATTCAACCCATCATCTTTTGCCCAAACTATTTTATAATCTTTTATGACTGCAACACTTACTCCTGAAACATTATAATATTTCATTCTATCAAAAATATTCCAACTTTTAAAACCTTTTATTGGTACAAACGGAATTAAATTATTTTCAATCTCATTAATTTTATTTTTAACAGATTCGCTCTGACTGAAAACAGGAGTTAATGTAAACAACATTAAAAAAAGGACAATTTCTTTCATAATTTTGGATTGTGCAATTGCCCAATAATGACAACTCAATTGGAAAAAGGTTGAACTAAAAATATCATTTTTTTGAAAATAGTATAGGAATTGATATTGTCACTAACCAAGCAATACTATGGTTCAACCATTTTAAACCTAAAGTCACATTTCTTTGCCCCATTTGCAATGGTGCCAGTACGAATGAGTTGAAGTCCCGCTAGTCCAGAAGTAATCTCATCCACTTCACAAAGGATAGATGCAAATTTTGAATAATGATGTTTGCTGAATAGTTTACAAATGCCACATTCAATGATGTCAACCCCATAGCCCAATCCAAAAGTTTCGTGTTTATTGGTTATGATATTAGCTATAAAACCTTCTGAGTTTTTATTAATACTTACTCGTTTATTAAATGATTTGATTAAAATTTGGCCTAGCCAGGTTGGAATTAATTTCGGTAATAATCGCTTAAAGATTGATTGAAGTTTGTTTTTAGGTTGAACATATTCAATTGTAATTTCTAAACATATTTTGCGTATGTTTTCAAATGATTCTCCTCGCTCGTCAAGGGTTTTTATGAGGGCCAAAAAATAGGAACAAAAGTCCAAGCGTTTATCAATAGGATTTTTTGAAGTTTTGGCAAATGCAGTATCTTTTGAAATTATGGTAAAATGATTTTCTGTTGCAGAAAGCACATTTACATAGGAATTGGGATAATTTTCTTTGACAAAGTGAGCAAAATATTTTCTGTAATTGTCCATTTCAAAAGTTAAACTCGCTAAAGAATAACTGAATTATTTTGCACGCATTTTATTTCCTTTTGCATCGTGTGTAACTTCTGCGAGTCCAAGTGCTTCCATTAAAGGTGGGATGTACATGCCAAACCTTCCACGAAGACCTTTTTTCAAACCATACCAACCTCCAACTGGATTATTTTCAGACCTACCCCAAGCTTCTACTGTACCATCTTTTGCTGGTTTTTGTTCGTCTGCACTCCCAAGTTCCATCCAATCTCCGTGCGCAACAAGCATTTTGTGCAAGTCATTCAGACAATCCATGTTATAATGTAAAACTGTTTTGCCAACAGTACAAACTAAAACATCTTTGCCGTCTTTTTGGTCAACGTGCATGGTATACTCACTCGTCAAGGGTGGAGTTTTAAGCAGCATGGGTTTGTCCTTAGTTCCGATATTGTATTTCATTTTTATTTAATTTATCTGGTTGTATTAATCCAAATCTTATTAATTTATAAATTCAAATAATGATCCTCTAAAACGAACTCAAGGTAATAAAAAGATTTTTTAAAAAATAGAGATAAGTTACTGATATTCAAATATAACCAAAGAATAATTTTGATTCAATTTTCTAAATGTAATCAATGAACCCTCAATGAACATATTTTTGATAAGGGTGATTTGGATGTCACGGAGTTGTAGGTTTACTTTCATTAAGTCCTGACAAACCACTCCAATGGCCTTCTAAGAGATACTGGTTGGGGATATTTTGCTACATAACCAATGCGTAAGACCAACTGTATGTGGTCATTCAATACAATAGAAGTTTTCAATAATTGCCTGGTTGAGGGTTCTTCCATAATTTGAGTCATAGGATGAATGGCAATATTTCTATCCTTGATCTTTAGCAATAACCTTTGCAAACGTTTACCGGTATCCAATAAGGATTTTACCGTATCGTCTTTGCTCGTGATGAGCAACCAACCTGCAGAATGAGCCACTTGTTCTCTGACTCGATTGATACTTTTCTCTTTAAAGCCTGCTTTCATCACATCGGACTTTTCATAAAAATTTCGAAGATACCAAGCAGTTATGCCATCTATCTCCATGCTTGCTACGCTAAGTCCATCGGCTCGTGATTGTGCTTTTTTACTTGAAAAACGAATCCATTCTGATAATTCTTCTTGTGCATCCTGCCGATTAATTTGCAGATTATTGGCTACTATAGTTTGCTCATTCAACCATTGGTTAACTATGGAGGTATTTGGAATGTAGTGAATGAAATCTGTCTCGTTTTCAGTCAGGAATATTAGATCCTCTTCTTTTAATGTAGAATTTAAATAGTTTGACCTTAGTGTTCTTCTTTGTTTGATTTTTTGAATATCATACGTTACGAAATCACTTGATTTTTTCAAATGAACTTCCATCATTTTTTCGTCTTGGTTGCAGGTGGCTAGTAATGTAAATTGGCAAACATAACCTGCATTCTGGGCTGCGTATTCTAAATTTTGCAAAAAAGCTCCAATAGACATTACGGTTTCTCGTTGAGTGGGATCAACAGTAGGAAGCCATTTACTTTTATCATTTCCTATGATCCAGTGATATGGTTTTACATAAATTACAAACCAAGGTTGAGTGTTGTGTCCACTTGGTGCACGAGATGCAAGGAATAAAATTTCTCTTTCATCAGCATTTTCAACAGGAATGTTTTGATGAACTTCATTTCTTGTATCTGCTCTTTTGAATAAACCTGTGTTACATGACAAATAATAAATACCGCTTGTGGCTACTATTGTAGTTCCTTCCAATGCGACGAAATTTCTTCTTTTCATGGTGAGCTTATGATTGCAACAATGTTGTCGCATCACAAAGTTCATCCAATTATTTTGCCAATTGTTACATATTTAAAACGAAGATTTACAAGATTTTATAGTAGATAAAAAAATGATACTTTTTATATATCATTCTGAGAAAGGGCAGTGGAGATTTCTTTGTTTTTTAATTTACACAGATAGTGCTTCTTCCTGAGGTGGAGCGTATTTCACAAGATCAATGCCAATGCCATTTGGATCTTCAATGGCAAAATGTCTGTCGCCCCAAGGTTCATCTCGTAGGTCGATTTTGATGTCTACGCCCTTTTTCTTAAGATTGGAATAAATGGTATCTACATCCTCTACTTCAATGGTCAAATACATACCTTGTCCTTGAAATGGGTTATGAAAAAGGGGTTGTTGACTTGGGTGATTGGGTAATAAAAAGCTAATCTCTGCTTCATGGTTTGGAGTATGCATTAGTAGATAAAATTCATTTTCAAAAGTCACACCAAATCCTAGTGTATTCACATAGAAATCTTTACTTTCTGCTAATCTTGTTGTCACAATACCTGCGTTTAATTTCATCTTTATATTTTTTAAATTTCTTAATTTATAATACAAAGCTCCATTAAACTTTTGTTCAATCATTGTAAAAATCGGTCATTTTCATCTACCAAATGCCTTACTAGGACTCACACCATAAAAGTTCTTGAATTCTTTGATGAAGTGAGCTTGATCGTAATACCCCACATCGAAGAAAAGTTTGTTTTGCCTCAAACTTTGTTTTGAGGGTTTTGCCCTGAGTATATTTTGGAATCTTACAACTTTGCTGAATGTTTTGGCCGTATCCCCAATATAGTATTCAAAAAGTCTGCGCAGTTGTCTTTGGCTGATACCGGTATTTAAATCTTTTTCTATATCCAAAACACCAGACCTCTGGAGGATAATTTCAAGTGCACTATAAAGGCGGATGTCGTAATCAAAAGTAGACTTATTCACTAATTCTAAAAAGTGACTGTCAAAAAGATCTGTTACCTCTTCAAAGCTTTGGGCGGGAGCAATGTGATCTCTTATAAATTGGGAAGTTGTCGGTGCAACCAAATCCAAGTCCTCGAAACGATTGCTCAGGTCAGATGCGTCTATTTTAAAAAGTTGAGTAAACATGGTGGGTAAAAAACGCACACCTACGTAATTAAAGGAATTGGAAAGCGGGAATTCAGTGAATTTTTTGCAAAATCCCATGACATAATTTTCCTCAGGCTTAGCGCGCTCAAAAAAAATGTCTATGCAACCATCGGCCACAACGCGGTAAAAGAATGGCTCGGTAAGTGTTTTGTTCGTTCTGAGTTGCCAATA
>ENA-UOWO01007375-UOWO01007375.1-activated-sludge-metagenome-genome-assembly--contig:-NODE-7375-length-10887-cov-7.407312_pt1 | contig 10887 bp, 12 predicted proteins | sample MGYA00238148_ERZ761564 | MGnify/ENA primary metagenome ERZ761564 (study PRJEB28885, sample SAMN05720194) | activated sludge metagenome | isolation source: Anaerobic digester | place: USA...
GCTCAGTGGCCTTGTGGTCCTACTCGGATTGATTCCGTGGGGCACCAACAGATGGATTCCCGTTCTGCTCTCGGCGGTTCTGTTTGGCCTCATCCACGCAACCAACCCGGGGGCATCTGCCATTTCAGTTCTCGGCAACTCCCTCGGCGGATTGATCTACGCAATGGCTTTCCTGGGAGCTCGAAACATTTGGTTCCCGTTCGGACTCCACCTCGGCTGGAACTTCACCCAAACGCTGCTCGGATTCCCCGTCAGCGGTAAGGAGTTCCTCGGTCCCTTGACGACATCGAACGTCGGCTCGGACCTACTCACCGGAGGTGACTTTGGCCCAGAGGCCGGAATAATCGGCATCATTGCGCGATTTGCCGTGATCGCACTTCTTATCGGCTACCTGAAACTTCGGTACCGAGACGGTAGCTTCGCATCGCTCCGATACGCTCCAGACCCCGTGAAGCGCACTAAGCGGCAGAAGACCCCGGCCTGAACAGGCTTGGCTCGCAGATCGCAACAACTTCCTTGGTGCTTCGCCAAGCAGGGCAACCCGACACAACTAATCAAAGGAAACAAAAATGGACAAGCAATCCCCTCCCATTCATGTCGCCATCATTGCATCCGTCGTCTGGGTGACCGGTGCGTGGGGCATGATCCACACCGGTCGCCTAATGTGGCGGGTCTGGGGAAACGAAGATCTCACCGCCCTCGGCGGTACAGGTGTAGTGATCACGGCGGTCGTGATCGCATTTGCAATCAACCTGATGATCATCTCCTTGTCATCGGCCCTGCTGAGAGGCAGCAACCTCGCTCGCGTCCTCATTTCGATTGGGCTCGCCTTGTCTCTGATGACCTCTATTTGGACCCTTGCCACGGCGGGAAGCGATCAGATCTCGGCCATCGCCGGTGCAATCGCGACCGGCATCAACGCTGTAGCACTAATCGGGCTGCTGTTCTTCTCGGGCGACCACTTCAAGACCAGCAAGGCAGCCTGAGGCGCAGAGGTCCGCATCCGACACGAAATCCGCGAGCAGCAAGCATGACGTCGAGGCGACGTGAGGGGCGACGGTCGGTGGTGCGTGCCACCCTCGTCGACCGCGACATTTAGCACGTCGAGCCAGGCAAAGGTTCGCAACGTCCAGGAGCTCGCTGCAGGTCACCCGCGCGCTCACCGTGCTCGCCCAGCGGCGGTGCGGGGCGCACTTCTGAGCCGCGCACCCCACGAATCTCCGGAAATCTCCGCAAATCCCTCAATACGATCGCTCACCTCGAGCGGACCCTTGGGGGCACGTTCCCCGCACGACAGCGAGCCTTCCTCGGCCGCCGTACCACACCACTCCAGCTTTCAGAGTCGGCCGGGGGTGACTAGCCACAAAGAGGGGCTCGCAGGCCATCTCGGGGCCGCCCTTAGCGCCATGACCGGCCGTGGATGTGTCCTCGAAGTAGACCCAATTCCTTCGATAACCATCTCCTCGGCACTATCGCCAATCAGCGCGAATCGGCTGGGTACGTTTGATGCGGTAGTCGTCGCAGTCGGACTTAACGATGCGATCCTGGGGACCCCCGCGAGCATCTGGTCCACGAGGATGCGCCACTTGATTGGCGTCACGCTATCGCGGCTCCCGTCGGGAGCCTCCTTGCACATCCTCGCCGTCGCCGACCCGCGTCAATCGCCGCTGTTTCGAACGCTGCCCGCTCGTGCGACTTGGCGGCGAGCACAAGAATTCAACAGGATCACGGCAGAAATCATCGACCGGTATCCGAGCGCCCACCTCTCTAGCTTTGAGCTTTCCCCACCTGTTGACGCACGGTTGCCCTACACCACTCAGGACTACCGCGGCTGGGCCCAAGACTTGGCCCCAGAAATCGCCGCGGCGCTCAGGGGGACCGCGAGGTAGCCGGGGAGCTTGAGCCGGCTGAACGACGAGGCCTAGTCGCCAGCGTGGTGGATGCGGTCGGGATCCCGCGGGTTCGATCCATGTTGCCGGGCCTCGAGCTGGCGCTGCGCGGGGAGACGTTGTTTCTTGCCAACCACTCCGATCTGCATGTCTCGGTCGAGCTGAGGTGGACGACCCCGGGGATCGACCCGTCACAGCACGCGCTTGCGCCCCGCGAGGCGACTATAACGACTGTTGCGCGGCAACTCGTGTCGTAGACGAATCGGCGGCGCGCGAAAGGTCGCGCCACCGGCCCGCCGCGGGGGGAGCCCAGCGCGCGTTGCCCTAGAGAGCTTCGGGGCTAGAAATACATTAGGTGCTAATGTATTTCTCATGACGATGATCGCCCTCTTCGGCGCCACCGGCAAGACCGGACGCCACGTTCTCGAGCAGGCTCTCGCCGCAGGTCACTCCGTGCGAGCGCTGGCCCGCCGTCCGGAGGCGCTCGCCTCCGCGCCGGGTCTCACGATCATCCCGGGCGATGTTCTCGACGCCGCGGCGGTGGCCGAAACCGTTCGCGGAGCCGACGTCGTCGTGAGCGTGTTCGGTCAGGTGAAGGGATCGCCGCCCACCCTGCAGACCGACGGCACCCGTCACATCGTCGAGGCCATGCAGGCGGCCGGACTGAGCCGTCTCATCACGCTCTCGGGCGGCGGGCTGCCCGCGCCGCAGGATGAGCCCAAGACCCCTGACCGCATCATCAAATGGCTTCTTCAGCGGCTGTCACCTCAGGTGCTCGCGGATGCCGTCGGCCACCTCGAGGTGCTGCGCGCGAGCGAGCTCGAGTGGACGGTCGTTCGCGGCCCGCGCCCGACGGACGCCCCCGCCACCGGCACCTACCGCGTCGGCTGGGTCGGGGTGAACGCGAGCACGCAGATCGCGCGCGCCGACCTTGCGCGCTTCATCCTCACGCAGCTCGACGATCGGCAGTTCATCCACGAACTGCCGTTCGTGAGTCGCTGATGGATGCCCGCGCCGAGTCCCTCTCCCGCGTCGTCGAGCGCATCGGCGTGCTCACCCGCGAGTTCGCGGCCCGGCGCACGTACCCGTTCCAGTCGCGGCGCCTCGGTCGCGCGGCGATGGACCTGCTCTTCGTGCTGTCGCGCTCCGACGGCCTGAGCGTCGCCACGCTCGCGGAGCGCCTCTCGGTCACGAGCGGCGCGGTCAGCCAGACGATCGAGGGGCTGCGGGAGGGCGGCCTGGTCACTAGTGAGGTGAATGAGGCGGATCGCCGCGGCCGTGTCATCCGCCTCACCGACGAGGCCCGACGCGAGGTCCGCGACTTCGAACGCGGGTACTTCGAGGCGGTCGCCCCGCAGTTCGACGCGCTCAGCGATGACGAGGTCGTCGAGCTCGACCGCATCCTGAGTGCGATCGGCGAACCGCGCACCGTGGCGACCTCATGAGCGGCGCCGTTCTCGTCACCGGCGCGACCGGCAACGTCGGCCGGGCCGCCGTGACCCATCTGCTCGCGCAGGGCCAGACCGTCGTCTCGGCGGTGCGCGACGCCCGCGACGCGAGCGTGGTCGCCGGCAGCGAGCCGCGAGCCTTCGACTTCGAGGATCCGGGCACGTGGTCGGCCGCCCTCGCGGGGGTCGATCGTCTGTTCCTGCTGCGCCCGCCCGCGATCGCGGATGTGCAGACCCACCTCTTTCCGATGATCGATCAGGCCATGGATGCCGGCGTGCGGCACATCGTCTTCCTCTCCCTGCAGGGGGTGCAGTTCAACACCGCCACCCCGCACCACGCGGTGGAGAAGCACCTGAAGGCGCGCCGCGCGCCGTTCACGTTCCTGCGGCCGAACTTCTTCATGCAGAACCTGTCGACGACCTACCGTGACGACATCCGCGACCGGGGCGAGATCTTCGTGCCCGCCGCGCGGGCGCGCACGGCGTTCGTCGACACCGACGACGTGGGCCGGGTCGCCGCGAGGGTGCTGACCCAGGACGGCCACATCGGCAAGGCCTACACGCTCTCGGGCGAGCAATCCCTCGACTACCGGGCGGTCGCCCGGCAGCTGACCGAGACTCTCGGCTACCCTGTGCGCTACGCCCAGCCGAGCCCAGCCGAGTACATCGCGCGCCTAGAGGGGAACGGAGTCGCGCGGGACTACATCGACGTGCAGAGCATGATCTACCGCGTCGTGCGCACGAACGTTTCCGCGTTCCCGAACCGCACGATCCGGCGTCTCACCGGCCGACCAGCCACGACGTTCGCCCAGTTCGCCGACCGTGAGAAGGCTTCCTGGCAGCGGCAATATCCATAGGCAGAAAGGCCGGCGGCGAAGGCAACCGTTCGGCAGGTGATGTCCGTAGGTGCTCGCAGATGGTCAGCGAACGATCGGCAGATCGAGGTATTCGGGGGGCGCCAGCCCTACGAAAACCCTACAAGCGTGTCCAACTCAATCGATAACGACATGATCAGGTTGACCCGGTAGACCATATAAACACTGGAATGTTCGCCCTCAGTCCTGCAGATAACAGGCGTCAAGTAGGGTTCACATCCCTCCGGGCGACCAGCCCTCGGGATATCGCTGACGACATGGCCCACAAGACGGCAGGCCATCATCCCGCTTCCGCGGCGTTTGCTGTCTAATTGGTCTATGGGCAGCGTGAGGGCTTCGGTTGGGTAGCGTTTCTGCTTACGAAGTGGCTGGAGGTCGTCGGTATCGAGTCAGATACCGACTCCCTGACCGCTCTCAGACGGACAAGCGCGGGTTCAAGACGAAGCGCGAGGCCGAGCTGTTTCTCGCCACGGTTGAGGTTTCGCAGGCTCGCGGCGAATTTGTTTCCGTCAGCCGTTCTCGCATCGCTGTGGGCGAATGGGCCGAGGATTGGCTAGCCACTCAGGTGCAGCTCAAGGCTTCAACAAGGAACGGCTACGAGTCCATTGTGCGATCGGCGATCATCCCAAAGTGGGGCGATACGCCACTGTCGGGCCTGACTCACGCTGGCATCCAGCAGTGGCTCGCCGAGGTCTCAGGTCGAGCGGCACCGTCGACCACTCGTAGCTACCATCGCGTGCTCAGCATCATGCTCAAGTACGCCGTGCGTGACGGGCGGTTGAGTCGCAACCCTGCCGACGGCGTGAAGCTTCCACGAGTGGTTCAGCGCAAGCACGGCTATCTCTCGCACGCCCAAGTTCACCAGCTCGCAGACCTCTGCGGGGCCGAGGGCGACATCGTCCTGTTCCTCGCCTACACCGGCCTACGATGGGGCGAAATGGCCGCTCTTCGCGTGATGGATCTCGACATGCTGCGCCGTCGCGTGAGTGTCGAACAGGCAGTCACAGAGGTCGGTCGCGAGCTGGTCTACGGCACTCCGAAGAACCACAGCCGTCGAAGCGTCCCGTTCCCCTCATTCCTCACGGAGATGCTCGCGGCCCATTGCGAAGGCAAACGGGCGAGCGACTTCGTCTTCACCGCACCGGCCGGGGGAGCGCTCCGAAACAAGAACTGGAGGGCGCGGAAGTTCGAACCGGCGATGACGCAGATGCTCGAGCTGCATCCCGATCTCATCAGGCTCACGCCGCACGACCTGCGGCACACTGCGGCGTCGCTCGCGATCTCTGCCGGCGCCAACGTAAAGGCGGTGCAGAAGATGCTCGGACACGCCTCTGCGGCCATGACCTTGGATGTCTACGCCGATCTCTTCGACGACGACCTGGATGCCGTTGGCGATGCCCTCAGTGCTGCTGGCGATCCAACAGTTGTGGGCAAAAAGTGGGCAGGTGGTGCGGCCAGCGCAACTCGAGGTGCCGGTAGCCTCTAGAAAAAGCGGTTTGACCAGCTAATTTCAGGGTGGGCCCGGTGGGGCTCGAACCCACGACCCGCGGATTAAAAGTCCGATGCTCTACCAACTGAGCTACAGGCCCTACAGATCAAGCGTACCGTTGAGTTGATGGCCGACGATTTCCACAAACCCACCCAGTACTCGGGCGACAAGTTCGACGAGTACGAGGGCGGCGAAGACCCCGCCCAGATTCTGCGCGTCGCCCACGACACCGCCCACGCCCTCGTCAACCGCGCGCGCGAGACCGACGACCCGGCCGTGCTCGAGCGGCTCGTCGCCTACACCGACTCGCACGGAATCGACGCGCTCGCCGAGCTGTGGGCGCGCTCCAGCCCGCGCAGCCTGCCGGGCGCGCTGTGGCGCATCTACCTGGTGCGGGTCGTCATCCGCCAGGACCCGGATGGCACTGCCCTCCTGTTCCAGCGCGGCACCGAAGTGCTGGCGACCATCGACGCGGCCGTGGCCGGCGCACCCCAACCGGCCGGACCCGACGAGATCACCGAGCTCGCCGACCAGATCCTGCGCGGCCTGTTCCGCGGCGACTTCGCCATCGCGCTGGAGCGCGCCGCCGCGTTCTGCCGCATCCTCAGTGCCGGGGCCACCAGCATCGCGGATGACGCGGACCCCACCAACCCCGAACGTGCCACCGAACTGACCACTCGAGCCAACCGCCTCACCCTCACCGCCGAGGAGTTGACGGGTGCGGCCCGCCTCTACCGGATCGGCAGCCTGGACTAGGTCGGCCCGCTCTCGCGCGCACGCTGCGGACATTTCGGCCTGCCGTAGCGCCCGCGCGTGTCCGCAGCATTCGCGTGAACCGGCGTGCGTGTCCGCAGCATGCGCGCGAGCGGGGTCAGCGCGCGGCATCCGGTCTCGACAAGCTCGACCACCGGCTCCACCACCGCTTCGCTTTGGTAAACTAGTTCGGCCGGGCCGCAGTAACCCCGGGCTCCACTAATAGCCGCTTCGAGCGGCCTTGCGCCGAGAGGCGTTCTGCGGCCCGGCATTACTTCTGCCCGCTGGTTGAGTAGCGGCCAAGGGCCGCGTATCGAAACCATGCAACCGCGATGTTGGTTTCGATACGCCGACTCCGTCGGCTACTCAACCAGCGGGGTGCTACGCGGAAGCGATCACGACCACCGGGTCGGTCGTCGGTGCGTCAGATCCGCCGCGCGGCTCCACGGTGACGCCGACGGTGTCGCCGGCCTTCATCGTTCCGTCGAGCACGCGCCAGGTGCTGCCGCTTCCGGCGACACCGAACGTGCCGGCGGGGCGTGCGCCCGCGTCGTTGATGTACCAGAGCTCGTAGGTGCGGTCGGCTGGCAGGGGAGCGAGGCCGTCCACGATGAGCGCCGAGCTCAGCAGCGTGTTCGACCAGACGAGGGTGGCGGTGCCGCCGTCGGCGAGGTCGACGCTGGCGCGCTGCGCGTCATCCGCCGAGTTGATGGCGGCGAGCTGATCGGCCTGCTGCTGGGCGAAGCTGTTCTGGGCGAGCGAGGTCGTGACGACCCCACCGCCGACGAACAGCGCGATCGCGGCCGCCACCGCGGCCAGCGCAGTCACCGGGCGGGTGAACCAGCGCGCCTGAGCCTTGCGGCCGGCGGGCGACTCGAAGGCCGCGGTCGCCACCGACGCCGAGGAAGCGCCAGCCGCCGAGGAGGCTGCAACCGGAAGCTGCGGATGCGCATCCAGCTGGTCCATGATCGACGCCTTGAGGCCAGCGGAGGGCTGCACCGGCCGGGTCGCGAGTCCGAGCAGCACCGCGGTGTCCGTCAGCTCCGTGACCTCGTCGCGGGTGGCGTGGGACTGCTGAAGGTGAGTCTCGAATTCGGCGAGGTCAGCGGCATCCAGCCCATTGAGGGCGTAGGAGCCGGACAGGTTGCCGAGTTCCTTGTCGCTCGTCACGATGCCACCCCCATCTCGTCGCGCAGGCGGATCATTCCGTCACGGATACGTGTCTTGATCGTGCCGATCGGCACGCTGAGAATCTCGGCGACCTCGCTGTTGCTGTAGCCGCCGTAGTACGACAGGGTGATCGCCTGGCGCTGCATGTCGGTCAGTCGTGCCATGGCCTTCTCCACCCTTTCATGTTCGATTCGTACTTCAACGGATTCTGCTACGTGGTCGTAGTCGGCGTCGAGATCCCGGATGCCGACCTTCACATCGCGGTCACGGGACGCCTGTGAGGCGCGCACCCGGTCCACGGCCCGACGATGGGTCATGGTGAGAATCCAGGTTGACGCTCCCCCTTTGTTCGGATCAAAACGTGAAGAGGTTTGCCAGATCTCGAGGAAGATCTCCTGGGTGACCTCCTCCGACTGCGCGGGGTCGCGCAGCAGGCGGGTCACGAGGCCGAGCACGCGCGGCGCCATCTCGTCGTAGAGGGCGCTGAACGCCTGGCGGTCCCCCCGACCGACCCGGGCGAGCAGCTCCTGCAGGCGAGAGGCGGGAGTCTCGCTGGCAGGATCGCTCACGTTACGTTCCCCCGGCACGAGTTCAAGCATCGCAGATCTCCCGCCCGATGGCTCTCGTCGTCATGGTCCTCATGCAGCTGGTTCGGAGCATCCGCTCGATCGGTTTGCCCGAATGGTGAGCGGATGCCCCGGCGCACGAAAGGGGCCCGCGTGACGCCGCGGGCCCCCGTTGTCTTCCGGCAGGAGTTAGCTGGCCGGAGGCGTGAGCACGGTGTCGATGAGGTACACCGTGGCGTTGGCGGTGTGCACGCCACCGCAGATGACGGTCGCGTCGTTCACCTTGATGTTGTCGCCACTGCCGGTCACGGTCACCTTCGCGCCGTTGACGGTGGTGAGCTCACCAGCGATGTCCGACGGCAGGATCTGGCCGGGCACGACGTGGTAGGTGAGGATGCTGGTCAGCAGCGCGGCGTTCTCCGGCAGCATGAGCGCTGCAACGGTGTCGGCCGGGAGCTTCGCGAACGCGTCATCCACCGGAGCGAAGACGGTGAACTCGGAGCCGTTGAGCGTGTCGACGAGGTTGACGTCGGGGTTCAGCTGTCCGCTGACCGCGGCGACCAGGGTCTTCAGCAGCGGGTTGTTGGATGCCGCGACCGCAACCGGATCCTGGGCCATACCCACGATCGAGCCACCGCCGTCGGGCACAGCCTCGGCGTAGGCGGCGCAGCCGGCGCCGACCAGGTCGCCCGTGTAGTCGTCCATCGGCGCCTCGGCGGCGGGCGACGACGGCTCGGTCGCGGTGTCGGTTGCGGCAGGTGCACACGCTGCGAGGCCGAAAGTGGCCACGGCAGCGAGGGTGAGTGCAGCGAAGGTGTTGCGCTTCAGAACTCGCATGGGATTCTCCTTGTGAATGTGAGTGGCCCCCGAAGGCCGTGAGGGCCAACCGGTGTGTCGGCCATCACAGGTCAGTTCGGACACCTCGGCGCAGCGGTTTGGAATTGGGTGCCGTTCACGTGCGGTTCGGAGGTTTCGCTCAGGTTGGCGGCCCTCGGCGGCCGAGTTCTGGGCAGTTCGGCCGGCTCAGCCAACCGTTCGACGCCACCGTTCCGAACTGCGTGAGACCGGCGGAACCCCGCCCGCCTCGCCTCACCTCACGGAGGACAACGTGTTCAGCCTCGCCCTCATCGGATTCCTCGGTGGCCTCATCACCGGAATCTCGCCCTGCATACTCCCGGTGCTGCCGGTCATCTTCCTGTCGGGTGGCGCGCTCAGCGCCCGCGCCGATGGGGCTCCGGATGCCGCACCCACCGTCTCGCGCTGGCGCCCCTACCTCGTCATCTCCGGCCTCGTGGTGGCGTTCAGCGTCTTCACCCTGATCGGCTCGCTGATCCTCGCGCTGCTGAACCTGCCGCAGGACTTCCTGCGGTGGGCTGGCATCGTGGTGCTGGTGCTCATCGGCGTCGGCCTCATCGTGCCGAAGTTCCAGCACATCCTGGAGAAGCCGTTCTCGTGGATCCCGCAGAAGAACGTCGGCACCGACCGCGGCGGATTCGTGCTCGGCCTCGCGCTCGGCGCCGTGTACGTGCCGTGCGCCGGACCGGTGCTGGCGGCCATCACTGTGGCCGGCTCGACCGGCCGCATCGGACCGGAGACGATCGTGCTCACCGTGAGCTTCGCGCTCGGCGCCGCCCTGCCCCTGCTCGTGTTCGCCCTCGCCGGCCGTCGAGTCGCCGAGCGGGTGAAGACCTTCCGCAAGCACCAGCAGCGCATCCGGGTCATCGGCGGGGTGCTCATGATCGCCCTGTCGATCGGCCTGGTGTTCAACGTGCCGCAGCTCATCCAGCGGCTCATCCCCGACTACACGAGCGCGCTGCAGGACCAGTTCTCCAACTCGGAAGCTATCGCCGAGCAGCTCGACCTGGGCGGGCTCGAGAACGAGCAGAACAAAGACCTCGACCTGTGCACGAATGGCGCCACCGAGCTCGAGAGCTGCGGCACCGCGCCCGACATCACGGGAATCCAGCAGTGGTTCAACACGGAGAACGACCAGCCGGTCGATCTGGCCGAGCTCAAGGGCAAGGTGGTGCTCGTCGACTTCTGGGCCTACTCCTGCATCAACTGCCAGCGCTCGATCCCGCACATCACGGCCTGGTACGACGCCTACAAGGATGCCGGACTCGAGGTCATCGGCATCCACTCGCCCGAGTACGCCTTCGAGAAGGTGCCCGCCAACGTCATGGCGGGGGCGCGCAACTTCGGCATCACCTACCCCGTGGCACTCGACAACAACCTCAGCACGTGGACCAACTACCGCAACCGCTACTGGCCCGCGCACTACCTGATCGATGCCGAGCGCGTCGTGCGCCACGTGAAGTTCGGCGAGGGCGGCTACGCCAACACCGAGGAGCTCATCCGCCAATTGCTGGTCGCGGCCAACCCCGACGTGAAACTGCCCCCGGCGACGGATGTCTCGGACGACACCCCTGACGCCGGCTCCACCACCCCGGAGACCTACCTCAGCCTCGGCAAGGTGGTGAACTTCGGCGGCGACGAGAAGTACGCGTCGGGCACGAACAGCTATCGCTACCCGTCGACCCTGGCCGACGACTCGTTCGCGCTGAAGGGTGACTGGACGCTCGACTTCCAGAACGCCCAGCCGGCGAACGGGCCCGCGAGCATCCGGCTCAACTACACCGCCCGCGAGGTGCGGATGGTGCTGGGCGGCGAGGGCACGGTGACCGTCACGGTCAACGG
>ENA-UOWO01007378-UOWO01007378.1-activated-sludge-metagenome-genome-assembly--contig:-NODE-7378-length-10886-cov-4.098698_pt1 | contig 10886 bp, 7 predicted proteins | sample MGYA00238148_ERZ761564 | MGnify/ENA primary metagenome ERZ761564 (study PRJEB28885, sample SAMN05720194) | activated sludge metagenome | isolation source: Anaerobic digester | place: USA...
ACTCGGTCGAGGAGATCAAGTCGGTGGCGGAAGGAGTCTTTCCCGAGAAGAAGTCGCGGCTCCTGTTCAATCATCGTGATCCGTTTGGTTTTTTCAGAAAGGGAAAATAAGGCTCTCCCACCATGGTGTGTTGAGGGTATGGCCGAACTTCCCCGGCCCCCATGCCCATGTATAACCTTAACGGTAACGAGGCCTTTGCTGATTCGATCATTGCATTTTGTGGTTTTATCAGTATCAGATCAGGATCAGCGATCGTGGCCGGGACGCTGGACGAGTCTGTATCTTTTTTATCATCACGGACCTATCTGGATCAGGAGTCGTTGTGATGACTGACAAAAAGAACGATCCGATGACCGGTACGCAGGCACCTGATTTCTGTATTCCCGATTCGGAAGGGGAAGAGTATTGCCTGAAGGATTTTGCAGGGAAATGGCTCGTCCTCTACTTTTACCCGAGAGACAATACACCCGGGTGCACGATGGAAGCCAGGGCGTTCTCCGATGCGGTGGATGAGTTTGCTGCGCTGGGAGCCGAGATTGTAGGCGTGAGTGCTGACTCAGAGGCAAGCCACCAGAAATTCACGACAAAGCAGGGGCTCCGGTTTCGCCTCCTTTCCGATCAGAACCATGATGCCATCGCCGCATACAAGGTCTGGAAGGATGGCATGCTCCTGAAAGGTATCGAGCGGAGCACCTTCCTGATCACTCCCGATGGGCATATTGCCGCGGTATGGCGGAAGGTAAAGGTGCTCAGCCACGTGGATGAGGTTAAAGAAACCCTCCGTGAGCTGACGGGCTCAGAGGGGTAGCAAATTCTGGCGGCTCTCTGCCTCTTACCCGGAGGGAACTCAGCCGCCACAATCGGATATTACAGTTTTATTCCTGCTGTCGCCGATGCAGGGTGGATCCTTCTTACGTTCTCCAACTGAAATATCCTAGGCCTGAAGCATGATCGTGTATCCCGGGGGGGTACGACCCCTTTCATGAATTTCCGGCGACATAGTGATCAATCCATCCCGTAATCTTGTCCCGGATTTCCCGGAACCCCGCATGTATCTGATCATCGGTCCCCGAGAACTCCTTGGGGTTCCTGAAGGTGGCATGAATCGTCTCTTTTGCCCAGGGAAAGAACGGGCATGCAGACTTTGCTGCATCGCAGACTACGACGGCAACGTCCATCTCCACGCCTGAAAACTCCTTCAGGAGCTTTGACCGGTGCCCGGAAATATCCACCCCGATCTCCCTCATGACGCTGATCGCATACGGGCTGACGGCCGATACATCGGTGCCAGCGCTGAATACCTCGAAACGCTCACCATACCGGGAACGGAGGTAGCCTTCTGCCATCTGGGACCGGGCGGCATTATGGGAGCAGATAAAAAGTACACGGTTCCTGGTCATATCGTCCTCTCCATGCTTGAACGCACGGTCTGATATAGTTCCCGATATGGCTTGGAGGGATGCTATCCAGGCATAGACTGCCTGGCAGCACTAACTGCTCCCTTCCCCACCCCTGGCCATGTGCGATCCAAGGGTAGACTCCCTGGTATCTCTCTTCTTTCTTCCATTGGGTTCCAGGATTTCCAGTAGTTGGGGGAAAGAATCGATGGCATGGTCCGCACCACCGTCAGACTTCGGGTGGGAAAACCGGTCCCCGTACCTGGCATACACGGTACACATGCCCAGGATTCCAGCAGGGGCGATATCCCGCCTCGGGCTGTCCCCGACAAGGAGCGTCTCCCGTGCAGTGGCATTCAACCGGACGAGTGCAAGGAGGAACGGGAGACTGCTCGGTTTGTGTGTTCCGGTCATTTCATGGGTCACCACGTGATCGAAGAACGGTGAAAGGCCGGTTGCTTCAAGACGGGTTGTTGCATCTGCCCGCCATGCATCGGTCACTATCCCTAACCGGAATCCCGCTAAGGTAAGGAGTGTAAGGGTCTGTTCGACCCCTGAGTAGGGGGTCAGGTTTCGGGTCTGTATCTCGCGGTAGAGCGAGGTGCACTCCCAAAAGAGGCCTCTCTCGTAGCAGGAGTGGTCAAGCATGAAGTCCCGGATATTTTCAGGATCATCAAAACCCCCCTGTCGGCGGAGAAAGTATGAAAAGAGGTCTTCGGCATCGCCAACACCGAGTCTCGCTGTCACCGCCTGGCACGCCTTGTTCTTTGCATGGACAAGGTCAAAGAGGGTGTTGTCCATATCGAAGAGGAGCGTCTTGAACGGACCAGTCATATCCGCTTCAAGGTAGGAGCGATTCAGCAATTAGCTCGACGCCCCGGAATCTCCCTGTTCGAAAACTATATTGGAACCGGAATTCAATTCGGGAACGGGCATACTTATGATCATCCGGAAGATTCCATCGGAAGGGCTTTCTCACTATTCATATTTCATCAGTGCGGCAGGAATGGCCGCGGTGGTTGATCCACGGAGGGACTGTGAAGCATACCTTGAACTGGCAAGGGAGCTCGATGTCAGGATTACCCATATATTCGAGACCCATCGCAATGAAGACTACGTGATTGGGTCCCTCGAACTTGCATCCCGGACCGGAGCCGCCATCTACCATGGCACCCAGGTATCATTTGCGTATGGGAACGCGGTGAAGGAAGGAGATACGTTCAGGCTTGGACGTATTGAACTCCGGATCATCGAGACACCAGGCCACACCTTTGAGAGCATATCGATCGTTGTTACCGACAGGGAGGTTTCAGACCTCCCCTATGCTGTATTTACCGGGGATGCCCTTTTTGCCGGTGATACAGGCCGTACCGATTTTTTCGGCTCTGAAAGAAGGGCTGAAGTATCAGCGCTGCTCTACGAGAGCATCTGGAAGAAGATACTTCCGCTCGGGGATGGCACGCTCGTCCTCCCGGCACACGGGGCAGGTTCGGTGTGCGGATCCGCGATCAGCGACCATGAGGTTACGACGGTAGGGTATGAAAGGCAGACACATCCCCATCTCTCTCTCTCTCAAGGTGAGTTCATACAAAAAAAAGTGAACGAGCATCATTATCTTCCTCCCTACTTTGCAAAGATGGAACAGATGAACCAGGAAGGAGCCCCGGTCCTCTCCCATCTCCCGGATCTTCGTCCCTATCTGGTGGATGAACTCCGCGATATCAGGGATAGGTCCCAGATGCTTGACATCCGTTCACCCACCTCCTTTGCGGGGGGGCACATCAGGGGCAGCCTCTCGATCTGGAAGGATGGTATCCCTGCCTTTGCAGGATGGTTCCTTTCGTATGATCAACCAATCATTCTTGTCGATGATTTCAACTGTTATCTCGGGGAAGTGAGCAGGCATCTCATGCGACTCGGGTACGATAACCTGAAGGGGTACCTGGCAGGGGGATTTCCGGCATATTTTAAATCAGGAAGCCCGATAGGCCATTTCGAGACCTGGAGTGTGCATGACCTCGCAAGAGAGCGCAAAAATGATGACCTCTTTCTCCTTGATGTACGGGATATTGCAAATGTGAAGAAGTATGGCATGATCCCGGGAGCCCATCATATCTATGTCGGGGAACTCCCGGGAAAGTGGGGGGAAGTGCCGATGGATCGTCAGGTGGCAGTCTACTGCGATGCCGGCTTTAAGGGTTCGCTTGGAGCGAGCTATCTCGCAGGAAAGGGGTATTCGCGACTGGCCAACGTCCTTGGCGGAATGGGGGCGTATCTGCGGGCAGGATATCCCGTGGAGCACGTACAATAAGCGCTTTGCACCAATCCGGGAACCTTTTCCTTCGATTCATGGAATGCCGCGTTTCACCGGAAAAGTTGATTTCACCACTCTCGCATGAGGTGTCCCGGCATCATTGTGATTCAACTCAAGCCCTCCAGAAGGGGCATTCAGGATCTGCGCTCCTGGAAGGTGAGCCTTCTTCTCCGATATTGCCCCCCTTTCTGGGAACCGCCGAAATTAAATTCGTGATACACGAATTGAATGGTCCCGCGATTTGGAAAGATGCCTTTTTTTTGCCTTTTTTCGAAACCAGCCCCAATAAAAAGGGGGATTTCGAGATGGGACGAGATTAGAGTCCCCCATGATCGGATGCATGAACTCGAATTCCAAAAATTTATGTTACCCCCGCAACTATTGAGGAGAGTAGGAAATCGTATGGAAATCGTAAAAATTCCCCGCATGGAGAAGCAGGACTATGACCATCTTATCGAGGAAGGATATGTCTGCCGTATCGCATTCCAGGGAGAGAAATACCCCTACATTGCCCCCTTCCTCTATGTCTTCGATGGCAAATTCCTCTATTTCCTCTCGACAAAATATGGAAAAAAAATCGAGTATTTCCGGAAGAGCCCCCATGTTGCGGTTGAGGTAGAGAAGTACACAAGCGACCTCTCCTGCTACACCTTCATCACCCTCCAGGGCTACCTCGAGGAAGTGACCGATTCCATCGATAAGAAGATCATCCGCGAGGATTTTGTGAACCTGATCAAGGGACGAAATCTCTCCAACAATATTCTTGCGGCTCTCGGCCACTCACCCCAGGATCCTCCCGAGGCGATTGCACTCGAGGAACGATCCCTTGTGTGGAGACTGACAGGGGTAAAGGACATGGTTGCATTGCGGAATCTTTGAATATTTTTTTAAAGCCAGGGTTTTTTCCGGTCTTTTTCCTTTTCAACCACCAGGAGCAGTTCTTTTACCCCTTTCACGGGTACTGAACAGGAGTGGCGGTCGCAGAGGTATGCAGCGGTCTTCCCCTCGATAGCACCCAGGTCCCTGGTGAATGGGGCAACCTTTGCCAGTGCATCCTCGTTCTTAGAATCCTTTAAGAGAATCACGGTGAACGGCAGGTATCTGGATTCCAGCGCATCCACCATCTCTTCTGCCGTATCACCCTTGTCTCCCCCGACAATGACAACTTCAGACGAGGGGCCGAAGAGGAGACTGAGCCCACTGAGGAAAAAGGGGTAGGCAGCGGGGGCCTCTGCGAGGTGGTCAGCATAGAGGCGGGAAAGATCCGAAGCGCGGCCTTCGAACGAGGTATCCCCGGTGAGCATGGTGAGCCTTAAAAGGTTGGTGAATGCAACGGAATTTGAAGACGGGATTGCCCCGTCATAGAACTCTTTCTGGCGTGCGATCAGGTCGTTCTCGGTCCCTGCAGCAGTAAAATATCCCCCGTTTCCGGGATCCCAGAACTGGCCGTCAAGCGATTCCTGCAGGGAAAGGGCTGCAGCGAGATGGGCAGGATCAAACGTTGCCATGTATAGCTCGGTGAGACCAAAGATGAGAAAGCTGTAATCTGCAGCCTGGGCGGTGATCCCTGCCCTCCCGTTCCTGTACCGGTGGAGGAGCTGCCCGTCTGCATTCTTCATCGACCCGAGAATGAATTCCGCCGCCCTGGCTGCCGCGTTCCTGTAACGTTCTTCGTGAAAGATCCGGGCACCTTTTGCGAGAGCAGCAATCATGAGCCCGTTCCAGTCAGCAAGGATCTTGTCATCCGTGAGAGGCGGGGCGCGGTTCTTCCGGGCTGTAAAGAGTGTTTTTTTGGCTGCCTCGATAAGAGACGCTACCTTTTCGGGAGACAACCCCATGACTGGCGCAAGGTCCGTGATATCACGCGTGAGATGGAGGATATTCCTGCCTGTTCTCTCCCCTGTCACCGGATCGATATAGTTTCCCGCCGTCGTGACATGCCATGCACAGCATGCGGCAGCGGCTGTCTCGCTGTCAAGGAGATCCTCCACCTCCTTCTTCGTCCAGAGATAATAACCCCCCTCCTCTCCCCCGGTGTCGGCATCCTGGGCTGAATAAAATCCTCCCTGGGGGGTGGTCATCTCGCGGAGCACGTATTCCAGCGACTCCATGGCAATAGTTCCATACCATTCATTGCTGGTCAACTGGTACGCCTCGGTATAGGCAAGGACGTGGAGTGCCTGATCATAGAGCATCTTTTCAAAGTGGGGAACGAGCCAGCAGGTGTCGGTCGAGTACCGGTGAAAACCGGAACCGAGCTGGTCATACAACCCACCCATCGCCATGGAACGAAGGGTCTTATCAACCATACTGATCGCCCGCTCCTCACCCTTCAGTTGTGAATAACGGAGAAGGAACAGCAGGATGTGGGGGAGGGGGAACTTGGGAGCGCCCCCAAATCCGCCATTCCTCGGATCAAAACGGAGGAGGAGCTCATGGTATGCAGCATCGAGTGTCGTTCGCTGTAATCTCCTGCCCTTCCCCGTCTCCCTGGAGAGGTGTGCAGCAACGAGTCCTGCTGTTCTGAGAAGCTCGGGGCGTGCTTCCCTCCAGAGCCTGCTGATCTCCTCGAGAATATCGATAATACCGGGCGTTCCAAAACGACGCTCCCGGGGCATATAGGTCATGGCAAAGAACGGTTGTTTTTCGGGAGTCAGGAACACATTCAGCGGCCATCCTCCCTTCCCGGAGAGCATCTGGCCTGCTGCCATGTAGAGAGCGTCGATATCAGGCCGTTCCTCCCGGTCCACCTTTACCGGTACGAAATGGGTATTGAGTATCCCTGCCACCTCAGGGTCCTCGAACGACTCCCGTTCCATCACGTGGCACCAGTGGCAGGTGGCATACCCGATCGAGAGAAATATTGGTTTATCCTCCCCGGCAGCGTGTGTAAACGCCTCGTCTCCCCATGCATACCATTCCACCGGGTTCCAGGCATGCTGGAGCAGGTAGGGGCTTACCTCGTGGATAAGCCGGTTCGGTCTCTCTCTCTCCTGCCGATCATTGGTATCCCCTCGTTGTTCTGGCTCCATCATCAGTATCCAATGCTCATCGTCTGAGGGTTCTGCCTATTTCAACCCTCGTTTATGGGATCCTGCTGCTGCCGCGATCTGCTGAGGCCGGGTAGTTGAGGGGAATTATTTCACGAACTTTTTTGTATTTACCATGAGGCTGAAAGCCCCTGCCCTCCTGCTCCGTGTTCTGGATCGGTATGCATTTCTCATCGCACTACGATCATCTGTATAATGGCGAATGGAGACGAGCATCCCGGACCGAACCATGGCAGGTTGACTCCTGCGATGGCCCAGTACTGGGCGATCAAGGAGCAGCACCGGGATGCTATCCTCCTCTTCCATATCGGCGACTTCTACGAGACATTCGGCGGTGATGCCGAGACCATCTCGCGTGAGCTCGAAATAACCCTTACCTCCCGTTCGAAAGATTCCGGCGGCCAGAAGATCCCGCTTGCCGGTGTTCCCTGCCATTCCGTTGAGGGATACATCGCCCGGCTGATTGCAAAAGGCTACAAGGTTGCCATCTGTGACCAGGTCGAGGATGCAAAGAATGCAAAAGGGATCGTCCGGCGCGAGGTGGTGCGAATAATAACCCCCGGGACGGTGATCGATGAGGGGATGATCGGATCATCCGGGGCCCGCTACCTGATGGCAGTGGCGTCCCTGGAAGGGAATTCTGTGATGGGCCTGGCATTTCTTGATATCACCACCGGAGAGTTTGTTGTGACAACCTGTCCTTCCGATCGCGGGACCGCGGCCTTCACCTCTGAACTGGCACGGTATCGTCCGTCTGAATGTCTGATACCGGAGAACCTTTCAGTGGAACTCGGAAATATTGTAAAGCAGTCCGGGGTGGTGGTCACTGCAGGCGGAAGCTGTGCGACTGATCCTGCCAGCGCAAGAAAAATCCTTATCGATCACTTTAAAGTGAGCGATCTGTCAGGGTTTGCCATAGAATCGGTCCCCTCAGTCGTGGTTGCAGCCGCCATGGTACTCTGTTATGCCAAGGAAACTCAGCGGCTTGATCTCCCGCATGTACAACAGATCTCCTACCGGCAGGCAGGCGAGGCATGCCTGATCGATGGGATCACGCTCAGGAACCTGGAGATCCTGGAAAGCATCCGGGGGAGATCGGGGGATCCAACCCTGCTCTCCCTCCTCGACCGGAGCATGACCCCCATGGGAAGCCGGCTCATCCGGAGCATGCTCGCTGTACCGCTGGTATCACCTGCGGCTATCAACCGGCGACTCGACACCGTTGAATACTTCTCCAGGAAGACGGCCGTCAGGGCAAGGGTCCGTGAGATACTCGGTGAGCTGGCAGATATCAGCAGAATTGCCGGAAGGATAGCCTGCACCAACGCCGGTCCCCGCGATCTCATTGCCCTGGCACGCACGCTCGGCCAGCTCTCAGCCCTCCGGGAAGCCCTCGACGATCCCTCCCTCCCGGTCGAACTCGCGGCTTCGTGCGGGGATCTTGTTGACGAGGGATGGATCGCTCCCCTGATCCTGAACGCTATTGCCGACGACCCGCTAGCCCTTGCCCGGAATGGCGGGGTGATACGCGAGGGATACCATCGCCTGCTTGATGAACTCCGGAGCAGGGCTGCATCTGGCCGGGAATGGATCATCACCCTCCAGCAACAGGAACGGGAGAAGACTGGGATAAAATCGCTTAAGGTCGGCTATACCTCGGTATTTGGTTACTATATCGAGGTCACGAAGGCGAACCTCGCCCTTGTTCCCCCCACCTACCAGAGGAAGCAGACCACCGCATCGGGAGAACGGTTCACGATCCCGGAATTGAAAGAGCAGGAAGCGCTCATCGCAACGGCAGAAGACCGGCTCTCCTCGCTCGAACAGGAACTGTACACGGAACTGCTCAGGAAGCTCAATGATGGCGTCCCCTCCCTCCAGTCGGTCGCAAGGGGTATTGCCGCGATCGATGCTGCTGCGGCACTCGCCGAGGCAGCCGTTCTGCAACAGTATACCCGTCCTGTCATTGATGAGACACAGGATATCCTGATCCGGGAGGGCAGGCACCCCGTTGTGGAACCCGGTATGAAAGGTGGGTTTGTCCCCAACGACACCGTCCTCTCCTCCAGTGACTGCCAGATCCAGATCATCACGGGGGCAAATATGGCCGGGAAGAGCACCTATATGCGATCCGTGGCGCTCACCGTAGTCATGGCCCAGGCAGGATCTTTTATTCCGGCAGCCCATGCCCGGATTGGAATCGTCGATCGGATTTTTACCCGGGTCGGTGCGTTTGACGATCTTGCATCAGGACAGAGCACCTTTATGGTCGAGATGATCGAGATTGCAAACATTCTGAATAATGTGACTCCGAGAAGTCTTGTCATACTTGACGAGATCGGCAGGGGAACAAGCACCCTTGACGGGTATTGCATCGCACGGGCAGTCCTTGACTTCCTGCATGGAAAGGGGGCTTCCGGGCCAAAAACCCTCTTTGCTACACACTTTCACGAGTTAGCATCAGCCGAGAATGATTTAAAAAGGGTCCGTACCTACCATTTTGCAGTAAAGGATACCGGCAACGATGTCATCTTTCTCCGGAAACTGATACCCGGGGCTACCGACCGGAGCTATGGGATTCATGTCGCCTCACTTGCCGGGCTGCCCGGGAGAGTGATCACGAGGGCGTCGGCTCTCATGGAAGAATTTATCCGTGGTGAAGGAGGGGGGGGACCGAGGGTTCAGCGATACACCCAGATGTTGCTTGTCGATCCACCCCCTCTTGTCGAACATCCTGTTGTCAGCGACCTGAAAAAGATCGATCCTGATCAGCTGACCCCACGGGATGCCCTCGAGATACTCTATGAATTGAAACAGCTGGCAGGGGAGAGGAAGCGTGACTGAGCGATGACGCCCGACCAGGGCAGCCGGATACGGGTCCTCGATGAGGGCACGGTAGCCCGGATCTCAGCCGGGGAGGTTGTGGAGCGGGCAGCATCAGTAGTAAAAGAACTCTGTGAAAACTCGATCGATGCCGGTGCAGTACGGATCAGGGTCGCTGTGAGATCAGAGAAGGGCCGGATCACCTCGATCCAGGTGAGTGATGACGGGTGTGGCATGAGCCCGGACGATGCACGATTGGCCTTTGCCCGCTACGCAACGAGCAAGATTGCCTGCATCGATGACCTGTTCGCCTGTTCCACCCTCGGGTTCCGCGGCGAAGCGCTTGCCAGCATTGCAGCGGTGGCGAAGGTGACCATTGTCACGAAGAGCCGCCAAGGGACAGGGATATCGGGGACACAAATCGTGAACCAGGGAGGGGAGTTCCTCCTGGTTTCTGAGACAGGCTGCCCGTTCGGGACTGTGATCACGGTCGAGCAGCTGTTTTTTAACACACCAGCACGTGAGAAATTTCAAAAAACGTTATCAACCGAAATTGCACGCATTACCGGGATCATCGAGCGCCTTGTCATCACTCATCCAGGGATAGCGTTCGAACTGACTCACAACGATCGGAAGATCCTTTCAGTACCCGGAGGAGGCAGACTCATGGATACGATCATCCACCTGTTCGGCCTTCCCGTATCCCGGCAGATGATCAGGGTGCATGCGGATAACAAGGGAATTTTCGTTGACGGATACGTCTCGGTCCCTGAACTCTCGAGAAAGAATCAGTACCAGATGTTTATATCGGTGAACAGGAGGAGTATCAGCTCGCGTATCCTTTCAAATGCAGTCAGGGAGGCATACGGCACCCTCCTTCCGGCCGGCCGGTATCCCGTGGTATTTCTCGATCTTAGCATTGCTCCATCGGAAGTTGATGTCAACGTGCACCCTACCAAGCGGGAGGTAAGGCTCAGCCGGGAGGAGGAGGTCAGAAAGGTCCTGATATCAGCGATAAGCGAGAGCCTTGGCGGGGCATCCCTTATCCCGGAAGCCGGGGCGACTGGTGATTCCGTTTCCGGGGCAGAACATCCCGGGCGGATCCGTTACCGTGTGCCAGAGCTGGGTGGGGAGACCGGGGTGAGAGAACCGCTCCTCCGGGAGCGGATCAGTACCGAGCGCCAGATCAGCCTGACCGGTAGACAGCCGGATACCTCAGTGGAATCGAAACTCCCCGATTTTGAAATTATCGGCCAGGCTGATCTGGCGCTCGGTACTGATCCGCTCCCGGAGGAGCGGTTC
>ENA-UOWO01007379-UOWO01007379.1-activated-sludge-metagenome-genome-assembly--contig:-NODE-7379-length-10886-cov-3.733081_pt1 | contig 10886 bp, 9 predicted proteins | sample MGYA00238148_ERZ761564 | MGnify/ENA primary metagenome ERZ761564 (study PRJEB28885, sample SAMN05720194) | activated sludge metagenome | isolation source: Anaerobic digester | place: USA...
TGTAAAAGCTACGACATTATAATTCGCATTTCCTCTGAAATACGTATTGAAGTTATGGAAATCTCTTCCTGCTGCTCCAATGATAATTACATTTTTTTTCTTCATCATATTACATGTATTTTTAATATTATTATTATTCTAAAAATATTCGTGCAAAGTTACATAAATTTATGCTCCTTTTCGAATTATTTTTATTATTTATTTCTAATATTTTTATTTTTATGTATAAAAAACTGCCTTATATTTTATTACAACTATTTAGTTTTTTTATCATAAAAAAAGGAATCAAATAATGATTCCTTTCTATACTTAATATTTACAATATTTCACACCAATTAAACACATCTTTTTCTTCTCCATATTGGATGCCTTGTAATAATTTAAATAATTTTGTACTCCAAGGACCGGGTTGTCCGTCTTTAGAAAATATATAATGTTTATTGTTTTCCAAATCGTCAATACGTTCAATCGGACTGATAACGGCAGCAGTACCACAAGCACCTGCTTCTTCAAAAGTTTCTAATTCTTCCAAAGCAATTGGACGACGTTCTACTTTCATACCTAAATACTCTGCTAACTGTTGTAATGATTTATTTGTGATAGACGGTAATATAGAATGCGATTTCGGAGTTATGTACGTATTGTTTTTGATTCCAAAGAAGTTTGCTGCTCCACATTCATCAATATATTTTTTTTCAATAGCATCCAAATAAAAAACATTGGAATAGCCCATTTGATGTGCTTCTTGACCGGCACGCAAACTAGCAGCATAATTTCCTCCTATTTTGAAAGTTCCAGTTCCCAAGGGTGCTGCCCTATCGTATTTACGTGTAACAACAAAAGGAGTGGTTTTAAATCCGCCTTTAAAATAAGGACCTACCGGAGATACAAAAACAATAAATAAATATTCATTTGCTGGTTTAACTCCTACTTGAGCTCCGGTACCAATAATCAAAGGACGAATATACAAAGACGCACCCGTACCGTAAGGGGGTATAAAGTTTTCATTTAATGTAACTACTTTACGTATGGCTTCTTTAAATTTTTCCATCGGAAATTCTGCCATCATGATTCCCTCACATGATTTCTGCAAACGCTTGGCATTTTCATCCATACGGAAAAGACGTATTTTATCATCTTTACCTCTAAACGCTTTCATGCCTTCAAAAGCTTCCTGCCCGTAATGTAAACAAGTTGCTGCCATGTGCATACTTATTTCTTCTGAGGAGGAAATCTCTAATTCACCCCATTTTCCATCACGATAGTAACATCTAACATTATAATCGGTTTTCATATAACCGAAAGCTAAATTCTTCCAATCTATATTTGTCATATCTTACGTATTTTATGATTAATTTATTAATAATTTTCTCCTTGCAAAATTTTTCACAAAAGTAGGCTATTTTTTTAAATTAGCCTATCATGTTTGAAATATTTTTTTCTTTTTTATTCTAAGTAACTTATATACATATATTATTTTTATTTTTTTATTTAAGACTTTTTAATTTAATTAGTGTACTTTTGCACATACAATTCGTCAGGACTAAAAAACAATTTTAATTCTGAAAAACGTAAATTTTAACATACTACTTAAATAGTTTATGGAAATAAAAAAAGATTTAAAACTAGCAGTAATCATTGATGCTGACAATGTTCCCAGCGAACACATCCAAAGTATGATGGAAGAAATTGCAAAATATGGATCTCCTACCTTTAAAAGAATCTATGGTGATTGGACTAAACCGCATTTAAACAAATGGAAAAGTGTTTTACTTGAAAATGCCATTACCCCCATTCAGCAATACAGTTATACTACAGGAAAAAATTCAACCGATTCAGCCATGATTATTGATGCCATGGATATATTATATGCCGGTAAAGTAGATGGTTTTTGCATTGTTTCAAGCGATAGCGATTTCACTCGTTTAGCACTACGTTTACGAGAATCAGGAATGAAAGTATTTGGTTTTGGTGAAAAAAAAACACCTCCTCCCTTTATTGTTGCTTGTGATAAATTTATCTACTTGGAAATATTAAAGCCCAATGAAGGAATTGAAAATACTTCTGCCGAATCTATTAAAGCAGAAGAAAAGAAATCCATTTACAAAGTTAATAATGCAACCATTGCATTGATAGCTTCAAGCATACACGATATTGCCGATGACGACGGATGGGCTTTCTTAGGAGATGTAGGTAATTTATTAATCAAGAAAAAACCAGATTTCGACCCTAGAAATTACGGTTTTGAAAAATTAACTCCCCTTGTTAAATCACTTAAAACCTATTTTGATATTGATGAACGACAAACTACTTCTGCCACCATAAAGCATGTATATGTTCGCACTAAAAAGAAAAAATATAGCAGTAAGAAAGTGATTAAAAAAATTTAATCCCTATTTGCTTCCGGCTGTAATACACGGCTATGATGTTTTAATGTTCGTAAAATAATCATTATCAACCCCATTGTAAGTAAACAAACAAGAGAAAGGCGTATCCATTCGGGATTCGCATGTTTCTCATGCAATACAAATGCATAATAACGAACATAATCCACCACAGTAAAACATAGAGTAATTGCAAAAAAGCCGGAGTATTCCCTACGTAATACCGCTATAAATGAAAAAGACACCTCTCCTTTTACAAATTTATTCAAAGCCGGAATAAAGGCCGGCACGCCCAAAGACCAATTAATGAATTGTTCGCCGAATTTACTTTCAAGATAACATTCTTCAGCAAACATAATGCGTTCGTAATAAATCCAATACAACAAAGAAGCTATAAAAAACAAATATATATTGGCAACAAAAATCAACAGACCCGCCCACATCAGATAATTACCGACATACAAAGGATGACGTACCACCGAATAAATACCTTTAGTGTTTAACTGTTCGGCTACTTGTTGTTTGGTATTTCTGCCTGAGGTACCTCGAGGTGTGGTTCCGATGGTATACGCACGAATAAGTAAACCAAGCATAGAAACAAAAATCGAAACAAAACTAATTATCATCCAAAAATAAGGCAACGCAGAACCGAAAAAGTCCTCAAAACGTGTATAATTATCGGTGAAATAAGTAAAATAAATGAAAGGCAAACCTAAAATAAAAACGAACAAAGGGATTTGTCCCCGATAGCGGAATAAAAAATTTCCATTTCTTTCCAATGATTGCTTTAATGCCATGATATAATAATATTTTTTTATTAGCCCATTTTTTCCGATAGTTTTGTGTGTTGATAAAAATAGCAGAAAAAATTAGATGCAAAAGTACACAAAAAAAACATAGGTCCAAATCAAATTTCTCATTCTATTTCATTGATAGTGATTTGGGTTTTGATTATTCTTTTCAATTTATTGCATAATTATATTTTATTTTAGATGTCTCTTGCATAATTAGAAAAATATAACGATATTTGCGCAATAAATATATTCCTACTCATATGGCTGATTTAAGAGTAAATATCAATAATATAGAGTTTGAAAATCCTGTTTTAACTGCATCAGGAACCTTCGGATACGGAGAAGAATTTTGCGACTTTTTAGACATAAATTGTTTAGGAGGTATTATTGTCAAAGGAACAACATTACATCCGCGAGAAGGCAATCCCTACCCGCGAATGGCAGAAACTGCCTCCGGTATGCTAAATGCAGTTGGATTACAAAATAAAGGCATTGATTATTTTATCGATTATATCTATCCCCGCATAAAAAATTACCAAACGCACATTCTTGTAAACGTGTCAGGTTCCACGATAGAAGATTATGTTGCCGTTGCGGAAAAATTAAATAACTTGGAGAAAATTCCCGCTATCGAATTAAATATTTCTTGTCCTAATGTGAAAGAAGGCGGTATGGCTTTTGGAACTTCCTGTGCATCTGCTGAAAAAGTAACCAAAGCCGTCCGCGATGCCTATAAAAAAACTATGATTGTTAAATTATCTCCGAATGTTACGGAAATTAGCGAGATTGCCAAAGCAGTAGAGGCTGCCGGTGCAGATGCAGTTTCTTTAATAAACACCTTGCTTGGCATGGCTATTGATGCCGAAAATCAAACGCCTATCCTATCCACCATTACGGGAGGGTTATCGGGTCCTTGCGTTAAACCTGTTGCGTTGCGAATGGTATGGCAAACATCCAAAGTTGTGCAAATTCCTATTGTAGGGTTAGGAGGTATTATGAATGCTAGCGATGCCATCGAATTTTTTCTTGCCGGTGCCACTGCCATTCAAATAGGAACGGCTAATTTTATCGACCCCGGCCTTGCCGAAAAAATCATCAGTGGAATCAACGAATATCTTGACCGACATAATATCAAATCCATTAAAGACATTATTGGAATGTTAAAAATATAAATCAATAACACATGAATATATTAAAATTAAAAACGCTGTTGTTAGGGATACTACTCCTACTCCCCTCCCTATCATGGGCACAAACCAAAGACACAAATCAAACAAATGATTATCAAAATGAAATCTTTGTTGTGGTTGAAGAAAATCCACAATTTCCGGGAGGGGAAGAAGCTAGTTTCAAATTTTTAGCAGACCATACTGTGTATCCTAATGAAGCAAAGTCAAATAATATTCAGGGTAGAGTTATAGTTGGTTTTATTGTTGAAAAAGATGGCAGTATTACCAATGTAAAAGTTTTAAAAAGTGCAAATCGCTTATTAGATGCTGAAGCAATCCGCGTTACCAAATCAATGCCCAAATGGAAACCGGGAAAACAAAGTGGTAAAAAGGTACGTTGTCAATATCAAATGCCAATAGTTTTTGTTATAACTTACTAATTAATATCCGATGAAATACCAAGAAATTGAATCTTCGTTTTTTATTAATAATCGCAAAAAACTCATCAGTTGCCTTGATGAAAACGCACTGGTTTTACTGAGCTCTAACGATGAAATGCCCGAAACCGGCGATCAATGTTTTCCTTTTCGTCAAAATGCAGATTTTTTTTATTTAACAGGCATCGATCAAGAAAAAAGCATACTGGCACTTTGTCCCCAACATCCGAATCCACAATATAGGGAAGTGCTTTTTCTATTACAAACCAATGAAACTATCGCTGTTTGGAATGGATATAAATATACAATAGAGCACGCTCAAAGAGTTTCCGGCATTCAAAATGTACAATGGCTTTCAAATTTTGATTCCCTACTGAAAGAAATGGCATATGCTTCCGAAAAGATATACCTCAATTTACAGGAAAATTATCGTTTCACTACGGAAGTCGAACGTCAGGAATTACGCTTTTCCAAAAAAATTCAACAATTATTTCCTTTGCATACATACGGTCGTTTAGCTCCACTTTTTACTCATTTGCGATTACGTAAAGAAAGCGTAGAAATAGATTTAATAAAAAAGTCCTGCGACATTACGGCATCGGCCTTTAAACGACTGTTGAAATTCGTAAAACCCGGTGTGATGGAATACGAAATTGAAGCGGAAATGATACACGAATTCATTCGCCTTGCTGCTACCGGTCATGCTTTTGCTCCAATCATTGCTTCCGGGAAAGACACCTGTGTACTGCACTATATTAAAAACAATAAAATGTGTCAAGACGGTGATTTACTATTGCTCGATTTCGGCGCTTCTTTTGCCAATTATGCGGGCGATTTATCGCGAACCATTCCTGTTAACGGCACCTACTCCCCTCGTCAAAAACAAGTGTATGATGCGTGTTGGCGAATATATGAATTTACCAAAACCTTATACGTGCCCGGTATGACCATCAATAAAATCAATAAAAGTGTTTTCGCAATTATGGAAACGGAATTTGTGAAATTAGGTTTATTCACACAACAAGAAGCCGATCAACAAGACAAGACTACTTTCCCTTTGGTAAGGAAATATTTTATGCACAATATCGGACATTTTATGGGAATCGACACCCATGATGTAGGTGATCGTGATGTTATTTTTGAAGAAGGTATGGTAGCTAGTTGTGAACCGGGCATATATATTCCCGAAGAAAGAATCGGTATACGTATTGAAACAGACATGCTGATATCCGAAAAACCCATAGATTTAATGGAAAATGTGCCTTCTAATTCAATTGACATAGAGAGAATAATGAAAGGATAAACAAAATATTTTTCTTATAAATATAATTCCAACAGTACATCATGACAAAACAAAGATGCCATTTATCGTTCAAAAATCATTTTGAATTATACGATAATGTAACCTCAACTCCCATTAAAATCGCCTCTTTTTCAGGAATCCCTAAAGTAACCATCGCCATACCTACCTATAAAAGAGCTACTTTATTAAAGGAAGCTATTGAAAGTGCACTTAACCAAAAAGGGCATATAAATTATGATGTAATTATAGTGGATAATAATCCCATAAGAGAAGATGAAACAGAATTATTGATTAATGAAAATTATTTTGATTACCCATGCCTTTCCTATTATAAAAATACTGAAAATATTGGAATGTCAGGCAATTGGAATAGATTGTATCAATTGGCTAAAGGAGAATGGGTGGTAATGTTACATGATGATGATATGTTATATGATGATTATTTAGAAATACTTTTTACCAAAATAATAAGTAAATATCCCAATTTTGATGCATATCGCCCTCCTATACAAGTTTTTAGTGATTCATCCATTCCAAAACGTAAAACAACTATATTAAGCTATAGACATGTCAGATTGCATAATCTCTACAGAAGAAACATTATTGATGTACCTTCCGGAATATGTATGAAAAAAGAAATGGTCTTACAAAGTGGCGGTTATAATTCGGAATTCTATCCAGCTTCCGACTATGAATTTTATGTAAGAAACATAAAAGAAGGATATAACTATATGATAATAAACGGCTATCCTTTATTCTTGTATCGAATTTTCCAAAATGACAGTATGAATATAGAAGTTATCAAGGGTTTTATTACTCAAGGTAAAAATATAAAAGACTGCCTTTTAGAAAATCATTCCCCTATTATTAAACATTTTTGGAACCAACATTTTCAAATATCTTCCATGAATACCATTCATCGAGCAGAAAAAATTTTTAATAAAGAAGCTGTTACATTGAAAAAACAACTAAATATTAAGCCTACATTGTATGCCTATTTTATTTACTATTGTATCCAAATGCTAACACGATTACTTGAAACGCTCTCAACAAAAAAATTAGCTCAAATATGAGAATATTATTACTTAACACATCTGAACAAATTGGAGGAGCAGCAATAGCATGCAAACGTTTAATGGTATCATTAAATAAATTTGGTGTTGAAGCCAAATTATTAGTTAGAGATAAACAAACAAATGATTCCAACATTAATTCTATAAATACAAGTAACTTTAGAAAGATTATCAACATCTTACGTTTTTTATTTGATTGTTTAATCATTTTCGTATACAATGGTTTTTCAAAAATAAATCTTTTTAATGTTTCTATTGCTTTTACAGGTAATAAACTTTATAAAAATGAAGAATTAAAGAGTGCCGATATAATACATCTACATTGGATCAATCAAGGATTTCTATCTATCAAAGGAATCGAAAAAATAATTAAATTAGGGAAACCTATTGTATGGACGATGCATGATCAATGGGCATATACTGGGATATGTCATTATACAAGTGGGTGTCATAGATATGAAAATCATTGTTCTACTTGTCATAAATTAAAATATCCTAAAAATAAGGATTTAGCATACAAATTATTTAATCAAAAAGAAAAATGGTATTATACCAATAATATAACTTTAGTAGGATGCAGTAATTGGATTACAAATGAAGCAAAAAAAAGTAATTTATGTAAACATACTACTATTGTATCTATTCCTAATCCTATAAACACAACACTTTATTCTCCGAAAAATAAAAGTGAAATGAGAAAAATTTTTAATTTACCTGAAAACAAAAAACTTATTCTTTTCGGCGCATGTAAAGTAACTGATGAACGAAAAGGATTTATTTATTTAAAAGAAGCTGAAAAAATTCTATTAAATAATAAGTTTTTTTCAAAAGAGGAATTAAGTATAGTTGTATTTGGAAGTAAATCAAATGAAGTTGCTTCAATGCTTTCTTATGAAGTACAAAACATTGGTTACATTCACAATATTGATGAAATGGTTTCTTTATATAATGCTGTTGATATGTTTTTAATCCCTTCTCTTGAAGACAATTTACCAAATACAATTATGGAAGCAATGGCATGTGGAACCCCTTGTGTTGGTTTTAATATTGGAGGTATTCCTGAGATGATAGATCATGAGCAAAATGGTTATATTGCCAACTATAAAAATGCTTCCGATTTAGCAAATGGAATACATTGGATTTTAAAATTAACCAATTATAATCAACTATGTTATAATGCACGTAGTAAAGTAGAAAACACATACAGCGAAGCTGTTGTTGCAAAAAAATATATTGAATTATACAAAAATATTCTTCTGAATAGAAACATTTAAACTAAAAACATTTAACTCTAATTATGTCATAAATACAATTAGAAATAATTATATTTTATGAATCTTTCGTTTTTTAATTATTCTAAAAGGATTTTCTTTGTTTCAATAATTTGAAATTGTGAATCGAGTATTTGCACAAAATAAATACCTTTACCCGTCCACGTTGATAAGTCAAGTTGCGTTGTTTGTTGATAAATAGGAGTATAATAAATAATTTGTCCCGACACATTTGTAATTTTCAATAAATAACCCGACATAGACGCAAAATCACCAAAATCGATTGTGATATAATCCTTAGCCGGATTTGGATATATTTTGATAAGATTTACCACGGGAGAAGAAATATTTAATTCTACTTCAATGACAAGTGTATCAACTACAGAAATAAGGACAGTATCGTTAACTGTTATATGATTGGTATCATTTATTATAACAGTATCATAAATATTTATCGTATCGTAAACATTAATATGATTAGTGTCATTTTGGGAAGCAATACAAGTATCGGTAATTACTAATGTAGCTACATTTGATGTATCTTCACATCCATTTAATGTTGCTATTAGTCTAAATTGCTGTAAATGATTATTCAACTGTACATTATTTACGGTCAGCGCATTACTGCTCCCTCCCAAATAATAACTATTGAAAGGTGTATTAATCCATCCTAAATGACCTATATTGGTTTGCCATTGATAGTTTGAATTTACTAAAGACGCTGTAATAAAATTGGCATTACTACCAAGATTAAGATTTTGATTAGTGGGTTGTGTTGTTATGATATTGCCATTGCAAGCATTATACAATCCGGAAATTTCTGTTTGCGTCAATGCACGATTCCAAATGCCTACATCATCAATATTACCCGAAAATCCCCCGCTGTTACTTGTTCCCGCACTAATAAAGAAATAGGTGTTTGCATCAAATGCAGAAGCGTTACTCGTCCCTTGACTTGTTAATATCCCATTAATATATAGTTTAAATTGGGTTCCTTGTTTTGTTACTGTAATAAAATACCATGTGTTTTGTCCTATGGTTGCTGTCGCATTTGTTACATTTGCAGCTACTCCTTGTGTACATATTTTTGGAATATAATTTTGAATCAAACAATTAAAACCACTACTTGTGAGTGGTGAATTTGTTTCTGCAATAATATTAGCACCTCCTGTACTTGCATAAATCCAAAACGTATAAGTTACATTTACACCATTGGTAATGGGAGCAGATCTTCTTAATCCACTATATGCCTGTACATTATACGCAGAATTATAATTATTGAACCTATCGTTGGTTAACGAAGCCCCATAATTTGTCAAATGATTGTTGTTTCCGCTAATATCATTGGCATTCCCGTTAAAAGGGAACCAAGCTAGAAGGCTGTCTGTTGGAACGTAAGCGGGAAGTTGTGCTCTTGTAAAAGAAATAGAAAGAATAATCAAAATAGTTGTTAAAATTACATTTTTCATTTTAATTTTTTTATTATTTTATTTATTATATGATATTGCCTGAATTAATGATTAAAATAATTTCCTTTTTTATACAAAATTTATTATTTAATACATAGATTTGTTTTAATCTTATTTTAATACTATTTTTTTAGTAACAATAACATTGTTTTTTGTATCGAGTATTTGAACAAAATAAATGCCTTCCCCTAACCAAGTAGATAGATCCAATTGTGTTGTTTGTTTATAAATAGGAGTAAAATAAATAATCTGACCGTTAAGACTGGTAATTTTCAATAAATAAGCTGACATGGACTCAAAATCACCGAAATCAATAGTTATATAATCTTTTGCCGGATTTGGAAATATTTTAATGGTGTTAACAATGTTATTGGATTCTATATGTAGGTTAACGTCTATGATTAAGGTATCTGTTACCGAAACATAGTTGGTGTCGTTGATGATAATATGATTTGTATCATAAATTACTATATGATTTGTATCATTGATGATTACATAATTCGTGTCGGTTAAAATAATATAGCTGGTGTCATTGACAACTATATAATTTGTGTCATTAATAATCATGTAGCTAGTATCGTTAATGATAACATAACTTGTATCGAAAACATAAATATAATTCGTATCATAAACAATAATTTGGTTCGTATCATTAATGATAATTAAATTAGTATCATTGATAATCACATAATTGGTGTCATTTAAAATAATGTAGTTTGTGTCATTAATAATGTTATGGTTTGTATCGTTTAAAATAATATAGTTTGTATCATTAATAATTACATGGTTAGTATCGTTCCATACAATGAAGTTCGTATCATTTATTATCACATAATTCGTGTCATTCAAAACAATGTAATTGGTGTCATTTAAAATAATAAAATTTGTATCATTGATAATTACATAATTGGTGTCAAAAACAAGATAATTGGTATCGTTAATGATAACATGATTTGTATCGTTCAGTACTATGTAGTTTGTGTCAT
>ENA-UOWO01007387-UOWO01007387.1-activated-sludge-metagenome-genome-assembly--contig:-NODE-7387-length-10878-cov-10.971080_pt1 | contig 10878 bp, 9 predicted proteins | sample MGYA00238148_ERZ761564 | MGnify/ENA primary metagenome ERZ761564 (study PRJEB28885, sample SAMN05720194) | activated sludge metagenome | isolation source: Anaerobic digester | place: USA...
GTAGCGGTCTACCCCCCGGACGACGACGCGGCCGCCGAGAAGACCCGGCGCCTCGTCGACCTGGGCCGCGCCAAGGTCGCCGCCCCGGCTGACTACTCGGAAGGCTCGAGCCTCGAGCTGCGCGTCCAGGCGATCGTCGATTATATCGAGGCGGGTTGCCGGATACGATGAGCGCCAGAGGTCTCGACGGCCGAACCTTGCGGGCCTAGCCTCGCCGACAGTGCCATACAGCCCGATTCCAGCGCCTCGCGCGGGAACGCGCGCCAAAAAAACCGCCCCCCGAGGGGGGCGGCCACGGATCGCCCACGCGCGGGCGGGATGCTACTTACTTCTTGATGTTGTAGAACGCCTTCATCCCCGGATACTCCGCGATGCCTTCCATCGCGTCCTCGATGCGCATCAGCTGGTTGTACTTGGCGATGCGGTCGGTGCGCGACATCGAGCCGGTCTTGATCTGGCCGGTCTCGCAGGCGACGGTGAGGTCGGCGAGGAAGGTGTCCTCGGTCTCGCCCGAGCGGTGCGAGACGACGGCGGTATAGCCGGCGCGCTTGGCCATGTTGATGGCCTCGATGGTCTCCGTGACGGTACCGATCTGGTTGAGCTTGATGAGGATGGAGTTGCAGGCGCCCATCGCGATGCCCTTCTCCAGGCGCGCGGTATTGGTGACGAAGAAGTCGTCGCCCATGATCTGGATCTTGCCGCCGAGGGCTTTCGTCAGCTTAACGTAGCCTTCCCAGTCGTTCTGGTCCAAGCCATCCTCGATGGAGACGATGGGGTACTTGGCGACCCACTTGGTGTAGATCTCGATCATCTCGTCGGCGCTGAAAAGCTTGCCGGGGTTCGACTTCCAGAACTTGTAGCCCTTCTTGTCGCCCTCGTCGAACAACTCGGAAGAGGCGCAGTCGAGCGCAATGGCTATCTGCTCGCCGGGGCGATAGCCGGCCTTCTCGATGGCCTTCATGATGTAGTCGAGGGCCTCCTCGTTGCCGAGGTTCGGAGCGAAGCCGCCCTCGTCGCCGACGGAGGTGTTGTGTCCGTCGGACTTGAGGAGGCTCTTGAGGTTGTGGAAGACCTCGGCGTTCATGCGCACGGCCTCGCGGAAGCTCTCGGCGCCGACCGGCATGATCATGAATTCCTGGAAGTCGATCTTGTTGTCGGCGTGCTTACCGCCGTTGATGATGTTGGACATCGGCACGGGCAGGAGCGTCGTGTGGGCGCCGCCCAGGTACTTGTAGAGGGGTACGTCAAGATAGTCGGCGGCCGCCCTGGAGACTGCCATCGACACGCCAAGTATGGCGTTGGCGCCGAGCTTGGCCTTGTTCTCGGTGCCATCCAGGTCGATCATGGTGCGGTCGATGTCCACCTGCTCGGTGCAGTCGAGGCCGCAGATCTCGCCGGCGATGACGTTGTTGACGTTCTCGACGGCCTTGAGCACGCCCTTGCCCAGGTAGCGCTTCTTGTCGCCGTCGCGCAGCTCCACGGCCTCGTACTCGCCGGTCGAGGCGCCGGAGGGGACAGCGGCGCGGCCGAGGGTGCCGTCCTCGAGGACGACGTCCACCTCGATGGTGGGATTGCCGCGGGAATCGAGGATCTCGCGGGCTTCTACGTATTCGATGATGCTCATGACGGGCTCCTTAACGTTGAGGATGACGACGAGCCGGCGAGCCGGCCCCGATGCAGTACTATCGTGTATTCTCGAACAGTAACTTTTTTAGGTACCACAGTCAAGGATAGTCGCGAGCTTGCATGCCTTTGAGTCTATCGCTCGCCGAGCTCGCCGAGCATCCCGTCGGCGACGCGCATACCAGAGGCCCAGGCGGCGGTTATTCCGCGGCTCGTGCCGGCGCCGTCGCCCGCCAGGTAGAGGCCGGGCGCCGCTCGGAAGCTGGCCGGGTCCTGGAAGACCGGCTTGTTGGCGTAGGTCTTGATCTCCGGGTAGTACAGCACCGTGCTCGGGTGCAGCACGCCCGGCACTATCGTGTCCAGGCTCTTGAGGGCGTTCCAGAGCGCGCGCATCACCTTGGCCGGCACCGCCAGACCGAGGTCGCCGGGCGTGCAGGACGGCAGCGTCGGCGCGAAGTCGTACAGGTCGCCCGTGAAGGCCTCGCGGGTGGAGCGCCGGCCGAGGCGGAAGTCGCCGACGCGCTGCATGATCGGGCGCCCGCCGCCCAGGAGCATCGCCTGGGCGCCGAGCGCGCGAGCGTAGGCCTGGCCCGAGGCGAGCGGCTCGGTCAGCGCTATCGTCTTGAGCATGGCGAAGTTCGCGAGGCCATTGGCCGGCCGGTCCTTGGACCAGGCGTGGCCGTTCACCGAGTACCAGGCGCCCGCCTCGTCCTCGTACCGCTCCTGCACGACATGGGCCGCGCGGGAGTTGGTACAGAAGGTACGGACCTTCTTGGGGAACAGGAACTTGGGGTCGTAGTAGTCCTTGACGATGGGATAGCGGTCCTCGCGCAGCTCGACGCGCACGCCGACGTCGACCACGTTGTCGACGAAGGGCACGCCGTTAGCGCGCATCACGTCCTGCAGGAAGGCGAAGCCGGCGCGGCCCGGGGCGACGAGGACCGCCCTGAACGACAGCTCCCGGCGGTCGGTGACGATGACCCGGGAAGCCGCGTCCACCGACAGGACGGTCTCGTCGAGAGACGGGGCGGCGCCGCGCCGCTCGAGGTCGGCGACGAGGCGCTTGATCAGCGCCAGGCCGCCGTCGGTGCCCAGGTGGGCCTGGCGTATCTCGAGCAGGCTACAGCCGAGGCGCTCGGCGCGGCGCGCGTACACGTCGACGTCGTAGCGGCCCATGATCTCTGGCGACAGGAAGGCCTCCACCCGTTCCAGATAGCGCTCGGCGCCCGCCCGGTCCCAGTCGTCCTCCGGGAAGCCGACAGGCCAGCTGAAATTCATCTTGCAGTCGTTGCGGAGGCCGCCGGAGGAGTATTGGTTGCGGTCGACGAGGGCTAGGCGAAGGCCGGGTCGGGCCTCGAGGAGGGAGAAGGCCGCGCCGAGTCCGGCGGGTCCGGTGCCGATGATGGCTACGTCGTAGTGTTCCATACCGGTACCGCATGCTAGCAGATGCGCCGGCCTTGTACTAGCGCTCCAGCCGCCTGCGGGTCTCGCCCTCGAGCGCCTCGAGCTGGGCTTTGGCCTCCGGCGAGACGAACAAGTTGAGCACCTGGAGGAGCCCAAGACCCGGCTTGCGCAGGCCGGGCCGGTTGAAGTAGCGAACGAAGGTCATCGGCCTGCCGTCGACGACAACCGGCGCCAGGTAGGTGGACGTATAGTGCTCGAAGGAGCGGTCGTCCAGGCTGTCGAGCATCAGGCTCCGTATCCCGACCGCCCCGCCGTCCAGCCGATCCACGGCCGTCAGGAAGACCGACTCGTAGCTGATCTCGATGCCGAGGACGCGGAAGCCCGACTTGTAGTATATCTCGACGCCGTCGGGGCCTCGTCGCCGGACGGTCGCCGCGAGTATATGCGGAACGTAGCCGGGCGCCGCCTCGAAGTCCACCAGGGCGGCGGCCATCGCCTCGAGGGGCAGATCGTAGACGGCCACGACATCGACATAGCCGGCGAGCCGCCTCTCGTCGCCGTCCTTGAAGATGTAGTTCACCGTGCCGAGGAGGGTCGGCTTGCCGACTATCGACGCGAGCGCGAGCCCGTCGGGGACGCCGTAGAGCAGGGCCGCGGCCGCCTCCTGCGGGGTGCCTGCCGGAGCGCGCCTGGCCGAATCCGCGGCCCCCGGCGCCCATCCGCTCGGCGCGGGGTCGGCGCCGACCATCGCGCTGGCCGCGAACAGCATCGCGGCGGCCAGCGAGGCGAGGCGCCGCGCCTCGGCCATCGCTAGCTCCCGCCCCCGGCTATGATGCCGAAGACCCGGTCCAGGTCGTCCATCGAGAAATAATCTATCGTGATCGAGCCGCGCGAGGCGTCACCCCGGATCGCCACCTTGGTACCGAGTCGGCCTATCAGGTCCTGCTCGATGGCCGCCAGGTTCGGGTCGAGCGGCCGCGGCTCGGCCTGCTTGGCCGGCTTCTTGTCGGCCGGCTTGCCGCCCGAGTTGCAGGCGGCCGCGAGGGCCTCGGCCTCGCGCACGGAGATGCCGTCGTCCACGGCCCGGCGCAGTATGGTCCGCCTATGGGCGGGGTCTACGGCCGATAGGATGGCGCGGGCGTGGCCGGCGCTGATCGCGCCGGAGCGCAGGGCCTCCATCGCGTCGGCCGGCAGGCCGAGCAGCCTGAGCGCGTTGGCCACCGCGGGGCGGCTCTTGCCAACCCGCTCGGCCACCTGGTCCTGGGTCAAGCCGGTGGCCTCCATCAGCTGACGGTAGGCCTCGGCCTCGTCTATCGGGTTGAGGTCTTCGCGCTGCACGTTCTCGACGAGGGCTATCTCGAGCCGCTTCTCGAGGCCGTATTCCTTGACGATGGCCGGCACCTCGGCCAGCCCGGCCAGCGTGGCCGCCCGCCAGCGGCGCTCGCCGGCGACGATGCGATAGCCGCCGGAGCCGTCGGCTTCCAGGATGAGCGGCTGGATGACGCCGTGGCGCCGTATCGAGTCGGCCAACTCGGCTATCGACTGGTCGTCGAAGCGTTTACGCGGCTGATCGGCGCTCGGGGAAACCCTGGACAGCGGCACGGATGCCACGCCGCCGTCTGTGCGGCCCGCGTCGGACTTGGGAGACTCGGGGGCGCTCTCCGGAATCAGGGCCTCGAGCCCCTTACCCAGTCCGTACTTAGCCACGGGCGAGAACCTCGGCGGCTAGCTTCTCGTAGCTCTTGGCGCCTATGCAGGCCGGGTCGTACAGGCAGATCGGCACGCCGTGGGAGGGCGCCTCCGACAGCCTGACGTTACGCGGGATGATGGTGGAGAAAACCCGTTCGCCGAAGTAGCTGGAGACCTGCTGCACCACGTCCTGGGCCAGCCGGGTCCTGGAATCGTACATGGTGAACAGGATACCGGTTATCTTGAGGCCCGGGTTCATGCCCTTCTGGACGAGCTGGATGGTCTGCAGGATGAGCGACAGCCCCTCGAGCGCGAAGTACTCGCACTGGAGCGGTATGAGCACCTCGTTCGCTGCCGAAAGGCCGTTGAGCGTCAGCACGCCGAGAGATGGGGGGCAGTCTATCAGGATGAAGTCGTAGTCGCCCCGGACCGGCGCCAGCGCATTCTTGAGGTAGTCGTCGCGTCCCTCCTTGTCGACGAGCTCGACGGTGGCGCCGGACAGAGCGATCGACGACGGGGCCAGGAACAGACCGTCCACCTTGGTCGGCTTGATCACGTCGCGCATGGCCGCGCGGCCGGAGATGACGTCGTAGGCGCCCGGGGCCGCCTTGTCGCCGCCGACGCCGCTGGTCAGGTTGGCCTGCGGGTCGAAGTCGACGAGCAGCGTACGCTTGCCGGCGCGGGCGAGGTAGGCTCCGAGGTTGATCACGGACGTCGTCTTGCCGACGCCGCCCTTCTGGTTAACGAATACAATTATCCTGGACATCGTTCGTCCTTGGGGTTCTCAGGTATAGATCAGGATAGCATGGAAAGCGCGGCAAGGGCTACGGCATACGATCGACTATCGCCCGCGCTTGCGGATCGGGGCCAGCCCGGGTTAGTGTTGCGAAGCTTAGGTACGAAGGCGGGCACGGTGGACAGACGGGCGTACGACAGGTTCAGCGAACTCAGGGACGAGTTCAAGGCGCGGGTCGCCGCGTGGTCCGCCGCCCTGCCCGGCTTGGCCGACGCCCAGAGGCGCCTGGCCGTGGAGACCGGCGATACCGGCTACGCCGTCGAGACTCCGATAGTCTACAACCGCGCGCTCGACGAGGTCGGGCCGGGAGACGACATCGCGTGGCTGGTGGTGGCCGACAACCCGGGCAAGCGCGAACAGGAAGCTGCCATGAACCGCTACCTGGTCGGCCGGTCCGGTCAGGCCGCCGAGCGCTTCTTCGCGCGGGAGCTCGGCATCGACTTCAGGCGCCAGGTTGTCGTCGTCAACAAGACCCCGGTTCATACCCCGAAGACGGCCCAGCTGCGCAAGCTTGCCAGGATCATACCCAAGGCCGGGCCGGTGCTCGAAGAGAGCCAGCGATATATGGCGGCCCTCGTGCCCGAGCTGCAGGCCTGCCTCGGGGCGAGAGTCTGGGTGATGGGCCTATCGGAGCTGCGACCCAAGGGCCTCTTCGAGGCCTGGCGGGCCGCGCTGAACGAGGCCTACCGCCTGGCCGACGCCGACGCGCTCGGGCGCAGCCTGCCAGCGCCGTCGAAGGGGCTGTACGGCTTCAACCATTTCTCGATGGGTAGCTTCGCGACCGATCTCAAGCGACGACGGGCGTCGGGAGAGCCCGTCGTCGACGCGGTACTGCGCATCGGCGCCGAGAACCGCCCTAGGCTGCTCGACCTATCCACGGACGCCCCTTTTTTGTAGTATCGACGATGGCCAGAGCGCCCTCGATCATCGCCGACTCGGAGAATTACCCCATGCGATCGCCCGCCACCCGCGTACTAGTCCTGATGCTCGCCCTCGGCACCGCCCCAACCTGGGCCCAGACCCTCGCGGGGGCCTCGGACGGCCTCTACCGTGTCGAAGGCCCGTCCAGGGCCACCCGCCTGCTGTCCGGCGTCGAGGTCAAGAAGATCGTCAGGGCCGGTGATGGCTTCTATTTCATGACCAGCCGCGGCGTGCTGTACAGCCGCGACCTGGCCGGCTTCGAGGAGCGCAACGCAGGTTTCCCGGTCAAGACGATCAAGACCTACGCCGACGGCAAGAAGGGCTTCGAGACGGAGGTACAGGAGCTCAAGGACCTGGAGGCCGACCCCTACGATCCAGCGACGCTCGTCGCCTGCACCAAGGATCAGGTCTTCCTGACCCGAGACGGCGGCTTGAGCTGGAAGGCCTATCCGTCGCCGGCCCCCCAGCCGGGCATGAAGGCGGTGGCCGTCACGAGCATGCCCGAGCTGCTCGTCTTCGCGTCGCACCCGATCAAGGGACCCTTCGTGATGGCCGGTTCGGGCACCTGGCGCGAGATTGGCGGCGACCTTGGCCGCAGCGACCCCTCGGGCGGTCCCGACGAGATATCGGACATCGTCGTCGAGGCAGGCGCCGACGGCCCCGTCGTCTGGGCGGCCAACTCGTTCCTGCCCAGGCTCTACCGCTACGACCACTCGGCGCGCGCCTTCAGGGTCCAATACGCGGGCCGAGAGGATTTCGCTTCGTACGACTCGCTGATGCCGCGAGCCGACGGCGTGCTGTTCGTAGCCGACGGCCAGGTGATGCGCCTGGACAGGCAGCGAGGCGCCGTGACCAAGGCCGTCAGCGAGACGAACGCCGTCCTGACGGCCGCCTCGGCCGTCGGGACGCAACTCGAGTCGCTCTACCTGCCCGGCGCGGCAGGCTCCCCGTCGCCGGCGATGAGCCTTTCTGAACTGTGGCTCGTCGCTTTCCATGACGACAAGCCCCACCGCGAGGCCGCCGACGGCCGCCACGGCATCTACCTGCAGACCGGCTTCATGGTCCGCGCCGACAGCCGCGCCAAGTACGACGCGTTGCTCGACGAGCGCGGCCTCGACACGGTCGTCGTCGACCTCAAGGACGATCTGGGGCGCCTGCGCTTCGAACCGCGCGATCCCTTGGTCAAGGCGATAGGCCGCGCGGTCAACCCGCTCGACGTGGAGGACTTCGTCGGGGAGATGAAGGCCAAGGGCCGCTACCTCGTCGCCCGCATCGTCGTCTTCAAGGACCAGCGCCTCCACGAGTACCTGGGCGGCGCCTACGCGGTCTGGGACAGGAAGGAAAACGCCCCCTGGCGCGGCTACGAGCTTGAAACGAAGGCGGTCCCGGTACCGACGCCGCCTGGGGCCCCGCCGTCCTCCGCGGCGCCGGCGATGACCAGCGTCACCGAGCGCAGGTATTACGGCGAATACTGGGTCGATCCGTACTCCGAGAAGGTCTGGGAGTACAACGTAGCCATAGCCCGGGAGATTATCGCCCGGGGCTTCGACGAGGTCCAGTTCGATTACATACGCTTCCCGACCGATGGCGCCAACCTCGGCGACGCCAGCTACCGCTGGAAGGACCCGGGCATGGACATGGAGAGCGCGCTCATGTCCTTCCTGTCCTACGCCAGGCGCAACATAGACGCGCCGATCAGCATCGACATCTACGGCGCCAACGGCTGGTACCGCTCCGGCGTCCGCACCGGCCAGGACGTCGAGCTGCTCGCCCGCTACGTCGACGCGATCTGCCCGATGTTCTATCCCTCGCACTTCGAGCAGGGCTTCATGGCCCACGCGCCGGCGGAGCTACGCCCCTACCGCATCTATAAGATAGGCACGCTACGCAACTCGTACATCGCCAGGAAGCGCGTGGTCGTCCGGCCCTACGTGCAGGCCTTCTACCTGAACGTGCGCTACGACCGCGAGTACTACTCACCGGCCTACGTGGCGCTCGAGGTGGACGGCGTACGCGACGCGTCGAACGAGGGCCTGTTGTACTGGAATAACTCCGGAAGGTACGACGATATACCGACGCTGAAGCGGGGCGCCGACCGGCGCATCGTCTCCAAGCCGGAACGGAGCGTGCTGGACTGAGGCGGAGCCGGCTCGCGGCCCCGCCCGGCCCATCCTAGTACCCCAGGTCCTCGCCGACGACGATGACCGTGAAGTCGGTACCGCCCGGCCGCTTGCGCAGTATCTGGTAGATCCGGCAGATCCTCGTGTCGCCGTCGCAGTCCATGCAGGCGCCCGCCTTGACGCAGGGGTTCGGCCGGTCGAGCCGCTTGTTGTTCATCGGGGCGGCGCTGGTCTCGATGCGGGCGAAGGCTTCGTCGAGGTCGCGGACGACCTTGTTGATCCCGACCACCACGACCGTCTTGGCCGGACCGAAGCTGAGCGCCGCCACGCGGTTGCCCGTGCCGTCGACGTTGACTATCTCGCCGTCGAGCGTCACGGCGTTCGACCCGGAGACGAAGACGTCGCTCGTGAGTTGGCGCCGAAGTATGGCGCCCTTGGCCTCGGGCGCCAGCCCGGGGGCGTTATGATCCAGGAGTTCGCAGCCGGCCGCCGCGGCCCGGCCCTGCACGCCGATGGCCTTGACGGTCATCGAGCCGCCGAAGCCGACGCTCGCGCCCTTCTTGAAATGCTTGGCGACGAGGTCGGCCGCCTCGGCACCGGTTCTAACGTATACCGCGTCGAAGCCGTTCTTCTTGAGCGCCTTGACGGCCGCCTCGCCGAGCGTATCGTTCCTCCACATCCTGATGGCGTCCATAGCATCCTCCTGGGTTCGATATAGTAGGGATGAGCACTACAATCCGATTATACCCTAAGGAGCCGTTTCTCGCTCGAGCGATTCGAGGTACGCGAGCGCTTCGGCGCGCGAGGCGCCGCACATCTCGGGCTCGGGCCGTAGCGACGAGCAGACCGCGGGTCGCTCCGGTAGGCCGAACAGCGCGCATCGGTAGTCGTCGCCAAGCTGGGGGCAGGGGACGCCGGCCGGCTTACCGTTCGGGAGGCCCGGTATGGGCGACGATACGGACGGGGCGACGCAACACGCGCCGCAACCTGGCCTGCATTCCATGGTCGCTCCCGTTCGGAGAAGATACCGGCAGAGGGGCTCGAACCCTCACGCCCTCGCGGGCAGCAGATTTTGAGTCTGCCGTGTATACCATTTCACCATGCCGGCAGTGAATGGAGAGCCTCTTCTTGTACTACGCCCCCGGACGGCTCGTCAAGGCGACCACCGAACGTCGTGATATCCGTATACCCCGAAGCCCCCGAAACCCTTTTCGCTTGCCCGTCAAGGCGCTCCCGGGTACACTGTAGCGATGGACGGCCAGGTAAGGCGCACCGGCGAGGGTATCGACGGCGCCGCGGATCTACTCGAAGTCGTGACGAACGCCGAACCGCTCGAAAGCATCCCGACCGCGCCGTCGACGGCGGATCGCGCGCCGTCGAGCGCCGAACGCATGTCCATACGGCGCTACGAGGCGCTGTTCAAGGGGCTCGTACAGCACGCCTCCGACGTGGTGCTCATACTCGAGTCCGATGGCCGCGTGCGCTTCTGCGGGCCGAGCGCCCGCTCGCTGCTCGGCTACGCGCCCGAGGAGATCGAGGGGCGGGACTTCTTCTCGCTGGTCGGCGAGGGCTTCGCCGCGGAGCAGCGAGCCATGTTCTCGTCGAACCTGGTCGCCGAGCACCCGACCTTCCTCGCCGGCTTCCCGCTACGCAAAGCCGACGGCGCCGAGCTGCCGGTGGAGGCGGCCGCATCGAACTACCTGCGCAACCCCGACATCGTCGGCGTCATCATGACGCTGCGCGACGTGTCCAGGCAGAAGAAAGCCGAGGAGCGGGCGCTGTTCTACGAGTACTTCGACCCGCTGACCAGGTTGCCGAACCGCGAGTCCTTCGTGCGCGACGTCGACCGGAACGTATCGATAGCGATGAACCGCGGCCGGGTCTTCGGCGTGATGGCGCTCGGACTCGACCGCTTCAAGATGGTCAACGACATGTACGGCACGAAGACCGGCGACGAGGTGCTCAAGAACGTGGCCGGCGCGCTACGCTCCTCGTTCCGCAACGACGACATCGTCTCGCGCTACCGCGGCGACAAATTCCTGGCGCTGTTCCCCGACATCAAGTCGCAGGACCACATCAAGGAGATCATAGCCAAGGCGCGCGCGGCCTTCATCGACCCCATACCCATCGGCCTGGGCCAGAAGCTCAACCTGTCGGCGTCGATGGGCGTGGCGTTCTTCCCGAACGACGGCAAGGACGCCGCCGAGCTGGTGCGCAACGCGGAGACGGCGCTGTACATGGCCAAGGAATCCGGCCGCGACGGCTACCGTCTGTTCGACGCGAGGCTGAACGGCGAGATCATCGAGCGCCAGCGCATCGAGAGCG
>ENA-UOWO01007388-UOWO01007388.1-activated-sludge-metagenome-genome-assembly--contig:-NODE-7388-length-10876-cov-20.910175_pt1 | contig 10876 bp, 12 predicted proteins | sample MGYA00238148_ERZ761564 | MGnify/ENA primary metagenome ERZ761564 (study PRJEB28885, sample SAMN05720194) | activated sludge metagenome | isolation source: Anaerobic digester | place: USA...
TTTTAAGTGCCGGTGCAGATTTTGTAAAAACATCCACCGGATTTGGCACTGCCGGTGCTACATTGGAAGATGTTGAACTATTAAAATCAGTTACGCAAAATAAAATACAAATAAAAGCAAGCGGTGGCATCCGTGATTTTGAAACAGCACAAAAATTTATAAAGGCAGGCGTTACAAGAATTGGCACCAGCAATGGAATACAAATAGTAACCGGACAAAAAGGTTCAGAACAAACTTATTAAACTATAGAAAGTAATGAGTATACACATAGCAGCAAAAAAAGGAGAAATTGCAGAAACGATTTTATTGCCAGGCGATCCGCTGAGAGCCAAACATGTAGCAGAAACTTTTTTACAGGATGTCGTCTGTTATAATGAAGTACGAGGAATGTTAGGATATACCGGATATTACAATGGCAAAAGAGTTTCGGTACAAGGAACCGGCATGGGCATTCCGTCTATTTCGATTTATGTAAATGAACTCATCAGAGAATATGAGGTAAAAAATTTAATCAGAATTGGCACTGCAGGTTCCTTTCAGGAGTCCGTTAAAGTAAAAGATATCGTCATGGCACTTGCTGCCAGTACTAATTCGGCCGTAAACTGGAATAAATTTCACGGAGCTGATTTTGCACCAACGGCTAATTTTGAATTGCTGATGAAAGCTTATCAGGTCGCAAAAGAATTAAACATTTCCGTAAAAACAGGAAACATATTATCATCTGATGAATTTTATGATGATGAACCTGATTCTTACAAAAAATGGGCAGAATACGGAGTATTGTGTGTCGAGATGGAAACGGCAGCGCTGTATACGATAGCTGCAAAGTATCGAGCAAATGCGCTTGCCATATTTACCATTAGTGATAGTCTGGTGACACATGAAGCGACTTCTGCCGAAGAACGACAAAGTTCTTTTAATGATATGGTGAAGATTGCACTGGGAACACTTTAATTTTATTTTTAAAACTATAAATTCAACACATGGAAAATCAGGAAATTTTAGACAGTGGTCTGGCATCTGGAAGTGATTTGCAATTAAACTCTTCTTCAAAAGATTTTTTGAGACAAACCGCAAAATGGGCAAAGTTTTTGGCGATTATCAGTATTGTATTCTCTGCAATCATCGTTATTATCGGGTTGTTTTTCGGAAAATTTATGAGTGCAATGTCAGGTATGCAAGCAGCAGCAACAGGGCAAACTATGCCAAATTTATATTCCGGATCTGTAGGAATTTTTATGGCGGTTTATTATGCTGTCATCGGATTAATCATGCTCTATCCTGGTGTCAGAATGTTGCAATTTTCCAACAATATAAATGCTGCATTGTCAAGTAATGATACACTGGCGCTCGAATCAGGATTAAAAAGATTGAGATCCGTATTTCGTTTCTATGGAATACTGGCTATCATTTCTTTGGTTTTTATGGTGTTCGGTGTACTTGCTATGCTGGTTGGACTCAGCGCATTAGGTAGTATGAAATAAATCACTGCTGATGTGCGGCATGGTCTAAGGTTTCGTAGAATTCTTCTCCGAACTTGCGAATTAATGCATCCTTAAGAAACACGTAAACAGGCATTTTTAAATTCTTTCCTAGCTTGCAGGCATCGCTGCAGATATCCCAAACGTCATAGTTCATGGCGGTTACGGTATCCATAGGCTTCAATCGTATCGGATATAAGTGACAACTGATTGGTTTCTGAAAATCGGTAACACCATCTTTCCAGGCTTTTTCTATGCCACAGGAAATTGTGCCGTCTTTTTCATAATTAACATAAGCACACGCACCGCCATCTATTAATGGTGTTGCATATGAAGTATATTCATCATCCGGTTCATCTACAAAAGTGCCTTGTTCTTCTATTGCTTTTATGCCTTCAGGCAGCAAATATTTTTTTATTTTAGGATAAATTTTTTTCAGAATTTTCGTTTCTGATTTTTCAACAGGTGCGCCACTGTCGCCTTCCACACAACAAATTCCTTTGCATTTTTTGATGTTGCAAACAAATTGTTTTTCCACTACATCATCACTTATTAAAACGTCGTCTATTAAAATCATAATAACTTATTAAATCAATACTACCTGTGTTCTATTTTCCGAGTATAAAGATAGCGGGTTTTTTATTCAAATCAGGTTTTCGTTTTTTCCATTCCGCCAGCGGCAATGTTTTGATATATTCATCTTTTGCAGTAATGTTACACGCAATACATAACATCGTATCGAATTTGCAAAACTGAATAATTTCTTCCAGTAGGCGTTGATTTCTGTAAGGAGTATCCATAAATAGCTGAGTAGTTCCTTTCTTTCCGGCTGCTTCCATTTGTAATAGTTTGTTTTTTCTTTCAGCCGAATCAATAGGCAGATAACCATTAAATGCAAACTGCTGACCATTAAATCCGCTTGCCATTAAAGCTAATACAATAGAACTTGGTCCAACCAGCGGAACTACTTTAATTTCCATTTCATGGGCAATTTCCACCACTTTATTTCCCGGATCGGCAATACAGGGAACGCCTGCTTCGCTCATTAAACCAATATTCTTTCCGTTAAATATTTCTGTCAGAAAATTATCATCGAACTGATAATTTTTATGTTTGTCCATTTCCAGAAAAACACATTCGTCAATATTTTTTTCTTTATAAATAGATTTGATAAACCGACGTGCTGTTTTTAAATTTTCTACAATATAAAAATCAGTATCAATAATAATGTCTTTGATATAAGCAGGAATTGTTTGAGTGGCGTTTTCTGCTAATACTGTTGGTATCAAATAAAGGTTGCCTTGTTGCATGTGACAAAAATAAGCTTAAACAAGCTATAATTTTTATAAATTCACCAAACAAATGAAACTCAGTAAGAAATATTTCCAACAGGAAGATGTTGTTTTTTTAGCAAAAGATTTAGTAGGTAAACTGCTGGTTACTGAAATAAATGGCATTCGAACAGGTGGAATTATTACCGAAACAGAAGCTTACAGTGAGATTGAAAAAGGGTGTCACGCTTATAATAAACGAAAAACAGAGCGCACCAAAATCATGTTTGATGCAGGCGGATTGGCATATGTTTACCTTTGTTATGGCATGCATCATTTGTTTAATATTGTGACAGGCAGCAAAGATGTTGCACAGGCTGTTTTAATCCGGTCCATCAGACCAACAATTGGTGTTGATGAAATATTGCGCAGACGTAAAAAAATAAGAATGGATAAAAACTTATGCAACGGACCCGGTAAGGTTTGTCAGGCATTAGGAATTACCAAATCACATTACGGAATGGAGTTGACAGGAAACAATGTCTGGATAGAACAATCGGCCTTTGATCTTCCTGAGTCGCAAATCACGGCCACACCACGAATAGGTATTGAATATGCAGAAAATGATAAATGGTTGCCGTGGCGTTTTTTGTTAACAGTTTAATTCATGGCAACAAGACAAATTCAGGAACTAATTTTGAATTAATTATATTTATGATACAAAACCAACCATGAAAACTAAGTTTACCGCTAATCGAATTATACTTTTCGTTTTATTATTAATGTTTGTCACGACGGTCTTTGCAGCAGCTGGCGGTGGCGGCGGTGGTCATTCAGGCGGTGGCGGCGGCGGTGATGGTGGCGACGGCGGTGCTATTATTTATCTTATTTACTGGTTGCTTCGGTTGATTTTTATGTTGCCATTTCCGATTAATATTATCGTGCTGGCAATTATAATTTTTGTGGTATATAAGGCTTCTAAAAGTTATCAGGCTGTCAGCGGTTTAAATAACATTCCGGGACACCATCCTTCAACAGGTTTTAACACAAGCACCAAGCAAGACAAAATACCGGAAGATTTTCTTGCTAAAAATCCTGATTTTGATACCTTTAAATTCAAAGATAAAGTTAGAACCGCATTTACTGAAATTCAAAATGCCTGGATGTTTCAGGATTTATCAAATGTGCGTAAATGGATTTCAGACGGTGTCTATCAGCGATTCCATACTCAGTTCATCATGATGAAGCAAATAGAGCAGATGAATGAGATTTCCAACATCAATATTCATCATGTTTTTATAGACGATGTAGAAACCGATGGTGTTTATGATATTGTACATGTTGGCATTCAGTATTCTATGTATGATGGTTTTGAATCGAAAAAATTTACAAGGCTCAATGATGGCGGTACCATTCAGGCAACCGATTTTTGGTCTTTCATCAAGAAATCAGGCGTCAAAGAAAAAGATTTATACCACACCACTAATTGCCCGAATTGTGGTGGTAATTTGCCTGCTGATGGTGGAGAAACTGCCAAATGTCCGTATTGTTCTACCATTACGTATTTAGGAGATTATGATTGGATTTTGGCTGAAATTACACAACCGGATGACTATTATAATTCCAACGCTAAATATGAGAAACAAGGAAAATTCTCTAAAAAAATCAGAGCACAAATGGACGAAAAACAGGATTTTTCGTTGCAGTTATTGGAAGATAAAGCCAGCAATGGTTACATGCAAATCATGACGGCGCTGATGTTGAAAAAGCCTGAAATCACCAGACGTTTTGTGTCGGATGCTTTATACGAGAAAATTGAACAGCAATTAAAATCTGAGCCGGCATTTGTATTCAACCGTTTGTATCTGAATCATGTTACTTCATTTGATTTTTATAAAGAAAATGGCAAAGACAATATTGTTGTTGCACTAAAACGTTCTTCTCAAAAAATTAAAAACACCAACAGCAGCGCTCCGCAATTTGAACAAAGTATATTCTCTCAGGATGAAGTATTAATTATGAGTCGCGACACCGGTGCAGGAAAACCACAAGGTTCACTGTATGCACACAGTTGCCCGAATTGCGGTGCACCGGTAAAAGACACCATTGAATTAAACTGTACGTATTGTAATGCACAATTGAACAGCACGAAATATGAATGGATTATCAGCGACTGGATGAGTGCAGCTGAATACAATCAGTTTAAACAAACGAATAATAATTCTTTCGCTGTAGATAAAAATATTGATGAGCTTGACGAGTTATTTAATGTGCGAGATTATGCATTGAACAATGTAATGATGATGATTGCTGCTGATGGAAAAATTAAAGAAGAAGAAATGGCGTTTGCACAAATGCTTGCCAGAAAATGGAATTACGATTTAGATAAAATTCAAGGATTTTTATCGATGGCGACCAATAATAAACTGGTGATTCGAATGCCTCAAAATGAAAAGCAGAAAAAGAAAATTATTGCACTGATGGAAAAGGCAGCCAACTTAGATAATACGATTACTTTGGATGAAATTGCCTTGCTGGAGCAGGTGAAAAACAGTTAGCCGTTACGGATGGGCTTTGCCGTTGTGGCAGGTCATACAGCTTACCGTTCCGGAATTTTTGCCGAAATATTTCTCGTTAATTTCATTGGTCATCGTTAACATTTTTCTGGCAATAATTTTTTCTTCTTTGTCATCTGATGCGCGATTTCCATCTGTATGGCAATGATCGCAGGAAACGCCTAAAGATTCAGACCAGGCATCCATAACAGCATCCATTTCATCGCTCGTGAGTGTTTGCGGCAACACCTGTACATTGCGCCATTTCTCTTCTTCTTTTGTTGTTTCAGAAATTGTAAAAGACGATAAGATGATGATCAACAGCAATAGTCCGAAAGAGATGGATAGTTTGGCGTGTCTCATAAAAATAATTTTGTTGATAATAATACAAAAAGCACGCCGAAATCATTATACATTATCCGTAAAAAATGAATTGTCTTTTTCCTTTGAAAATTTTTCCTGATTATACTCTTGAGATTTATTTTTTGGAATCGATAAACTTTTCCACTTATCGGCAGCTAACAGCTTTGCCAAAAAAACAAGTTGACCTACATGATACGGATAATGCGCCAATTGCCTGTTGATGGCTTCAAGTACCGTATGACCTTCATTTCTGATATAAATAATTTTATCTAAATCACTTGAAGTCAGTGGCTCAAGTGAATTAAACAAACATTGCCATCCGCTATTCCAATATGCCAGTAAATCCTGTTTGTTGGTGATGTTCTTTTCAAATTCTGCGTCGCGGTTGCGCCACTCTTTTTCACCATCTGTAGTCAAAAAATCTGTCCAACGCGACAGCATGTTGCCGGCCAAATGTTGAACAATTATTGCGATGGAATTGGCATCTTCATTCACCTGAAAAAATAATTTTTCATCATCAATTTGTGCCATCGCATCGTCGCCTAACTTTTTGTAATATGCGAATAATTTTAGAGCAGAATTTAAATAAACCGGTTGCATAATTAAATGTAGCAAAATTATACTAATAAAAAAGCCGTATCGTTTGTGCGATACGGCTTTACTTATCTTAAAAATGAAATTTATTCAATTACTTTAACAGTCATTTTTACATCTTTTGTTGGTCGGTCGTTGCCATCCACAGGTTCTGCGGTGATTTTATCCACTACATCCATGCCTTCCACTACTTCACCAAAAACAGTATAATTCATATCTAAAAACGGTGTTCCGCCAATTTCTTTATAAATTGCTTTTTGTTCATCCGTCCATCTATTGCCGCGCATATTTGTCAGCTGGTCTAACTCAGCATCCGTGGCTTTTTTGCCTTGCACAATATAAAACTGACAACCGGAAGATGCTTTTTGAGGATTGCCATCTCGTGCGGCAGCCAATGCGCCACGTTTGTGAATAATCGTTGAATCAAATTCAGCAGGAATTCGATAACCAACATCACCCATACCAAGTGGCTGGCCTGGTTGTGCATTTTTAGAATTTGGATCACCGCCTTGGATCATAAATGTTTTTATGACACGATGAAAAAGAGTGCCGTTAAAAAAGCCTTCTTTTGCCAGTTTAATAAAATTTGCTTTGTGTAAAGGCGTTTCGTCATACAGACGGATTTTAATATCGCCAAATTCGGTGTTGATTACTACATAAGTGGTGTCCATTTTTTTACTGATTTTTTCTTGTATTGTTTTTGAATTATTTCCTTCGCCGGCAAAAGCAAAAATGCTTAAAGCGATTATTAAGAAGGTTAACATTGTTTTCTGCATAAGTAAGAAATTTAAAGTTCTTTAAAATACTCTATAATTGTTTTCTTCAATAATTTTTCCTGTTGTTCATTGTTTAACTTTGGTAAGTCTCTGTTGTATTCAAAATGAGGCCAGCCATCTTCATCAATATCCAGAAACGTATAATAATTAGCTTTACTGAGCAACGTACATACGCCAACATGAATCAAATCTTGTTTTTGTTCTTTGGTAAATTTTACCTGATGTTTTCCCAATTCCCGATGACCTACGAGAAATATAATGGTTTGCAAATCCGGTTTCTTCTCAAAACGTTGTTCTAAGACATTCAGCACTTCGTTCCAGGCTGCTTCGTTATATTCAATATCAACTACCGTATTTTCCACGTGCAAATATAAATTTTCCTCACGACTTATCACTCACGACTTTTTGCTAATTTACCGGTCTTTCCAAAAAGGATAGCGTTCTTTATGGTTTTCCAGATTTTCTTTAGATAGTTTAACAACTTCTATGCCATTTTTGTCTGCTAAATGGCAAATTTCCTTTCCGGAATAATCTATAACCGCACTTTGGCCATTGTGTGCATTGCCGTAAAAATCAGTTCCAATTCTGTTGACACCAGCCACATAGCATTGGTTTTCAGTAGCGCGTGCCTGCAAGAGCAACTTCCAGTGATGAATGCGTTTGGCCGGCCAGTTAGCCACATAAATTTGTACATCAGCATTTTCATCATTCTGGCACCAGGCCGGAAACCGAATATCATAACAAATGAATGGTTGTAACTTCCAACCTCTGAAGCTAATTACCAGCTTATCGTTTCCTTTTGTAAGATATTGATGTTCATTTACCAGACTAAATAAATGGTGTTTGTTATAGAAGTGAATTTTTCCGTTGGGTTCCACAAATAAGAATCGGTTGTAGTAATGACTGTCTTCTTTGTATAAGATACTGCCGCAAATCGCAGCATTCTTTTCTTTAGCCATCCGTTGCATCCAGCTGGTAGTTCCACCGTTTATGTCTTCTGCTAAACGTACATCATCCACACAAAAAGCGGTGGTGAACATTTCCGGTAAAATAATAATATCAATATCTTCTTTAATAGATGAGAATATTTTTTCAATATTGGAAAGGTTAGTTTTTCTGTCTTTCCAAACCAAATCAGTTTGTATAAGTGCTATGTTGAGTTCGTTCTGCATTTTATCTTGAAGTAATATTTTCCAAATGATGCACCATATGATTTACATAATCTTCCGCTATAAATAAGGTCGTATTTTTTACAGCAGGATTCACGTCAAAACTCATCAGCGTTTCCCATTTTTCCTGCGGCATCTTTTCAAGAATGGCAATGATTTGTTTGTTTAGCAAATACCACAATTCAATCAGCTCTTTAGTATCTCTGGTTTGATAATCATTCATCGCAACCCAGTTGTCCGGGTTGTATCGTATGTGTACATGCTCTTCGTATTGTATTCTGATAAAGCGCTGAATATTATTTTGTGCCGAATCAATAAGGTGACCTAATTCTTCATTCTTACTCCATTTATCAGGTGTAGGTTTTAGTGAAAAACTGGCGTCATCAATTTTTAATAACAATGAATAATACCGTTCCATTGCTTGCTTTAGGTTGTTTATTATAAGTATCATAATCTGTCGAATTAAAAATTTGCGTTCTTCCGAAACTTCGGAAGCGTCTTTGCGTGAAAAAATCAATGCACGCATTGAAATAAAATTATTATCTTTCCTGAAATATCCACTATAATAAAGAAAATATTAACTGGATATTCTATGTGCACCATTAAAGAAAATAATTATAACACATAAAACAAAAATACAAATGTCTTCAAACAAATATCCGCATTTATTGTCAGAACTCGATTTAGGTTTTACTAAATTAAAAAATCGCGTGTTAATGGGTTCCATGCACACCAATCTGGAAGAAGAAAAAAACGGCTTTGAAAAATTGGCCGCCTTTTATGCAGAACGAGCCAAAGGCGATGCCGGCCTGATTGTGACAGGCGGCTTTGCGCCCAACTGGGAAGGCTGGCTGAAACCTTTTGCTGGCAGAATGACCAATCATGGACATGTAAAAAAACACAAGATCGTAACGGATGCCGTACACAGCGAAGGCGGAAAAATTGCGTTGCAGATTTTGCATGCCGGACGTTATGCTTATCATCCGTTGAGTGTGGCACCATCTCGTATACAGGCACCCATCAATCCTTTTAAACCGCGTGCTTTAACAGCCTGGGGCGTGCGCAGAACCATCAGTGATTTTGCCGACAGTGCGGCATTAGCAAGAGAAGCCGGCTACGACGGCGTAGAAATTATGGGCTCGGAAGGCTACCTCATCAATCAGTTTATAGTAAAACATACCAATCACCGTACTGACGAATACGGCGGCAGTTATGAAAACAGAATAAAATTTCCGATAGAAATTATTCGTCAGGCACGCGAGAAAGTAGGTAAAGATTTTATCATTATCTATCGCTTGTCCATGCTGGATTTAATTGAAGACGGCAGCACCTGGGAAGAAGTGGTGCAGTTAGCCAAAGAAATTGAAAAAGCCGGTGCCACAATAATAAATACAGGCATTGGCTGGCATGAGGCTCGAATACCAACGATTGCAACCTCTGTGCCGCGTGCGGGTTTTGCCTGGGTAACACAAAAACTGAAATCCGAAGTGTCCATTCCTTTGTGTACCTCTAATCGTATCAATATGCCGGATGTTGCAGAGCAGGTACTGGCTGATGGCTGCGCAGATATGGTGAGTATGGCGCGTCCATTCTTAGCAGATGAAAACTGGGTGAAAAAAGCCAAAGAAAATCGTGCGGACGAAATCAATACCTGCATCGCCTGCAATCAGGCTTGTTTAGATCATACGTTTTCCAATAAATTGTCTAGCTGCTTAGTGAATCCAAGAGCTTGCCATGAAACGGAATTGAATTACACGCCAACTTCTACCAAGAAAAAAATTGCCGTAGTAGGTGCCGGACCTGCTGGTTTGTCGTTTGCGGCCATTGCCGCAGAACGCGGACACAGCGTAACCTTGTTTGATGCGGAAAAAGAAATCGGCGGACAGTTTAATATGGCGAAAAAAATTCCGGGCAAGGAAGAGTTTTACGAAACCTTGCGTTATTTCAAAAAACAACTCGAACTGCATAAAGTAGACGTGCAGCTGAATAAAAAAGTACAAGCAGCTGATCTGACTTCGTATGATGAAGTGGTGATTGCTACCGGAATTTCACCGCGCAACTTAAGTATTGAAGGTATCCACCATCCGAAAGTGCTGAGCTATATTGATGTGCTGAAAAACGGTGCTGCCGTAGGCAAAAAAGTGGCAGTCATTGGTGCCGGTGGCATCGGCTTTGATGTGAGTGAATTTTTGACGCAGGCTGGCGAAAGCACCACGCTCAATAAAGAAGAATGGATAAAAGAATGGGGCATCGACAGAAAGAATGAAGTGCGTGGAGGCATTGCCGGTATGAAGCAACATATAGAAGCACCGGCACGCGAAGTAACGATGTTTCAGCGTACCGACGGAAAAGTAGGTGCAAAGCTGGGCAAGACAACCGGCTGGATACACAGAACGACGCTGAAAATGAAAAAAGTGAAAATGGTGGCTGGCGTGGAATATACCAAAATAGATGATGAAGGTTTACACTTTATAGATAAAACCAAAACGCCGCAGGTATTGCCTTGCGACAATGTGGTGATTTGTGCCGGACAACTTTCTTTACGCGAATTGGAGCAGCCTTTGAAAGATGCAGGTAAAACTGTACACGTGATTGGCGGTGCCTTTGAAGCAGGTGAACTGGATGCGAAACGCGCCATTGACCAGGCAGCAAGATTGGCTGCGGTGG
>ENA-UOWO01007389-UOWO01007389.1-activated-sludge-metagenome-genome-assembly--contig:-NODE-7389-length-10876-cov-6.654191_pt1 | contig 10876 bp, 10 predicted proteins | sample MGYA00238148_ERZ761564 | MGnify/ENA primary metagenome ERZ761564 (study PRJEB28885, sample SAMN05720194) | activated sludge metagenome | isolation source: Anaerobic digester | place: USA...
GAGCCGGCGCCGGTCCCGGCCCCGTGGGCGCAGGCCTACCCGGCCGGCCCGGCATTCTTCAGGGCGATCCGCGAGGGCCGGCCGGCCCGGGCCAGTTGGCAGGCCCTGCCGGGCGAGGACTGGCCGGTGCGGCTCGCCGAGGCCGCGGCCGCCGCCCTGGCCGCCGGCCGCGGGGCGCTGATGATCGTGCCGGACGCCACCGACCTGGCTCGGCTCGACGCCGCGCTCACCGCGGTGCTGGGCGCCGACCGGCACGTGACCTTGGCCGCCGACCTGGGCCCGGCCGAGCGGTATCGCCGTTTCCTGAGCGTGCTGCGGGGGCAGCAGCGGGTGGTCATCGGCACCCGGGCGGCCGCGTTCGCACCGGTGGCCGACCTGGGCCTGGTAGCCCTGTTCGACGACGGCGACGACCTGCTCGCTGAGCCGCGGGCGCCCTACCCGCACGTGCGGGAGGTGCTGATGCTGCGGTCGGTGGCCCGGTCCTGCCCGCTGTTGATCGCCGGCTTCGCCCGCACGGCCGAGGCGCAGCTGCTGCTGGACAGCGGCTGGGCCCAGCCCGTCGTCGCCCCGCGGCCGGTGCTGCGTGCGCGGGTGCCCTGGATCCGGGCGGCCGGCAGCGACCATGTGCACGGTGCCGGTTCGGCCGCCGCGCACGCACGCATCCCGCCGGTCGCCTTCGACGCCGCCCGCGCCGCGTTGGCCGCTCGCGCGCCGGTGCTGATCCAGGTGCCGCGGGCCGGATACCTGCCGGGCCTGGCCTGTGCCCGCTGCCGCCGCCCGGCCCGTTGCCGGCGCTGCCGGGGGGCGCTGGTCTCCGTCGGGGGGCCGATCGGGGCGATGGCCGGCGGGCCCGCCGGGGCCACATCCGGTGGGCCGACCGGGGCATCGTCCGGGCCAGGGCCACGGCTGGCCGAGCCGGCATCCGGCCTGCTGCAGTGCCGCTGGTGCGGGGTGAACGAGGGCCACTTCCGGTGTGGGGCATGCGGCAGCGACCGGATCCGGGCCACCACCGTCGGCGCCCGGCGCACGGCCGACGAGATCGGCCGCGCCTTCGCCGGCGTGCCGATCCTCAATTCCTCGGGCGCGGCCGGACGGCCCACCGTGCCGGACGGCCCGGCGATCGTGGTGGCCACTCCGGGGGCCGAACCGGTCGCGCCGACCGGCTACGGCGCCGCCCTGCTGCTGGACGGCCGGCTGCTGCTGGGCCGGCCGGATCTGCGGGCCGGGGAGGAGACGCTGCGCCGCTGGATGGGCGCGGCCGCCCTGGTCCGCCCCCGCCAGCAGGGTGGCCAGGTGATCGTCGCCGCCGACGCCGAGTTGCCCACCGTGCAGGCGCTGATCCGGTGGGATCCGGCCGGCCACGCCGAGGCCGAGCTGGCCGCCCGCCGGGAGTTGGGGTTCCCGCCCGCGGTGGCGATGGCCTCCATCGACGGTTCGCAGACCGCGATCATGGATGCCCTGGACCGGCTCGCGTTGCCCGCCGACGCCCAGGTGCTCGGTCCGGTTCCGCTCGAGGACGCCGACAGCGCCGACGGTGGCCTCGGGGCCGACGACGCGGCCGAGGCGATCGACGAGTCCGGCGCGCTGCTGCTCGGGCTCGACCCGGCGCTGCCCGAGGGCACCCGGCTGCGGGCGCTGGTCCGGGCGCCGCTGGCCCAGCGCAAGGCGCTCAGTGCGGCCCTGCACGTCGTCGCCGCCGGCCGGTCCGCGCGCAAGCTCGGCGGCGGGCTGCGGATCAAGGTCGACCCAGCCGAATTGATCTGAGCCGATTTGATCTGGGCCGAATTCATCTCAGCCGATCCGCCGAATGTGATCCGGGCCAAGTTGATCGGGTCGAGGTGATCGGGGCCGGGGTGACCGGGGCCGGGTGATCCGCGCGGGCGGCGCCGATCAGGTCAGGGCGCCGCCGCGTCCATCCGGGCCAGCAGGCCGGCCCGCACCGCCGGCCATTCGTCGCGCAGGATCGAGAACACCACGGTGTCCCGGAACGTCCCGTCGGCTCGGGCCTGGTGCCGGCGCAGCACCCCCTCATGGGTTGCGCCGAGCCGGGCGATCGCCGCCTGCGAGCGGGTGTTGCGGATGTCGGTCTGGATCTTGACCCGGCCCAGGCCGCAATCCGCGAACGCATGCTGCAACAGGAGCAGCTTGCATTCGGGGTTCACCGCCGTCCCCCAGACCGCCGGGGCGTAGGCCGTCCAGCCCAGGTGGATGCGCTCGTCGGGCAGCGACAGGTCGCCCAACGACGAGGTGCCCAGGATCGTCCCGGCCGCCCCCGCGGGGCCGTCGACGAGCGAGCGCACCACATAGACGGCGACCCGTCGCGGGTCGACCAGCCCGGCCACCCACCCGCGATCGAACGCGGCCCGATCTGCCGGGCGTCCGGCCGGGCCACCGCCGAACCCGGCGGCGTACACGCGCGGATCGTCCAGGGCGGCGAACACCCCGGCCGCATCCGACGCCCGGCCGGCATCCAGCCGCACCACCCGGCCGGCCAGGGTTCGCCCATCGGGTGCGACTGCGGCCATCGTGTCCTCCCGGACTCCCTAGACTTGAGCCGGCCACCCGACCCGGGACGACCGCGACGGGAATCCTCGCGCACCGCGGGCCGACCAGCAGAAGGGCACGCAGCTGCGCATCGTTTTCGCCGGCACCCCGGCCCCGGCCGTCCCGTCGCTGACCGCCCTGCTGGATTCCCGGCACGAGGTCGCCGCCGTCATCACCCGGCCGCCGGCGCCCCGCGGTCGCGGCCGCACGCTGCACCCCTCGCCGATCGGCGCCCTCGCCGAGTCGGCCGGTGTGCCCGTGCTGACCCCGCGCAGCGCGCGCGATCCCGAGTTCGCCGAGCAGCTCGCCGCGATCGAGCCCGAGGCGGCCGCCGTGGTGGCCTACGGCAACCTGTTACCGCCGCCGATCCTGGCCATCCCCGCGCACGGCTGGGTGAACCTGCACTTCAGCCTGCTGCCCGCCTGGCGCGGGGCGTCGCCGGTGCCCGCGGCGATCCGCGCCGGCGACGACATCACCGGCGCGAGCACCTTCCGGCTGGAGGCCGGGATGGACACCGGGCCGGTGTACGGGCTGATCACCGAGCCGATCGGGGACGGCGACACCGCCGGGGACCTGCTGGACCGGCTGGCCACCGCGGGGGCCCGGCTGCTGGTGGCCACCCTGGACGGCCTGGCCGACGGCACCGTCGTGGCCCTGCCGCAGTCCGCCGACGGGGTCAGCTACGCGGGCAAGATCACCGTCGCCGACGCCCGGCTGGACTGGTCGATGCCGGCCACCGCCGTGCACCGCACCATTCGCAGCCTGACCCCCGACCCCGGTGCCTGGACCGACTCGCCCTGGGGGCGGCTGGTCCTCGGCCCGGTCGCGCACACCGACCGCACCGACCTGCCCCCGGGCCGGCTCGAGGCCGGCAAGCGGGACGTGCTGGTCGGTACCGGCACCACCGCGGTCCGGCTGGGCCGGCTGACCGCGCCCGGTCGCAAACCGATGGACGCCGCCGATTGGGCCCGCGGCGCCCGTCCCGAACCCGGCACCCTGCTGGGCTGAGAACCGTGCTGGGATGAGAAACGAGGCTCACCACTGATGACGTCACCCCCACCGCGCCGCGCCGGCGCCGGGCGCCCCTACCGCGGCGGCGCTCGCAAGGGTCCGGCCGGACCGCCGCGGCGGCCGCCGACCCTGCGCCCGCCGATCGACGACCCGGCCCGGCAGGCCGCCCTGGATCTGCTGGCCGCGGTCCGCAGCCGCGGCGCGTACGCCAACCTGGCGTTGCCGCCGATCCTGCGCGACCGGCGGATCGGCGGCCGGGACGCCGCGCTGGCCACCGAGCTGGCCTACGGCAGCTGCCGGGCGCTGGGCCAGCTGGATGCGGTGATCACCGCCTGCGGCGACCGTCCGTTCGCCGAGCTCGATGGTGAGGTGATCGACGCCCTTCGGCTGGGCGCCTACCAGCTGCTGCACACCCGGATCCCGCCGCACGCCGCCGTCTCGTCCACCGTCGAACTGGTGCGGGCGGGCGAGCGCGCCGGCGCCGCCGGGTACGTCAATGCGGTGCTGCGCCGGATCGCCGAGGCCGACCTGGACACCTGGGTGCAGCGGCTCGCGCCGCCCGCGGAGCAGGACCGGCTCGGCCATCTGGCCATGGCCACCGCCCACCCGCGGTGGATCGTCAGTGCCCTGGCCGACCGCCTGGCCCCGGACACGGCCACACCCACAGCCACAGCCACAGCCACGGCTAGCAACACAGACACAGGCACTGACACGGACGAGCTGGAGAAGGCCCTGCGGGCCGACGACGTGCCGCCCACGGTGCACCTGGTCGCCCGCCCCGGGCTGATCGGGCGGGACGAGCTGGTCACGGCCTCCGGGGGGACCCCGGCCCAGTACTCGCCGTACGGGGTCTACCTGCACGGCACCGACCCCGGCCGGGTCTCGGCGGTGGCCGACGGCCGGGCGGCGGTGCAGGACGAGGGGTCGCAACTGGTGGCGACGGCGCTGGCCACCGCCACCCTGGACGGACCCGACGAGCGGTGGTTGGACCTGGCCGCCGGACCCGGCGGCAAGGCCGGGCTGCTCGGTGCGTTCGCGGCCGGGCGGGGCGCGCACCTGGACGCCGTGGAGATCGGGCCGCACCGGGCCGATCTGGTCCGCCGCACGACGGCCGGCCTGCCGGTCACCGTGCACACGGCGGACGGCCGGGCCAGCGGGCTGGACGAGGACGCCTACGACCGGGTCCTGCTGGACGCACCGTGCACCGGATTAGGGGCGTTGCGCCGCCGGCCGGAGTCGCGGTGGCGGCGCACCCCGAGCGACGTACCCGAGCTGGTCGAGCTGCAGCAGGAGTTGCTGGCTGCGGCGGCCCGGCATGTCCGGGTCGGTGGGTTGATCGCCTACGTCACCTGCTCACCGCATCTGGCCGAGACGCTCGGCGTCGTCGGGCGGCGGCCCGACCAGCTGGAGCTGTGCGACGCCCGGCCGTTCCTGCCGGGTGTGCCCGCGCTGGGCGACGGACCCACCGTGCAGCTCTGGCCTCATCGGCAGGGCACCGACGGCATGTTCCTGGCCCTGTTGCGCCGGACCGGCTGACCGGCTCCCGGTCGCCACGCCGGCAACGACGAACGGCCGGAACCCGTGGGTTCCGGCCGTCGTGGTCGCACCGGTGCGCAAGGCACCGGCCTGGTCGGCTCAGAGGCCGACGGTCTGCCCGGCCAGCGCGGCGGCGGTGGCCAGGGCCAGCACCACGGCGGCGGTCAGCGCGCTCCACTTGTAGACCTTGGTCAGTTCGTTGGTCGTGCTCATAGAAATTGCTCCTTCCAGCAGCAAACATTCGACATGGTTTGCGGACCGGGATCCCCGGATATGGATCCGAGGGAGCGGCGACTCCGCCGACATTCCTGCGTCTTTGCGGGCCCGCTTGCGATGTGCCCCGTTCGGGCGGCACAGCAACCATTCTGCCCACCGGGAAGCCCTGTCGGGACCAGCCCGGCGTGTGATCAAGTTCGTGTTGATCTTGAGTCAACCGCCGGCGCGTTGCGGCAACGGCCCTTTTCAGGAGTGCTCATTCGAACACTTGACAGGGGCTCGGTTGGAGGTGTTCGGTCCATTCGCCGGTACGGCGGACCGCGCTCGCTGTGAGCGGGGCCTCACCAGAACGTACTCCGAAAGGGTGACGGGGCCACCCGGTTTGCCCAACGGATGGGAGGGGCCGGGCGGCCTGACGGGGGTTTGGGGGCGGCGGTCGGCCGACCGATAGGCTCCTGCGGTGACCGTCCTGATCGCGCCGAGCATCCTCAACGCCGATTTCGCCCACCTGGCCGACGAGGTGGCCTCCGTGGCCGGCGCCGACTGGCTGCACGTGGACGTCATGGACAACCACTTCGTACCGAACCTGACCCTGGGCCTGCCCGTGGTCCAGTCCCTGGCCAAGGTCACCGACCTGCCGCTGGACTGCCATCTGATGATCGAGGACCCCAACCGCTGGGCGGTCGGGTACGCCGAGGCCGGCGCGCACAACGTGACGGTGCACGCGGAGGCGGTGGCCGACCCGATCGCCATGGCCGCCGACCTGCACGCCGCCGGCGCCCGGGCCGGACTGTCGCTCAAGCCCGGCACCCCGCTGGAGGCCTGGACCGACGTGCTCAAGCACTACGACACCCTGCTGGTGATGACCGTGGAGCCCGGCTTCGGCGGTCAGGCGTTCATGGCCGACATGATGGACAAGGTGCGCACGGCCCGTCGGCTGGTCGACACCGGGCACCTGACGGTCGTGGTGCAGGTCGACGGGGGCATCGGCGCCGACACCATCGAGATCGCCGCCGAGGCCGGGGCCGACTGTTTCGTGGCCGGCTCGGCGGTCTACTCGGCGGCCGATCCCGCGCTGGCCGTCGCCCGGCTGCGGGCGGCGGCCGAGCGGGTCCGCGCGAGCGTCTGAGCCATCGCCGGGCGCCCGGCTCCGGCCGGGGCTTCACCGGGCCCACCCGGGCTCGCCGGGATGGTGGACTATGGACGGGCACGACGAATTGAGCAATGCGCGGCTCGCTGACGTTGACAGCGGACCGCAGGCGGAAGGGACACGGATGTTCACCGGCATCGTCGAGGAGCGCGGGCGGATCGTCGCCGTGCACCACGATCCGGCCGATCACGACTCGGCCCGGCTGACCGTGCATGGCCCCAAGGTCACCGCCGACGTCGGCCACGGCGACTCCATCGCCGTCTCCGGCGTGTGCCTGACCGTCGTCGAGCGCGCCGGCGACCGCTTCACCGTGGACGTGATGGCCGAGACGCTGCGGCGGTCGACCATCGGCGCGCTGACCGCGGGCGACGAGGTCAACCTGGAGCGGTCGGTCACCCCGACCACCCGGTTGGGCGGCCACATCGTCCAGGGGCACGTGGACGGGGTCGGCACGGTGGTGCGCCGGACCGAGCACCCGGCCTACGACGAGATCCGCATCCGCACCGGCGTCGAGCTGGCCCGTTACCTGGCCGCCAAGGGTTCGGTCGCCGTCGACGGCATCTCGCTGACCGTCATCGACGTGCTCGACCTGCCCGGAGGCCCGGCCGGAGACGCCGGGCCGGCCGTCGAGTTCGGCATCGGGATCATCCCGGAGACCCGCACGGCGACCACCCTCGGCGCGGCCGAGGTGGGCACGGTGGTGAATCTGGAAGTCGACGTGATGGCCAAGTACGCCGAGCGGCTGCTGGCCGCCGGTGGGTTGGCCGGTGCGACCCCGGCGCCGGGAACCGGCGGCGTCCGTCCAGCAACTCGGGAGAACGCATGACCAGCACGGCGCCCGGAGCGCAGAACCAGGACCTGGGCTTCGCCGGGATCCCCGCGGCCGACTTCACCGACGCGCCCCGGCGGCCCCGGGCCGACCGCGGCCCGGCCGGCGACGCGGCCGTCGACACGGGGTACGCCGGGATCCCGTTCGAGGACGGCACCGCGGCGCCGCCCCGGCCCTGGGACCCGAACCGGCCCAAGACCGAGGCCGGCTTCGACACCATCGATTTCGCCCTGGCCGAGCTGGCCGCCGGCCGCGCGGTCGTCGTTGTCGACGACGAGGACCGGGAGAACGAGGGTGACCTGATCTTCGCCGCCGAGCTGGCCACCCCCGAGCTGATGGCCTTCACGGTGCGCCACTCCTCGGGCGTGGTCTGCGTCGGTCTGACCGGGGACGCCTGCGACCGGCTCGACCTGCCGCCGATGTACCACCGCAACCAGGACCGCAAGTCGACCGCGTTCACCGTCAGCGTCGACGCCAAAGAGGGCGTCACCACCGGCATCTCGGCGGCGGAACGGGCGCACACGGTGCGCCTGCTGGCCGACCCGGCGGCCACCGACGAGGACCTGTCGCGGCCCGGCCACGTCTTCCCGTTGCGCGCCCGCGACGGCGGCGTGCTGGTCCGCCCCGGGCACACCGAGGCCGCCGTCGACCTGGCCGCCCTGGCCGGGCTGCAGCCGGCCGGTGCCCTGTGCGAGATCGTCAACCACGACGGCTCGATGTCCCGGCTGCCCGACCTGCAGGTCTTCGCCCGCCGGCACCGGCTCGCGCTGATCTCCATCGCCGACCTGATCGCCTACAAGCGGGCCCGCGAGGTGCAGATCCGCAAGGTCGCCAGCGCCCGGCTGCCGCTGCCGCAGGGCGTGTTCACGGCCGTCGGCTACATCAGCACGGTCACCGGCCGGGAGCTGATCGCATTGGTGGCCGGCGAGATCGGCGACGGCCGGGACGTGCTGGTGCGCGTGCACTCGGAGTGCCTGACCGGTGATGTGCTCGGATCGCTGCGCTGCGACTGCGGTCCGCAGCTGCAGGCCGCGCTGCAGGCGGTCGCCGACGAGGGGCGCGGCGTGGTGCTCTACATCCGTGGGCACGAGGGCCGGGGGATCGGTCTGCTGGACAAGCTGCGGGCCTACGAGCTGCAGGACGCCGGGGCGGACACGGTCGATGCGAACCTGCAGCTGGGCCTGCCGTCCGACTCGCGCGAGTACGGCACCGGCGCCCAGGTGCTGGCCGATCTGGGCATCACCTCGATGCGACTGCTGACCAACAACCCGGCCAAGCGGGCCGGGCTGGAGGGCTACGGCCTGTCGATCATCGGCCGGGTGTCGTTGCCGGCCCACGTCAACCCGGAGAACCTGCGGTACCTGACCACCAAGCGGGACCGGATGGGGCACGAGTTGGACGGGCTGGACGGGACGGACATCCTGTACGGCGAGGGACACGCGTGATCGAGCACGACCTGGACATGACGGCGAACGGGAGTAGGGCATGAGCGGCGACGGACGACCGAAACTGGAGATCCCGGACGCCCGTGGGCTGCGGGTCGGCGTGGTGGCGACGTCCTGGCACGGGGACATCACCGACACCCTGCTGGAGCGGGCGGTGTGGCTGGCCACCCAGGCCGGCGCGACCACGCCCACCGTGGTGCGGGTGCCCGGGTGCATCGAGATCCCGGTGGTCGCCCAGGCGTTGGCCACCGGGCACGACGCGGTCTGCGCACTCGGCGTCGTGATCCGTGGCGGCACCCCGCATTTCGAGTACGTCTGCGACTCGGTGACGGCCGGGCTGACCCGGGTCGCGTTGGACTCCGGGGTGCCGGTCGGCAACGGGGTGCTGACCTGCAACACGGTCGAGCAGGCCATCGACCGGGCCGGTGGGCCGGGTGCCAAGGAGGACAAGGGCGCCGAGTCCATGTCCGCCGCGCTGGCCACCGCCCTGGTCCTGCGGCAGCTGCGCGGGGCCGGCGGACGGATGGGCTTCGCCCCGACCGCCGGAGCGCGATGACCGAGCCCGGTGGGGCGTTGCCCGACCCCGACCCCGATCCGGCACCGGACCGGTCCCGGCCGGTGCTGTTCCAGGTCCGCCCGCGCAAGATCAGCAGCCTGGCCGGGATCGCCGCGTTCGTCGTGGTCGCGGTGTCGGTGGTGGCGGGCCTGTTGCTCAAGGATGTGGACGAGGGCGTCTCGTTCCGGGCCTTCGACCAGATCGGCCTGATCGGGGTCGGGCTGGTGCTGGCCGCGGCGATCATGACGGCCGCCCGGCCGCGGTTGCGGGTGACCGAGGACGGGCTGTGGGTGCGCAACGTGCTCGGCGAGCAGTTCTTCGCCTGGGAGCTGGTCATCCGGGTGGCCTATCCGCCGAATGCGCCCTGGGCCCAGCTGCTGCTCCCGGACGACGAGACCCACCCGGTGATGGCCATCCAGGCGCTCGATCGGGCCCGGGCGGTCCGCGCCCTGGAGCAGGTCCGTGCACTGCACGACCGGTTCGCGCCCCCGCAGAGCCGGCCCCGCCCGATGACGATCGAGGTCGACGAGGCCGCCTACGCCCGGCCGCTGGGCCGGCTGGAGAAGATCGATCTGGAGAAGGCGGCCGCGCACCGCCGGGATCTGCGGGCCAAGGCCGAGAAGCAGGCTCGCCGCCAGGGGGGCTGACCCCGCTCTGACCGCCCGTACCGGACCGCTCACTGATCGTCGACGCGTCCGGTGATCGGAATCGGTCCAGAAGCGCAGTGTCCGATTCGACCCGGCGAGGCCCACACTTTCGGCCTACCGCCCGTTGCATCGGCGGTCCCGACCCCGCAACGGGACCGGGAACTGATCGGTGGTCAACTGCATGTCTCGGATCAACGTCAACGTGGACGGGATCGGGCGTAGCGACGAGGTGGAGCCGCGCCTGCTGCTGGTCCACTATCTGCGTGAAAAGCTCGGCCTGGTCGGCACTCCCATCGGTTGCGACACCTCCAACTGCGGGGCCTGCACGGTCCTGCTGGACGGCCGCAGCGTCAAGTCGTGCAGCGTGCTGGCCGTCCAGGCCGACGGCGCCACGATCACCACCATCCAGGGTCTGGCCAACGGCTCCTGGCATCCGGTGCAGACCGCGTTCAAGGAATGTCACGGTCTGCAATGTGGGTACTGCACGCCGGGCATGGTCCTCTCGGCGGTCGACCTGCTCGCCGAGAATCCCGACCCGAGCGACTCGGAGATCCGGGAGGGCTTGGAGGGCAATATCTGTCGCTGTACCGGTTACCAGAACATCGTCAAGTCGGTGCGGCACGCCGCCGATCTGATCCAGGAGGCGGGCAAGTGACCGAACTCGCCGACCGCCCCGTCGCCAGCACCCCCGCCGTCGGTCAGTCCGTCCGGCGCAAGGAGGACGCCCGGCTGCTGACCGGCAACACCAACTGGACCGACAACATCCAGCTGCCCGGCGCCCTGCACATGGTGTTCGTGCGCAGCCCGTACGCCCACGCCCGGATCACCCGGGTCGACCTGACCGCGGCCCGGGCGATGCCCGGGGTGGTCGCCGCGTACGCCGCCGCCGACCTCGGCGAGGCCAACCCCAAGATCATCTGCGTCTGGCCGGTGACCGACGAC
>ENA-UOWO01007393-UOWO01007393.1-activated-sludge-metagenome-genome-assembly--contig:-NODE-7393-length-10875-cov-12.052495_pt1 | contig 10875 bp, 11 predicted proteins | sample MGYA00238148_ERZ761564 | MGnify/ENA primary metagenome ERZ761564 (study PRJEB28885, sample SAMN05720194) | activated sludge metagenome | isolation source: Anaerobic digester | place: USA...
GGCGCTGGCGATGACGGGTGACAAATTGCCTGCGGCCCAGGCCAAGGAGTGGGGAATGATCTGGGATGTGGCCGATGACTGTTTTGCCGCCGCTACAGCCATGGCGCAGCGGCTGGCCGTCATGCCGACCAAAGCGCTGGTGGCCACACGGCTGATCCTGCGTGAAAGCAGCACCCGCACGCTGAGCCAGCAGCTGGACGTGGAACGCGATACGCAGTCGGCGATGGGCAAAACGCATGACTACATCGAAGGGGTGATGGCGTTTCGTGAAAAGCGCGCGGCGCAATTCAAAGGCGAATGATGGACGCAGCCATAACGGATGCTGCTGTGGCACTGGCCGGCAAAGTAGGTGAAGCCATGTTTGCCGTGGACAACGCGTCCAAAGACTTCATGCAGATGGAGCTGCTGTCATGTGAGCCGGGCAGGGCAGTCATGCGCATGCACGTGCGTGAGGTCATGCTCAACGGCCACAAAATCTGCCACGGCGGATTGATCTTCACGCTGGCGGACTCCACCTTTGCGTTTGCCTGTAACAGCCACAACAAGGTGGCGGTGGCCGCCGGTTGCAGCATCGAATTTCTCAAGCCCGCGCATCTGGATGACCTGTTGACCTGTGAAGGGATTGAGCAGACCCTGCAGGGCCGCCACGGCATCTACGACATGAGAGTGACGAATCAGCGCGGAGAAGTGATTGCGATGTTTCGCGGCAAGAGCGCGCAGATTCAAGGCACGGTTGTTCCCGTTTGATGATTTTGTGGAGACGGTATGACAGGCTTTGCGCTGGACCCGATTGAAAAAGCAGGTGTGGATGAGCTGCGTGCGCTGCAACTCAAGCGCCTGAAGGCGACGCTGCAGCACGCGTATGCCAACTCGCCCATCTACCGCGCAAAGTTTGATGCAGCGGGAGTGCATCCGGACGACTGCCAGTCGCTGAGCGATCTGGCGAAATTTCCTTTCACGACCAAAAAGGATCTGCGGGACGGCTATCCATTCGGCATGTTTGCCGTGCCTCGCGAGCAGTGTGTGCGCATTCACGCGTCTAGTGGTACCACCGGCAAACCCACGGTGGTGGGCTACACGAAGAATGACGTGGCGATGTGGGCAGACTGCGTGGCTCGCAGCATCCGGGCCGGTGGCGCAAGACCTGGAGATCTGGTTCATGTGAGTTACGGCTACGGCTTGTTCACCGGTGGTCTGGGCGCGCATTACGGAGCGGAAAAGCTGGGCCTGACGGTGGTGCCGTTTGGCGGCGGGCAGACAGAGCGGCAGGTGCAGCTGATCGCTGACTTCAGACCCGACATCATCATGGTGACACCCAGCTACATGCTGGCGATTGCCGATGAATTCGAGAAACAGGGAATGGATCCGGCGCAGTCATCCTTGCGTGTCGGTATCTTTGGTGCCGAGCCTTGGACAAACGACATGCGCCGCGCAATTGAGCAACGCGTGGGCATTGATGCCGTCGATATCTATGGTTTGAGTGAAGTCATCGGGCCTGGCGTGGCTAGCGAGTGTGTGGAAACCAAGGATGGACCCACAATCTGGGAAGACCATTTCTACCCCGAAATTGTCAATCCCAAAACCGGTGAGCCAGTGGCTGATGGAGAGATGGGTGAGCTGGTGTTCACCAGCCTGACCAAAGAAGCACTACCTATTATCAGGTACCGCACACGGGACTTGACGCGCCTATTGCCGGGCACGGCGCGCACAATGCGGCGCATGGAAAAGATCACCGGTCGCAGCGATGACATGATGATTGTGCGGGGTGTCAATGTGTTTCCCACGCAAATTGAGGAACTGATCCTCAAGCGCGTCGAGCTGACGCCGCATTACCAGTGCATTCTGGTGCGCGAGGGGCCGATGGACAGCCTGATAGTGGCGGTTGAAACCCGCCCAGACGTCATGCCCGACAGCGAGGTAGCCCGCGCCGCAGCGGCGATGTTGCAGCATGAAATCAAGGTGTATATCGGCACCAGGGCAGAAGTCGAGCTGCGTGCGCAGGGCGGAGTAGAGCGCAGTGGCGGCAAGGCTAAGCGCTTGCTGGATCGCCGGACGTAGTTTTTTCCCGTCAGATTTGAAACCTTCTCGACTCAGAAGGGGGATGCACTTACACTGCGCTGACACAAAAGTCGTTGGTAACCTCGTTGGCAGTAAAGGCCGTTGAGTGATCGATAAACAAGTCATTTTCAGGAAGACAGCCAAAGGCTCGGATGCCATTGCTACGCGCCAGGCAGGCTTGTCGCCCCGGTTTCGGTCTGCGTTGATCATGGTGGATGGCAAACGCGGCTATGGCGATCTGGCCACCATGATCTCCGCTCTGGGCGATCCAGAGACACTTTTGACAGAGCTTGAATCCACCGGGTTGATTGAACGGATGGGAGGACCGGAACAAGCGAGTCCGGGCGCAACCGCCGCTACAGTTCCCGGCATGGATGCGCCATCTTTGGCGACTGCGAAGACGGTTCCTGCGGCACTGTCTGCGCCGCCTACGTTGGTTGGAGCTAAGCGGTTCACGGCTCGGTTGCTTACCGAACTACTGGGGCCAATGTCAGAGGTTCTCTGCGTCAAGATTGAGGGTGCCCGGGACATGGCTGATTTCATCACCGCTGTGAAGCGGGCCCGGGATGTCGTACGAGAAGTGAAAGGGCAGGCCGTAGCGACCCAATTCATCGAGCAGGTGGAAGTTCACACCCCTGCAGGCTGACCTAACCCGAGCTAGGCTTTTGGTGCAAGCCAAGGTGTTATCAGCCCGACATCCTTCAAGACAAGTCGCCATGTGGTGACCGCCGGGGGTATCTTCAGCTCCAGTTGCAGCAGACGCTTATCTCGCGAAATCAACGCTCGAACTGTCTTGCTATGCCCGGCATAAAGCGTCAGGTCCTCCAGCTTGGTCATGCGCCAGGCTTGGCTGTTCTTGCCTTTGGTTTCAACGCCCAGCCATTCGTCGCCCGCCGCGAACCCAGCCTGCTCGGCCGCACCGCCGCGCAGTACCGCCTTGACTTGCACACCGCTGCTATCGCTGATGCGAAGCCCAAGCCGCTGGGCCAGTTGCGCCGGGTCATCGAACACAGCAATCCCCCAGGGCTGCAGTAACTCTTTGAGGGGCAGTTCCTGGGTGCCGTGAACCCAGAGAGCCAGCTCTGGCGAGTAGGATCGGCCACCAAGCGATTGCAGAACCTCACCAAAGTCGGCCTCAGTCATTGGGCCTGCTTTGCAACGTAGCCACAATGCCCGCATGACTTCATCCAGCGACGTCTTGCCCTGTGCCCGCAAAGTCAAATCGAAACACAGCGCCACCAGCGCCCCCTTGGTGTAATAACTCACAGTGGCATTGGGTGTGTTTTCATCCTGCCGGTAATACTTCACCCAGGCATCAAAACTGGCCTGAGCGACAGACTGTACGGCCCGACCCGGAGTCTGCTGCACCTGATTGATGGTCTTGTTCAGCAGCTTGAGGTAAGTGGCATCGTCGATGAGCTGCGCGCGCCGCAGCAGCAAGTCATCGTAGTAGCTGGTGAAGCCTTCAAAGAACCAGAGCAGTTGCGTGTAATTTTCAGCCCCATACTGGTAAGACGAAAATTCTGCCGGTCGCAGACGCTTGACGTTCCACGTATGGAAGTACTCGTGGCTGATCAGACCCAGCAAGGTGGTGTAGCCTTCCGTTTGCTTTGTCGGCGTCTTCGTGCCAGGGCTTGACAACCGGGGAAGGTCTTTGCGGCTGCAAATGAGGGCTGTAGAGTTGCGGTGCTCCAGGCCGCCATAACTGTCATCCACGGCGTTGAGCATGAAGACGTAACGCTGGTGTGGCGCACGCCCTTTGACACCGCTTCCTTTGCTGGAAGACCCATGCCAGAAATCAATCTGCGTCTCGCAAATTTTTTGCGTGTCAGACAGCAACCGTTCACCGTCAAATGTAGGCGGAGCGCCAGCGACTACGAACCGATGTGAAACACCTCGGACTACAAATGAACCACTCCAGAAAGTGCCCATTTCGACTGGGCAGTCGGCCAACTCGTCATAGTCGGCTGCGACATAGGTGCCAAAGCCCTTTTTTGTGACCTTCTTCGCGGTCAACCCGGTAGCCAGAGACCAGCCGGCGCAAGACGCGGGTGCAACAATTTCCAGCTCATGGCGGGCTTGCTCAAAGCCTGCAACACGCAGGCACAGGCTGGTGCCGTTAAAAAAACCGCGCGATGGATCAAGCCAGGCGGTCCGCACGGAATTGTCCTGCGCGTACACCTCATAGGTCAGCACCAGAGGTTTGCCAGCAACGCATTGAATCTGCCAACTGCATTTATCCAGTTGCACAGCCTCAAGATTTCGTGTGCCTTGACGTGCTTTTAACTGTTGAAGGTTTTTGGCGAATTCACGCACAAGGTAACTGCCAGGAATCCACACCGGCAGCGACACGTGCTGGGCTGGGGTGGGCTGGGCAATGGTCAGCGTTACCCGAAACAGGTGGGCGTGGAGGCTCGCAAGCTCAACACTGCAATGAACAGGTGCAGGGGACAGCATGTAGCGGCCCCTATTTAGCGTCGGCCAGGTATTTCTCGATCTGCTGGGTGTTGATGGCTCCCGGCACCCGCGAACCATCTGCAAAGATCAGCGTGGGAGTACCGGTGATTTTGTATTTTTTGCCAAATTCTGTATTGCGGGCTAGCACAGCGCTGTCGCAACTGGCCAAGGCTGGGCTCTGGTCTCGCACCATCCAGTCAGTCCAGGCCTTGGCTTTGTCTTTGGCGCACCAAATGTTCTTCGATTTTTCGACCGAGTCGGGACTGAGTATGGGATACAAAAACATGTAAACCGTGACGTTGTCCACTTTTTGCAGATCACGCTCGAACCGCTTGCAGTAGCCGCAATTAGGGTCTTCAAAAACCGCTACCTTGCGTTTGCCAGTGCCGCGGACGACGGTGAAAGCGTCCTTGAACGGGAGGGCGCCAAAGTCCACTGCCGTCAGCTTTTCAATGCGCTCTTCGGTCAGGTTGCGTCGCTGTTTGACGTCAATGAGGGAGCCTTGCAACAGAAAGTTGCCTTCCGCATCGGTGTACATGATCTCTGACTCGTTGAAGCGCACTTCAAACAGGCCTGGCATGGCGCTGGGTTTTACCTCGTCGATCTTCGGCAACTGCGGCAGACGCTCGACCAGATTCTTGCGAATAGTTGCTTCCTGCGCGGTGGCTCCCAGCCCAGTCATCAGCACAGCCAACGTGCCAGTTGCGATCAAAAAACGCTTGATTGTCATCATCTTCAACATCCTGTTATCTCCGTTTTACCTGTCCGTCTATCCGTTGCCCATTTTCTCGCCTGTTCATCGCAGGCCCATTGCCTGTCGGACAACCCATTTTTTTACCGCGCCACTGGCATCAAAACCGCTCATGCCCCAGTTACGCACCGCGGGCCAGGGCATCGCGCCTTGCGCAAACAGTTGTTGCAATCCGTCCGTCGTGAATCCTACCGACATCACATCCGCTTTGCGAGCCCGCTCATACTGGCGCAGCAGCCTCTGGTCACCCACACTGCGCCAATAGTCCCGCGGCTTTAATACCTGCACCAGCTTGTCTACATCTGCTAGACCCAGATTCAAACCTTGCCCTGACAGCGGATGCACCGTGTGCGCTGCGTCTCCCGCCAAAGCCCAGCTTCTTCCCCCGGCTTCACCCACCCACCGGTTGGCCCTTGCCAACTGCAGGGGCCACGCAGCCCGCCCGCTAATCAAAGTCAAACCTCCCACTACGCCGTGACTGGCTTCCTGCAACGCTTGGGTAAATTCGTCCGAATTCAATGACATCAACGGTCCAACGCGATCTTCCATGACAGACCACACAAGTGCCATAGAGTTCCCGGCCACGCCATCTAGAGGAAGAAAAGCCAGTATTTCTCCGTTTGAAAACCACTGGTGCGCCATTTGCTGATGGGGTTTTTCGCATATGACCCGAGCGGCTATCGCACGTTGACCATAAGGTGTGACGTCGAATTCCACGCCGAATTCTGTTCGGGTGCGACTGGTTTTGCCTTCGCAAATAACCGTCAAGGCCGCGCTTTGCGGCTCGGTCAGTTCTTCAATCAGAGGTTGAAAGCGGATGGCTTCGATCAAGCGCGTTTGAAGTGCTGCGACATCGACTATCCAGGCCAGTGCAGGTGTGCCCTGATCCGCCGCGCGAAAATTCACCTCGCCGCCATCATCGCCGCGGACATGCATGCCCAGCACTGGCGTGGCAGACGTTTCATCTGGCCAGCAACGAACTGATTCGAGCAAGGCTCTGGATTGGGCGTTCAGCGCATAGGCTCGCACATCGGTGGTCGAATCAGGCTGCTCATGGGGCGTTGAAACCAGCCCCACGCGCAGGCGTTCACCTGCCAACAATAGAGCCAGAGTCCGGCCGACAATGCCGGCGCCACGAATACACACATCAAGGGGTCGGGCCATGACGCCATTGTAGAAGGCGAGGCAAAATCATTCCCTTTTGGGAAAAGGACCGACTTCGTGAACGATTTCAATGCAGCTCCAGCGTCTCGGGATGTATCAGCCAGCATAGGCCGTTTGTTCATCTACCCGATCAAATCCTGCGCGGGCATTGAGGTGCAGGAGGCAATGCTGCTGGAAACCGGCCTGGAGTGGGACCGCGCGTGGATGGTAGTGGACGGAGAAGGTGAATTTGTTACGCAGCGTGAGCTGCCCCGCATGGCGCTGATCAAGCCGCAAATCAAGACGGAGGAAATGATTTTGCGTGCGCCCGGCATGTTGGCGCTGTACATCGCGCTGGACGCGGCGGAAGAGCCCACGCTGGTGCGGGTGTGGGATGACGAGGTCAAGGCTTACGACATGGGCTCTGTGGCTGCGCAGTGGTTTAGCGATTTTCTGGGGCAGCCGTTGCGGCTGGTGCGTTTTGATCCCGAGCAGCAGCGGCTGTCCAGTGTCAAATGGACCGGTGGCGTTGAAGCGCCGCACCAGTTTGCCGATGGCTTTCCGGTGCTGGTGACGAGTGAGGCCTCGGTGGATGATCTCAATGCCCGGCTACGGGCCGCCAGTCTGGAACCGGTGGGTGTTGAGCGCTTTCGTGCCAACGTAGTGCTGGCTGGCGTCGAGGCGCATGATGAGGACCGGTTGGATGTTTTTCATGTCAGGACCGACCACGAAGATGGGGTGAAGCTCAAACCCGTTAAACCCTGTGCCCGGTGCCCCATTCCCAATATCGACCCCGCCACGGCCAATAGCAGCCCGAGTGTGGGTGACACGCTGCAAACCTACCGGCAGGACGCCCGCATGAATGGCGCCATCACTTTCGGCATGAATGCCATCTTGCTTGCCGGTGCCGGGCAGTGGCTGCGTGTGGGGCAGAGCGTTTCGGCGGACTTCGTGTTTGACTGACACACCCTGAATTTCGGCCCTCTCATACACTACCGACCCTGGTTTTCGAGCTTTGCTATGAGTCTGCAGTGTGGCAGTGTGGGCCTGCCTAACGTATTGAAATTCACGCTGTTCAATGCATTGACCCAGGTTTGGCTCACCCCTATGTTCCAAAAGCGCGTGGGTAACCTTGGTTTTCAGCATCTGGTAGCTTTACTGAAACCAGCGGAAGGCTCACCAGAAACTGGAATTGTTAGGTCGACCTAAGACGCTTGACTTCGGACATGATTAATAGGTTCTTGCTTCTCGCCCAAATGCGCTTTGGCTTCTAACCCAAACGCCCTTCTATCTTTTGGATTGTCGAGCTTCAGTTTAATTTTCTCCACCGCATCGGGCGCGTTCGCAATCAACCACTCTCCCAATATATGTGCCCGCCTGCTGCGCGCCTTCCTATCCTTCAGCTCCTTCTTCGACTGCAAATCCAGTTTGCGCGCACGCAACTGAGTCATTTTTTTCTCTATGTATTCAATTTCATCTGTCATTTCTAGCTCCCTGGTTGAAAATGCAACTGTATTTGTCAGAAAGTCGGATTGCAAATCCATGGGTATGTCCTTCCAACGTGCAGGACCATTTGCAATCTGATTTATGACGTAGTAGGCGTTGTTAAACAGTCGCGTTGAGTCAGCAGAAAACTGAACCGGGAAGAGTGCAATTATGCAAACGCGCATAAATCACTTGCTTTAATTTCCCGTTAGAGGGCTGTCATGCCTGCGCGGGAGTGCTTTTGCTTTTTCACAAAGGCTCCGAAATAATTGGCCAATGAACAATATTCATCTGTCCGTCCAATGCCTGTCAAGAAGCAAGAATCACAATTCCATCGCTGCGGCAGCGTACCGGTCGGGCGCGCGAATCCTTGATGATCGCACCGGCCAAGTCTTCGACTACACGCGGCGAAATGGTGTTTATCATTCTCAAATTGTTTATCCGGACGGGTGCGTCAAGTGGGATCGTTCAGTCTTGTGGAATTTGGTAGAAGCGAGCGAGAAGAGGAAGAACAGTACGGTTGCCAGAGAGATTGTTTTGGCACTGCCGCATCAACTCCCACATCACATACTGATACAGGTGACCATGTCTTTTGCCAGGTGGGTTGTATGGCGATATGGATTTGTCATCGACGCTGCAGTGCATAGGCCAACACCCAAAAACGATAAAAGAAATTGGCATGCACATTTGCTATGCACCACGCGAGTTGCGACAAACGACGGGTTTGGAAGTAAGTGTCGGATCCTGGACGCGGCTATAACTGGCAGCTTAGAAATTCGCATATTGCGGCAAGAATGGACGAGGCAACTCAATCAGGTCTTGGAGCTATTGGGTATGCCATTTCGTGTCGACCACAGAAGCTACGCTGATATGGGAATCGACAGAGTGCCAACCATCAAAGTTGGAAGAGGGCCAGGACATGCGCATCGGAGAGTTCGCAACAAGATGATCCTGCAGCTGAACTCGGAATTGAAAATCCCGAAGACCCGGCATGTCAAAACGGATGGGATTCAAGCAGTGACAGACGAAGACAAGTCCGCTTCCTTCACGATGCAGGTACCACGGATTCCTGATCCATCGACGCCAAGTTTTGAGACAGAGTCTTATTCGGCTGTTGGCTTGCGTGATTCGGTTCTCACAACTATGAGACTGGAGATACAACGAAAACGGCGCGTCGACGATGCAAATAATCGTTCAGAAATTCAGCATAAGGCCGCTAAGTTGGACGGGTTTGAGATTCCAACCGCCGCAGGGAAGGATGACACGCAAACCGACTTCGACTATAGACCTTCGATTTGGCAACGAGAGCGTCCTCGTTAAGGTGTAACTGCCTGCGCTATGGTGACTAGATCATATGTAACGAGGTAGTTGATTTCATTCGAAATTGATGCATTTAGATTACCAGTGACACAAGCGGATGGTTGTCTCTTTTTCAGGAGCTAGATAACAAGGAGTATTGGGTTCGAAGCTATCCAGATTCGCAGTTGCAGGGTGGTGGGCAGCCATTGCATACCCAAGTGAACAATCCATGCACCGCGTTCACATACTTGATCAGGGCCGACACAATCCCGCGCCCCACCTCCACCAGGGCTGACCCCCTGGTCTTGGCGAAGGCATGACAATGCTCAGCAAACCCCTGACTGCCCAGGTCCACCACCGAGCCATCCAGCCAATCCCCAAAGTGGGTCCGAAAGATCGAGTCATACCGCTTCTGGCTGGATGCCTTGATCCCCTTGGTTGTGCAGTACACCTGCAAAGCCTCCCGCAAGGTCGGCAAGACCATTGCCACCGGCTTGGCCGGTCGCCTGCCCGCCCGACACTCCCGCAACACTTCCAACGCCCTGGATCGGGCTTCCTCCACACTCATCAGGGGCCAATACCCCAGGGTCAACCTGAACTGCTGGCCCGCCACACTGGTGGCTACCTTGAAGGTGCGTCTCCTGGCATTCATGCGCACACAGAAGCCACAAAGCACCCGGTCACGCAGTAAGCGCCCATCCATAACCGTGCTGCGGCGCAGCAAGGATTCGCTGATCAGTACAATTGGCACCAGTTTCCCTTAGGCAAAACGAGGACAAAGTCCTCAGAAAATCGACACAAGCCGGTCCGGTTTATAAAAATGCCGCCTGAATCCGAGCGTTTCGGATCGGGCAGTGCCACGATGCCCACATGGGGCTCGATGGTGCAAAAGGGGTTGATTCCAAAGGAAATGTGATGAGTCTGAAGTGCGGCATTGTGGGCCTGCCTAACGTGGGTAAATCCACGCTGTTCAATGCGTTGACCAAGGCGGGTATCGCTGCGGAGAACTACCCCTTTTGTACCATTGAGCCCAATGTAGGCGTGGTGGAAATGCCCGATCCGCGGCTGGATCAACTGTCTGCCATTGTCAAGCCTGAGCGCGTTGTGCCGGCGATTGTCGAATTTGTGGACATTGCCGGTCTGGTGGCCGGAGCCAGCACGGGCGAAGGCTTGGGCAACAAGTTTCTGGCGCACATCCGTGAGACTGACGCCACCATCAACGTGGTGCGCTGTTTTGAAGACGACAACGTGATCCACGTGGCCGGCAAGGTGGACCCGATCTCCGACATTGAAGTCATCCAGACCGAGCTGTGTCTGGCCGACTTGTCAGCGGTTGAAAAGGCTTTGCATCGGGTGACCAAAACAGCGCGCTCGGGCGACAAGGAATCCATCAAGCTGGTGGCAATTCTGGAGAAATGCCAGGCTGCGCTGAACGAAGCCAAACCCGTGCGCACGCTGGATTTCAGCAAGGAAGACCAGCCGCTGCTGAAACAGTTTTTCCTGATCACGGCCAAGCCGGCAATGTTTGTGGCCAACGTGGCCGAAGACGGTTTTGAGAACAACCCGTTTCTGGACCGGCTAAAGGATTACGCGGGCAAACAGAACGCGCCCGTGGTAGCGATCTGCGCCAAGATGGAAGCTGAAATGTCGGAGATGAGCGACGAAGACCGCCAGATGTTTCT
>ENA-UOWO01007394-UOWO01007394.1-activated-sludge-metagenome-genome-assembly--contig:-NODE-7394-length-10875-cov-11.796858_pt1 | contig 10875 bp, 8 predicted proteins | sample MGYA00238148_ERZ761564 | MGnify/ENA primary metagenome ERZ761564 (study PRJEB28885, sample SAMN05720194) | activated sludge metagenome | isolation source: Anaerobic digester | place: USA...
CCGGCGCGGCGTCGGCGACGATGGCGTTGATGATGGGCCAGGTGCCGTTGAGCGTGCCCATCGCGAAGGCTATGACGAAGGGCGTGGCGGCGTTGAAGCCCATGACGGCGCAGACGACGTAGGCCGCGGCGGTAGTCGCCTGCAGGATCCGCAGTACGCGAGGCCGGTCGAAGGCGTCGCCTAGCTTGCCGCCGACGACGAGGCCGAGGGCCGACGCCACCGACACGACTGACATGAAGGCGCCGGCCCGAGCCTCGTCGTAGCCCAGCTTCATCGTCAGCATCATCGCCAGGAAGGGCCCGACGAACGAGCCGGCCGACACGACCAGCCGTACGGCGAACAGGGCGTAGATCTCCGCGGGTAGCGCCGACCCCCGCGCTTTCTGTACGAGCATCGGATGTTCCTCTCGCGTTTCGACGGATTCTATCGACCCTAGACCCGCGCGTCCATACGGTTGCCCGACTCGTAGCGCCTGAGGCCGGCGCGAAACAGCCAGTACGACAGCCCGACGTAGGCCGCCGCCACCAGGTACAGGAGTGGCACGAGGCCCCAGTCCAGCGACCGGAAGACGCGTAGCGGCATGAATGCCACGAAGCCCGACGGCACGATGGAGTACAGTATCCAGCGCATTCCGTGGCCGTAGATGCCCTCCGGGTACAGCGAGAACGACAGCATGAACTCGGTCAGGGCGGATGACACGGCGGACGAGTTGCCCATGAAGAAGGTCAGGCTCTCGGCCGCCGCGAAAGTGGCCGCGAAGATCAGCGCACCCGGGACTGCCAGGGCCGTGAACAACGCGAGACGCTCCAGGTTCGTACCGTTCATCAACGCCAGCACGATGAAGCCGTAGGCCAGGTCGCCCCAAGCCGACACGACGGTCCTCGACGCGAGCACGTTGATCCACGCATCCTTGGGCTGCAGGAGGTAGACGTCGAGGCCGCCCTCCATGATGATGCGGCCCAGCTGCCTGACGTTGCCGAAGACGACGTGGGCCAGGCCGAACGAGGTGGACACGAGGGCCCAGATCAGCATCACGTCCGAGAAGCCGTAGCCGCCGACGGCGCCGGTCCGGCCTATGAGCACCAGCCAGAAGGCCGCGAAGGCGGCGTTGTTGAGCATCATGCCGAAGAACTGCATGATGAAGTTGACGCGGTACTCGAGCGTGGCCTTCAGGTTGACGACGAAGGCGTCCCTGAGGAAGCGCGCGTACGCGCGAGTGCGGCCGCCGAGGCGGCCGGGGCCGTTCCGTCCGGTCCCTAGCATGTCAGCCTCCGTTCACCGAGAGCCTGCGGCTCCCGAACGAGAACACGATCCTGGCCAGGGCCGCCGCCAGGACCAGCCAGAGCGCCTGCGCGGCCACGAGCGACCAGGCCTCGCCGGGCGAGTACGCCACCATGATCCTCGCCGGCGCGTACGACAGGTATGGGAAGGGTGTCAGCCTGGCCAGGGTCGCCGCGGCCGTCGGCAGGAACTCGATCGGTATGAGCGTCCCGACGACGAGGGTGAGTTTCTGGAAGATCCAGAAGAAGGCCTCGTTCTCCTCGAGCCAGAACGCCGTCATGGCGATGGACGCCTGCAGGAAGTAGTTGAGCGCCCCGGCGAGCAGCAGGGACAGCCCGACGAGGAGCGCCCGCGAGGCCTCCTCGGCGACGCCTGCGCCCCCGGCGAGCGACGACGCGCCCCCGGCGAGCGGGGGCGGGCCGACGAGCAGGGTCCCGACCAGCAGTCCCTCGACCAGGATCACGCCGGCCTCGACCAGCGAGCCGCCATACTTCTCGGCGAAGTTGTATCCGACGTAGTCGTACGGCCTCGCGAGCAGGTAGGCGATCTGGCCGTTCTTCATGTCCCTGGACAGGGTCCAGAAGAAACGGCCGAAGCCGAAGCTCGGCACCTCCGCGACGATGAAATACCAGACGGCCATGCGCATCGTGTAGCCCGCGATCTCCGAGGCCCCGGCGTAGGCGCCCGCCCAGACCCGCGAGAAGATGAAGACGAACAGGGCGTAGGTGAACATCGACCCGATGAAGTTGCCCGGGTAGGCCGCGCGCTCGCGCATCGAGGTGGATGCGGCTATGGCGTAACAGCGGCTACGCACTGGCGGCCTCCCCGGCCCGAGCCGCGCCTGCGCCCTTCGAGGCGTTAAGGCCGAGCGCCTGGGCCTCGGCGCCGCTACGCGTCTCGTAGATGGCCGCGATGACGTTCTCGAGCGGCTCGTCCTCTACCGTAATGTCCTCCAGGTCGCCGCGAGAGGCGAGCGCCCGCACGACCTCGGCCAAGGAATGCCGGCTCGTGTCCACCTCGAAGCTGGCGGCCGTCGGCGTGCGCTTGACCGGCGACAGCCCGGGTAGCTCGAGGTCCACCGGCGAGGCGTAGCGCACGCCGACGTACTTGCGCGATAGGGAGCGGCGCTTCAGGGCCTTCATGGACTCGTCGACGACCACCTCGCCGTGGTGGATGATGATGGCCCGCTTGCAGACCTTCTCGATGTCGCCCATGTCGTGGCTGGTCATGAAGATGGTCGTGTCGTCCACCCTGGCCGCCTCGGCGAGCAGCTGCCGAATCTCTCGCTTGGCCACCACGTCGAGGCCGATGGTAGGCTCGTCCAGGAACAGCGCGACCGGTGACGGTAGGAGGCTCGCGGCTAGCTCGCAGCGAATACGCTCGCCCAGGGACAGCTTGCGGACCGGCACGTCCCAGTACGGCGCCAGGCCGAAGCGCTCGATCAGCTCGGCCTCGCGCCACCTGCGGTCGTCGTCGTCTATCTCATAGATCGAGCCGAGCAACCTGAACGAGTCGGACGGGGGCAGGTGGAACCACAGCTGGCTCTTCTGGCCGAACACCGCGCCGACGTAGCGCGACAGCTCGACGCGGTCCTCGGCCGGGTCGAGCCCGAGCACGGTCGCCGAGCCTCCAGTCGGCCTGAGGATGCCCATGAGCATCTTGATGGTCGTGGACTTGCCCGCGCCGTTCGGCCCCAGGAAGGCGACGAGCTCGCCGTCGTCGATCTCGAAGGACACGCCCTTCACGGCTCGGACGTCGCGGTACTCGGGCTTGACGAGCGACCTGAGAGCCGCGAGTCGCCCCGACGGGCGAACCTTCGTCTTAAAGGTCTTGGATAGATCGCGCGCGATGATCGCGGGCATGGGGAGCCTCCGCTAGAGCGGGGCCGTTCGACGCTTGAGCCATACGCTACGGTAGGGCGGGCGGACGGACCCCGTAATCTAACGAGACTCCGTCCTCGGGCTTTTATCCCGTGGGTGTCGCGGCCGTCACGCGGCCGCCGGCGCCGCTCGGTCTCATCCCCGTCCCGCTCGGAACGGGAGGAACCCCCAGGCGCCCTCTCGAAAGTGCTACGTAATCTTTACCCCCCGCGGGTCGGTTCAGTCAATCGAGCGAAGTGTTTCTATATGGAGAGCTACCACGACGTGATCGTGGCTTGCAACGAGCGCCCGGCCACTATACGCTTGAGCCATGCATCGATCGAGTACGCAGCTGGGACCATTAGCGCCTCGTAAGCCGACGAGAGCCGTCCTCGCGGGAGCCGCCGCGTTCGTCGGCATTTTCATGCTCTTCTTGTTGGCCGGGCTGTCGCAGACCGGAAGGCTCAGGCAATACGAACGCAGCGCCGTCCTGCTCGGCGCCTCGACCGTCCGCGTGGCCATCGAGGGTAGCCTGAACGAGCATATCAGCCTCGAGCGCGGCATCGTCGCCTTCGTCGCGTCGGACACGGGATTGGATTCGGAGGTGTACGACCGCTACGCCCGAGCCCTCGCCATGGACGACCCCATCATCATCAACCTGGCGGTGCTCGAGGGCACCGTGATCAAATTCGTATATCCGTACGATCAAAACACAAACGCGATAGGCAAGGATTTGGCGACCGTTCCGGACCAGGCCGCGGCAATAGTCCGCGCCATGACGACGAGGGACCCGATCGTCTCCGGCCCCCACGAGCTCGTGCAGGGCGGCTACGGCGTCATCAGCCGCATGGGGATCTTCCCGATCGGGCCGAGCGGCCCCGAGTACTGGGGCCAGGCCAGCGTCGTCGTCGACGTCAACGAGATACTCAGGCGCTCCGGCGTCGCGGAGCACGATGCTCTGTCCTTCCTGCTCTGCGCGGGCGCCGAGGGGGCCACGGACGCCGCCACGATCTTCGGCGACCGGGCCGTGCTCGGGCAGGATCCGGTGGTTCTCGATATTCGCCTGCCGGGCGCCACGTGGACCCTCGCCGCCGTGCCGAAAGGCGGCTGGAAGAGCTTCGGCTGGCTCACCTTCGGCGGTGCGTGGATAGGGGCCGTGATCGGGCTCCTCGCCGGCTTCGCGCTCTTTAGCCTGATCACGACCCGCGGCGCCCTCAAGGAGCTGGCCTACCACGACCAGCTGACCAACCTGCCGAATCGGACCCTGTTCTGGGACAGGCTCCACGTCGAGGCGGCGCGGGCCGAGCGGGACGGCCAGCGGGTCTGCGTCTGCATGGTCGACCTCGACGGCTTCAAGGCGGTCAACGACGACCTGGGGCACGAGTCGGGCGACCGGCTCCTGAAACAGGCGGCGGCGAGGATGAGCGAGGCCCTGCGCAGGAGCGACACGGTGGCGCGGCTTGGCGGCGACGAATTCGCGGTGATAGCCCAAGTAGACTCCCCGTCCGGCGTCGACGAGGTGACGGCCCGGATCAAGGGTTGCTTCGCCGAGCCGTTCGACCTCGGCTCGGTCAAGCGGGCCTCGTCGGCGAGCATCGGCGGCGCGCTCTATCCCGACGACGGCACCGATGTCGAGGCTGTCCTCGCGAAAGCCGACCACCGCATGTACGCCAGGAAGCACGCGGCGCGCTGAGGCGAGCCTCAGCGCCGCCAGAAGGCCCGAGTGAATAGCACGAGCACCGTGTAGACCTCGAGCCGCCCGAGCAGCATCGCGAAGGACAGCCACCACTTGAGCGCGCCGGGCATGAAACCGTAGTTGCAGGCCGGGCCGACGAGGGCGAAGCCCGGGCCGATGTTGCCGAGGCAGGCCATCGTCGCGCTCAAGCTGGTCAGGATATCGTAGCCGCCGGCGGCTACCGCCATCGTCGAGACGAAGGCCGCTACCAAATACAGGAACACCATGGCGGCGATGTCGTAGACCACGTTCTTCTTGAGGTGCCTACCGTCCAGGAACACGCCGTAGACGCCGCGCGGGTTGAGCAGGTAGCGCATCTCCGACTGGCCCATCTTGAACAGCGTGACTATCCTCGAGACCTTGACGCCGCCGCCGGTCGACCCGGCGCAGCCGCCTATGAACATCAGCGTGAACAGCACGGCCTGGGATAGGGGCGGCCAGAGCGTATAGTCGGCCGTCGCGAAGCCCGTCGTCGTCAATATGGACGAGGCCTGGAACGACGCGTACCTGGCCGCCTCGCCTACCGAGTCGAACAAGCCGGCCCGGCGCAGGTCGAGGACGATGACGACCGACGCCGCGGCGAAGACGGCCAGGTACACCCTGAGCTCGGTGTCGGCGAGCACCTTCCTGAGATCGCCGCGCAGCGCGCTCCAGTGCAGCGAGAAGTTGACGCCGGCGAGCACCATGAAGACCGTCAGCACGACGTCGACGTAGGTCGAGCCGAAGGCGCCGACGCTGGCGTTGCGCGTCGAGAAACCGCCGGTAGCCATCGTCGCGAAGGCGTGGGTCAGCGCGTCGATCAGAGACATGCCGCCGAACAGCAAGAGTACGGTCAGCGCCGCCGTCAGGCCCAGGTAGATCAGCCAGAGTATCTTGGCGGTCTGGGACAGCCTCGGCGTAAATTTGTCCACCTGGGGGCCCGGCGCCTCGGCCTCCATGACCGACCTGGCGCTCAGGCCGAGCAGCGGCATGATGGCCACCGTCAGCACTACGATGCCCATGCCGCCGAGCCAGTGGGTCATGGCGCGCCACAGGAGCAGCGACTCCGGCAGCGACTCGATGTCCGCCAGGATGGAGGCGCCGGTCGTCGAGAAGCCGGACATGGTCTCGAAGAACGCGTCCGTATACGACGGCACGGCGCCGTAGAGCCTGAACGGCAAGGCGCCGAGCGCGGCCGACAGGACCCAGGCGAGGGTGACGAACAGGTAGCCGGAGCGATGGGATAGCGACAAGCCGCTCCTGAACCGTATCAGCGCCTGCGTGGCGACGAGAGCCCCGAGGCCGATGGCGACCGACGGCGCGAAGGCCCCGACCGCGGCGGAGCCCTCGCCCAGGAGGAGGCCGGCGACCATCGCCCCTGCCATGAAAAGCGCGACGATGGCCAGCAGCACCGCCAGGGCCTTGGCCAGCGGCTTAAGCTCCACGGTCGCCCCCGAAGACTCGCTCGAGCCCTGGAATGCTCTTCTTGCGCGACACGAGGCCGAGCACGTCGCCGACGTTGAGGGTAGTGGCCCCGGTCGGCACCAGCATGGCCTCGCCGTGGATCACGAAGGCCACGAGCACGCCCTTGGGCAGGTCGATCTCCCTGAGCGACCGCCCGGCGACCGTCGAGGCGGCCCCGACGGTAAGCTCGACGAGCTCGACGTCGTCCTCGTAGAAGCCGTGGATCGTCCTGATGTTCGCTCGGCGTACCGTCTCGAGCACGGCGGCGGCCACGACGCCCTTGATGCTGACCAAGGCGTCGACGTCGAGCTTGGCGCCGAGCGGCATGTAGCGGTCGCTCAGGATGACGGCGACGCCCTTCTTGGCGCCGAGCTGCTTGGCGAGCTGGGCGGTGATCACGTTGAACGACTGAGACTCCGTGGCGCAGACGACGAGGTCGGCCCTGCCCACACCCGAGCGCTCGAGGACGCCCTCCTCGGCGCTGTCCACCTGGAGCACCTCGACTCCCTGATGGGCCCTGGCCACGCGCTTGCCCTCCTCCGGCGACGCCTCGAGCAGGGTGACGATGCGCTTGCGCCCGAAGAGCCGCCCCAGGAAACCGGGCTTCGCCTCCTGGACGAAGCGCTCGACGAGCCGCTCGCCGATAGCCGTGGCGCCGATGACCATGACGCGCTTGGAACCGGCCTTGACCCCGGCCACCTGGCCGAGGAAGCCGTCGAGGGTGGCGGGCTCGCCGAGCAGGTACAGGAGGTCGGTCGCCTCGACGATGAAGTTGCCGTCGGGCACGACGATGCCCTTGTCGCGGACCACGGCAGCCACGAGCACGCCGTTCCCCGCCTCGGCCTTCGCGTCGCGGAGCGGCCTGCCGACGAAAGCCGGCGCCGAGCCGGCCAAGACCGTGCGCAGATGCAGGCGACCGTCGTGGAGCGGTATCAGGTCCTCGGCGAAGCCCTCGTCGACGATGCGGCCTATGGCGGCGGCGGTCTCGGCCGCCGGGTTGATCAGCACGCTAAGGCCGAACGCTCGGCGCTGGGCGGCCGAGAGCGACGAATAGAACGGGTTTTCCACCCTGGCCACCGTATGGACGTCGGGGCACTCGGCCGCCACGAGCCCGCAGGCGACGATGTTCACCTCGTCGCTGCCGGTCAGGGCCAGGAACCACGCCGAGCCCGAGACTCCAGCCTTGCGCAGGGTCTCGGGACGGCTGCCATCCTCGTTCACCACGAGGCAATCGAGTTCGTCGCCGGCCCGCCTGGCCGCCTCGGCGTCCTTCTCGACGAGTACGACGTCCCGACCCTCGTCTATGAGCTCCCGCGCTATATGGAGGCCGATCATCCCGGCCCCGATTATTACAACTCGCATCGCGGCCACTATACGCCCAAATTAGATTTTAGATAAGCTTTCACCTTGACGTTCAACTTATTTGAACGTTACACTCGTCGCCGCTGACGCAACGCAGATCGCAATAAAGGAGAGAGCCATGCAGAACGATATTCGCCGGCTCCTGGACGCGGCCGCCTCGGCCGCCAAGGAAGCCGCATGGGTCGGGCTCAGGCGGCGGCGCACGAGCGCCTCATATTACATGGCCCGTGATGGAGCCTTCGACCAGGCCATAGGCGGCCTCGACGACGGCGTCATGGTCGAGGTACTCTACGACGGCCAGTTCGCCTACGGCGCCACCCCCGACCTGTCGCCAGAGGGCGTGGCTCGGGCGGCCGCGTCGGCTCTCGTCGCCGCCAAGGCGGCGGCCGGCAAGGGCGTCCACCGTTTCGACGCGTCCGTCCGCCCCGCGACGCGCGTATCGTACCGGACGCCTCGGGCCCGTAAGGCCCCGATCGCCCCGGACGGTGTATTCTCGTTCCTGATCGACGTCTGCGATGCCCTCAAGGCCGGAGACGAAATCATCCAGACCGTGTCGATGGTCGAGATCGGCCGCTATGACTACGAGATCGTCTCGACCAACGGCGCCGACGTCGAGCAGTCTCTGCACTACATGGGCACGAGCCTCCAGGCCGTAGCCAGGCGGGGCGACGTGGTCCAGCTGCGCACCGCGAACGGCCCGCGCGGCCTGACGAGGCAGGGCGGCTGGGAGCTGTTCGACGCGGCCGGACTGATGGCCGACGCCCGCCGCGTGGGCGCCGAGGCCATCGAGCTGCTCGGCGCGGAAACCTGCCCCAGCGACCGCCGCACCCTGGTGCTGACGCCCGACCAGATGATGCTCCAGATCCACGAGAGCGTCGGCCATCCCCTCGAGATAGACCGTATCCTGGGCGACGAGCGGAACTACGCCGGCGGTAGCTTCGTCAAGCTGTCCGACATAGGCGGCTTCCAGTACGGCTCCAAGCTCATGAACATCAGCTACGACCCGACCGTGCCGGGCGAGCTGGCCTCCTACGGAGCCGACGAGATCGGCAACCTGGCCGAGAAGCGGCTGCTCATCGAGAACGGCACGCTCGTGCGCGCCCTCGGCAGCCTCGAGAGCCAGGCCCGCTCCGGCGTCCCCGGCGTCGCCAACCAGCGCGCCAGCTCGTGGAACCGGCCGCCGATCGACCGCATGGCCAACCTGAACCTGGAGCCCGGCGAGACCTCGCTCGATTCCATGATCGCGTCCATCGAGAAGGGCGTGCTGATGCGCACCAACCGCTCCTGGTCAATCGACGACTACCGCAACAAATTCCAGTTCGGTTGCGAGTACGGCACGCTGATCGAGGACGGCAAGTTGACCAGGACCGTCCGCGACCCGAACTACCGCGGCGTCTCGAGCACGTTCTGGCGCAACCTGTGCGCCGTCGGCGACGCGAGCACCTTCGCCGCGTTCGGCACCCCGAACTGCGGCAAGGGCGAGCCGAACCAGGTGATGTTCGTCGGCCACGCCAGCCCGGTCTGCGCGTTCGCCGACGTCGAGGTATTCGGAGGCGGAAAATGACCAAGGACTTCAAGAAACGATTCGACGCCGTGGCCGCCCGGGCCCTCGGCGAGCTGCTACCGGACGAGCGCGGAGCCATCAGCTACTCCGCCGAGCTGAGCGCCTTCATGCGCTTCAACGGCGGCAAGGTCCGGCAGTCAGGCTCGGTCGAGCAGGCCGACCTGTCGATCAAGCTCTGGAAGGGCGCCAAGACCTACTCGTTCATGCTGGCCCTTTCGGGCGACGAGGGCGAGGACGACGAGCGCGTCGCGGAGGCCGTCGGTCGGGCGCGCGCGCTGATGCCGCTGCTACCGGACGACCCCTACCAGGCCGCGCCCGAGGCGGCCGGCTCGTCCGATGCGCGCTACTCAGGCACGCTATTGCCCGAGGCGGAGATACCCGCCCGCGTGCTCGGCCCGGCGGCCGGCCTCGACTTCACGGGCATCTACTCGCAGGGCCTCGTCTGCCGAGGCGCGGCCAACTCCGCCGGCGCCAGGCACTGGTTCCAGACCGAGACCTTCCTCGTCGACTACTCGGCCTGGCTGCCGAACGGCCGCGCCGTCAAGTCATCCTACGCCGGCCTCGAGTGGAGCGACGCAGAGTACGCCAAGCGCATAGCGGCTACCAAGCGCTCCCTCGAAAACCTCGGCGTCGAGCAGATTGCGCTCGAGCCGGGCAAGTACCGCGCCTTCATCACCGCGGACGCCCTCGCCGAGGTAGTCACGTTCTTCTCGTGGAACGGCTTCGGCGAGCGCGGTCTCAGGCAGGGAGAGAGCGCCTACATCGCGCTGCGCGAGGGCCGCGAGAGCATGTCGCCGAGATTCGGCTTCAGCCAGGACTTCTCGCTCGGCGTGGAGCCGGCCTTCAACGACGACGGCGAGCTGGCTCCCGAGCGGCTCGAGATCGTCTCCGGCGGCGCGATAGCCAACACGGTCGTCTGCTCGAGGACAGCCAAGCAGTACGGCGTCCCGGCCAACGGCGCCGGCGAGGACGAGAGCGTACGTTCGATCTCGATGGACGCGGGCGACCTGGCCGAGGCCGACGCGCTCAAGGCCATCGGCACCGGCGTCTACGTGTCGAACTTCCACTACCTGAATTGGAGCGATGTGCAGGCGGCTCGCGTCACCGGCATGACCCGCTTCGCCTGTCTCTGGGTGGAGAACGGCGAGATCGTCGGCCCGATCAAGGACATGCGCTGGGACGAGTCTCTGTACAACATGCTCGGCGCCAAGCTCGAGGCCGTGACCAAGGAGCGCCACCTGCTCGTGGCCTCGGAGACCTACGAACGCAGGCAGGTCGGCGGCAGCCTCCTGCCCGGCATCCTGGTCGACGGGCTGTCGTTCACGCTGTAAGGACGGAGGCGGCCGCCCTCCCGGCCGCCTCCTTTTAATAGCCCCTCGTCCCCCTGGACGAGGGGCGGTTCTTACCCTGGGGCTCGGCTCAGTAATGTGGCGGCCGTTCAGAGGCCGGCGGCGTTGCGGCTTTATCGTCGCCCAGCTCGCCAAGGCGTTTGGCCAGCTCGCGCACCGCCTCCTCGAGCCTCTCGGTACGCCGGCCGTATTCGTAGACGAGCGCGTCTATATCGCTTACCGAGCCTTCGAGGTACGCGAGCTTCGTCTCTATGGCCTCTATCCTATCCTGGTCCATCGTCA
>ENA-UOWO01007395-UOWO01007395.1-activated-sludge-metagenome-genome-assembly--contig:-NODE-7395-length-10875-cov-4.976433_pt1 | contig 10875 bp, 9 predicted proteins | sample MGYA00238148_ERZ761564 | MGnify/ENA primary metagenome ERZ761564 (study PRJEB28885, sample SAMN05720194) | activated sludge metagenome | isolation source: Anaerobic digester | place: USA...
TATTTAGTCGCTCCCCAAATCACTCATTTAGGGGGTGCATCTGCAACTAACCGACTTGATCCGATATTAAACGAGTACAAAGGTATTTTGTCTTTTTTCAAAAAACACCGTTCATCTTGGCAATATCCAGTAGTACGTTTCTTGTTAAAAATAAATGCTCTTAGCCGTTCAATTATTCATTTTTCTCCTACTTATCTAATCGCATGTTCAAAAATATAAACATCTTTCGAATTCTAATAGCAGTATTAATCTTATTTATTCCTTTATATCCAAAATTCCCCTTATTTGGAGTGACCGGAACATATGTTGCTATTCGACTTGACGATATTGTAATTGCTCTAGTCCTTTTTTGTTGGCTAATTTTCCAAATTAAGAATCGGTTCCCAATTTTTAAACAAAAAATTACTTGGCTGTTTTTAGTTTATTTTGTGGCAATTTTTGTAAGTTTTATAAATGCTTTTTTAGTTTTTCAAACAGAACCACCTCAAATTTTATTACTTCACTTACTTCGTCGATTTGAATATATGTCGCTATTTTTTGTCGCCATAGAATCAGTTAAAACAATCTATGATTTTAAATTTTATTATTTTTTTGGACTAATTTCGACTATTTTGGTTGCTATTTATGGTTATGGTCAAAAATACCTAAATTTTCCCATAATTTCCACGATGAATTCAGAATTTTCCAAAGGCCAATTGCTTCAAATGAACATTTGGACACGAATAAGTGCGACTTTTGCTGGACATTATGACTTGGCCGCTTATCTTAGCGTTATCCTTATCATTATCTTGGGTGTAGCTTTAATCACCCAAAATAAACCTTTAAAAATATTTAGTTTTTTAGTTTGGTTACCAATCTACCAAATTTTTACTTTTACTGCATCTCGAATATCAACTTTTGCTTTTTTGGGAGGGGCGGTAATTACTTTATTTTTTTTAAAGAAATATCTTTGGATTATTCCTATAACAGGATTAGTAATATTTAGTATTTTTCAATCAGAAGATTTAAGTCAGCGTTTACTGGCAACCATTCCTGCTTTGAAAAATCAATTTTTTAGTAATCAAACCGAGACAAAATCAGTTACTTCATCAATTACTCCTATACCGATAATTGCAGTTCCAACAGTTAAACCAATAATCACCAAAACCACCCCAGTACCAACCATAATCAGACACCAACCCGAACCATATCCAGAAATTGATGCCGATGTTGGTGTTGCCAGATCTGGTGAAATTCGTTTCAATGCTGAATGGCCTAGAGCTATCACTGCTTTCAAAAGGAACCCACTGCTCGGAAGCGGACCTGGATCGATTACTCTGGCAACTGACAATGATTATTTAAGAAATCTAGGTGAAAGTGGCTTGTTCGGTTTTGTTTCATTCTTTGCCATTAGTTTATTCTTTGTTATCAAAACTTTACCTATCCTGCTTAAAAAAACACCCACTCATTTCAATTTAATATCGATAATTTTTCTGGGTAGTATGCTGACAACACTAGCCAATGCCATATTTATCGATGTTTTTGAAGCTTCAAAAACAGCTTACCTTTTTTGGATTATGACGGGATTTTATTATCAATCATTAAAACTAAACTATGACAAAAACTAAACGAAAAATCTTAATGATCACTCCTTATATCCCCAGACTTTCACAATCTGGTGGTCAAAATAGCTCTTTTTATTCTATAAAGTATCTTTCTCCAGAAAATGACATTACTTTAATTTGTTTAAGCCCAGACGAAGAAGGTTTAGACGATGTCAAACAATACTGTTCAAAAGTAATTGTTGTTAAAAGGGGTAAAACTTGGGATCCTAAAAAAGTTATTTTGACAGCTTTTAGTCCTTATCCATTTTTGGTAATGAAACACATTAACAAAAGTTTTCATCAGGCCATCAAACAAGAATTAGATAATCAAAAATTTGACCTGATTCATTGCGATTGTTTTTATCCAATGCCGAATATTCCTAAAACTAAAATACCAATTGTTTTAGTCGATCTTACAGTTGAATATGCCGTTTATCAACATTATGTTGAAACAGTCACTGGTTGGAAAAAATTATTTAAACCCTTACTTTGGGTTGATGTTTTAAAACTTAAGTATTGGGAAACTCACTTTTGGAAACATACTCATACCGTAGTTGCTTTTGCCAAAGAAGACCAAGAGTTAATTTCCAAAACAACCAAGAGAAATGATATTGAATTATTTCAAAACGGAGTCGATAATAAATTTTTCGAATCAAAACCCAAAACCCCAAAAAGTAAATTTCCATCAATATTGTTTGGTGTTTCCAATATGAAATGGATGCAAAACCGCGAATCAGTTGAAATGATTATGAAAGATTCTTGGCCAGCCATAAAAAAAGCTATTCCAAATTGCAAGCTCTTTATCATTGGCCGACATGCTCCAGATTATTATCAACATTATCGTACAGACGATGTAATTGTTTCCGAAGCTGATTTTGACGGTCAGGAACACGATCCTATGTATTACTACCAATTTGCTTGGGTTCTGCTGGCTCCAATGGGTAGTGGGGGAGGGACTAGAAATAAATTTTTAGAAGCCATGGCCTGCCGTTTACCAATCGTCACCACCCCAGAAGGTATGGGTGGAATAAAAATTGATAATTTTAAACATTCAATTGTTTGTAACTATCAAGATGTTGCTCAAAATACTATCAATCTTCTCAAAAACGACAAAATGCGCAACATTATGGGAAATGAAGCTAATAAATTAATTAGCCAAAAATATTCTTATCAAAAAAGTGTCAATGATTTAAATCAAATCTATAAAAAAATTACCAACAAATAATATGGACTTGTCAATCATCATTTTAAACTATAATTCTGCTGATTATCTCGAAAAATGTCTTGAAAGCATCAAAAAATCAAATTTTGACAAATATACTTACGAAGTTATCGTCGTTGACAACAATTCAACTGATGAAAGCATAAAATTGGCCAAATCTGTAAATACAATAAATACCAAATATTTATTACTAAAAGACAATAAAGGCTTTTCTCACGGAAACAATCAAGGTCTGACAGTATCCAACCCAAAGTCCAAATACGTATTATTTTTAAATCCCGATACCAAAGTTAAACAAGAAACTTTCAAAAAAATGATAGATTTTTTTGAAACCAACCCTCAAGTTGATGCCGCTACCTGTCGGATCGATTTGGTTTTAACCAATCAAATGCAACCCGAATGCCATCGTGGTTTTCCTACTCCCTGGCGATCTTTTTGTTATTTTACTAATCTTTACAAACTATTTCCAAAATCAATTTTATTTTCTGGATATTTTTTAGGTCATCTCGATTTGACAACTCCCCACCCAATAGAGGCCTGTGTCGGAGCATTTCTTATGGTCAAAAGACAAGTAGGAAAAACAATTGGCTGGTGGAACGAAAAATATTTTTTTTATGGTGAAGATCTCGATTTTTGCTATCAACTTAATAAAAAGGGCTATAAATTATTTTTCTATCCTGACACCAAAATCTATCATTATCAAGGAATTTCTTCCGGACTAATCAGCAAGAGTAAACATTTATCCAAAGCTTCCCGCAAAACCAAAATAATGATTGCCAAAGCCAGCACCCAAGCCATGCGAATTTTTTATCAACAAAATTTATTTAAAGACTATAATTTTTTAACTCGTTTTTTGGTAAACGTTGGTATAAATTTATTAGAAATCAAAAGAGTATTTAAAGCTAGATTTCTTTAATCTTCTAATATCTTCCAATTTCTTCTAATATATTCTAAAATATTCTAACAATGGAATATGAAGAAATACTTATCCAAATCGAAACTTTAAAGATTTATTTTGAAAAAATCAATATTCATCAGGATATTAAAAAAAATGTTCTTAGAAATTCTTTATTAAAAAGCGCTAGATTTTCAAGCAAAATAGAAAATGCTAATACAAAAATAGAAATCGATAATTTATACAACGCTTATCTTTACATTACTTCCCCAAATTGCCCAAAAAAAATATCCCTAAAATTAATTAAAGATCTTCATAAAATTGTGATGAACAATATTTTAGGAAATGCTGGTAATTTTCGCATCGATCCTTGTGCAATTTATAATACTGCTGGTGTAGCTGTTTATATGGCTCCTCCTGCTCAAAAAATCAATCAATTACTTACAAACTTGATTGAGGATACTAATAATAGTAATAAACATAGCTTAGTAAACGCCGCAATATTCCAATTTAAATTTGAAAAAATCCATCCATTTTTAGACGGTAACGGTCGTATTGGGCGCCTAATTTCATATCTAATTTTATTTCAAAATGGGTTTTCGTTTAATGGGTATTTATCACCCGAAGAATATATTAGCAAATATCGTGAAATTTATTATGATACTCTCGAGCCAAATAAAGATTATAAGCCTTTTGTTAAATTTTTTTTAGAATCAATATTAAATCAAATCACGACTACTTTTGATAACCTAGAAAACCCCGACAGCCTAAACACACTCTTACCTCGTCGTCGTGAAATTTATGAAATAATAAAAGACCACCCAAATTGTTCTTTTGATTTTATTCATCGTCGATTTATAAGAGTAAATCCCAAAACTCTTCATTATGATTTATTAAAATTACAAAAAGAAAACTTAATTATCAAAACAGGAATCTCTCGTGGTGTTACCTATATAGTAAAATAACAAGATGAAACACATTGTCATCGACGCTCGACTCTATGGACCTAAACACACCGGAATCGGTCGCTATACTAAAAATTTACTAATAGCACTTAAAAAATTACCCCAAATTTCTGACCACAAAATTACTTTAATCATTTATAAAGATTTAGAGTCAGAAATAAAAAAAGATTTAGGAGACAGTTTTAATTATATTACCACCAACATCAAACACTATTCCCTCAAAGAACAACTTTTTTTACCTATTATTTTATATCGTCTAAAACCTAATTTAGTTCATTTTACCCATTTCAACAAACCAATTCTTTTTTTTGGTAAAAGTGTCATTACTATCCATGATCTAATCAAACATTTTTTCAAAGGTACAAAAAATACTACCAAAAATAAATTAATATATTGGTTCAAATATTTCTTTTATCGACTTTTTACTGATTTTTCAATTCAACACAACTACATTATTGTTCCGAGTGATTTTTGGAAAAACTATATTATTAAAAAATACCATATTGCATCTTCAAAAATTACTACTACTCACGAAGCCGTCGATTCAGAATTTCTGAACTCTAAATACCAAATACTAAATACTAAATACCAAAATTATATCCTATACACCGGCAATCTTTATCCTCATAAAAATATTGAAATTATTATCAAATCTCTTCAATCACTCCCAAATATTAAACTTAAAATTATTTGTGCTAGAAATTATTTTAGTCAAAAAATCGAAGAATTAGCTAAAAATAATCACTTAGAATCACAAGTTGAATTTTTAGGCTATGTTGCCGACAAAGATTTTAAAAAAATCTATTCAGAAGCTTTGGCTCTCGTCCATCCTTCTTTGATGGAAGGGTTTAGTCTCACTGGGCTAGAGGCTATGGCCCTGGGTTGTCCCGTCATTTCTTCAAATAGCAGTTGTCTTCCCGAAATCTATCAAAAATCGGTTTTATATTTTGACCCCTATGACTCAAACCAACTTATAAGTCAAATTAATAAAATAAAAAATTCACCAAAATTACGACAAAAAATGATTAATTTAGGCTTTACTCAAGTTCAAAAATATTCATGGGATTTGACCGCCCAAAAAACTTTTTCCGTTTACCAAAAAATTTTAAAATGCGAAACGAAGTAAAGTCCGCCTTTGGTGGAGATATTAAAAATTTAAAGATTGCTATTTTTTACGACTGGCTTAATCAATGGGGCGGGGCAGAAAGAGTTTTGATTGACATTCTAAGGTTATACCCTCAAGCGACAATTTTTAGTCTAATTCATAATTACTCAAAAATTGATTGGTTACCTGCCAATACCAAAGTAATTACATCGTTTATAAATAAACTTCCCTTTAGTAAAAACAATCCTATTTTTTATACTCCTCTATATTCATTTGCTTTAGAAAAATTTGATTTTTCCAAATTTGATATTGTAATTTCTACTACCTCCTCATTGGGCCACTGCTTTTTGACTCCACCAAAAACTTTATTTATCTGTTATCTTCACAATACCAATCGGTATTTATACCAAACACCTCCAAAGTATAAATTTATATCGCCATTACTAAAAAATTATCAAAAAACAGATTTTATTTACGCCCAAAGACCCGACTATCTTTTATGCAACTCCAAAACTGTTCAAAAAAGAATTTTAATAAATTATCGTCGATCAAGTCAAATAATATATCCCGGAGTTGATACTGATTTTTTTACCCCATCAAAAATAAAATTAGATTCCAATTATTTTTTAGTAGTTTCTAGACTAGTAGCCCACAAAAAAATTGACATTGCTATTAAAGCTTGTCACAAATTAAAAAAGAAATTAATTATCGTCGGTATTGGACGAGAAAAAAATAAATTAATTAGTTTAAAAAATAAGCTTAAGGATCAAAATATAATTTTTATGGGTAAAGTTTCTGACAAAAAACTTAAAATCCTTTACCAAAATTGTCAAGCTTTAATCTGTCCTCAATTTGAGGATTATGGTTTAACCCCAATTGAAGTTCAAGCCTGTGGCCGGCCAGTAATTGCCTTCAACAAAGGCGGAATAACCGAAACGGTTATCGATAAAAAGACTGGATTATTTTTTAGTCATCAAACAACCAAATCTTTACAAAAAACTTTAATACAATTTGACACCAAAGAATTTTCACAACAAGATTGTGTCGACAACGCAAAAAAATTTTCGAAACAAAACTTTATGATAAACTTTAGTCACACTATTGACAAACTATGGCAATTACATCTAAACACTTCATTGTGATTCTTTCCGGTGGAACCGGTTATCGGTTATGGCCTTTATCGCGCTATCAGAATCCAAAACAATTTCTAAAAATATTTAAAAAACAAACCTTGTTGGAACAAACCATTAATCGCGCCAAAAAAATATGTTCTTCAAAAAATATTTTTATTGTCTCCAATTCAGCACATCAAGAAAAAACTAAAGCCATCGTCGGTAACAAAATACCCTTATCAAATTTTATTATTGAACCAATTAAAAAAAATACCGCAATGGCCATTATTTCAGCTATAAATTATATAAAAAAAATTGATCCAACCTCGACAATTACTACCATGCCATCTGATCATTATGTTAAGCAATTTTTAAAATTTAAAAAAACGATTCAAAAAAGCGTCAGACTAGCCAACAATTATCATCAAATTGTCACCATTGGGATAAAACCAACCTATATTGATCCATCATTCGGATACATATTACCACAACAAAAAAATCAACAGTTTTCAAAAGTTAGTTCGTTTATTGAGAAACCAACCCTAGAAATGACTCAAAATTTGGTTAAAAAAGGTGCCCTTTGGAACTCAAGTATCCATACCTTTACTATACCCGACATAGTTTCAGAATTTGAACAAATACAACCAGAATATGTTGATTTTTTAAAGACGCTTGATACATCTACTAACACCGCTAAAACCAATAAACTTGTTTACCAAAAATCTCCTGATTTATCTTTTGATAAATTGCTAGCCGAAAAAAGCCAACACTTATTAGTTATCACTGGTAATTTTGATTGGAACAATATTGGCCAATGGAGTGCGATTTATCGTCAACTAGATAAAGATAAATTTGGAATAACTTCTTTAAATTCCGATACTAACTTTGTTCAAATTGATTCAAAAAACTGTTTAATTAATGGAAATAAAAATAAACTAATTACTTTAATCGATGTAAACAATTTAGCCATTATTGATACATCTGATGGATTATTAATCAGCAACATATCTTCTGAAAATAGTTATAAGATAAAAGAAATTGCTAACAAATTAATTAAAAATAAGAAGTTAAAAAAATTTTTTATAAACAACAATGAAATACAATAAATTTTGTTTTCGGTTATTCAAAAGGTTAGTTGATATTTTTAGCTCAATTTTCCTGATTATTTTATTTTCACCACTGCTTTTAATAACCATAATTTTGATTAAATTCACCTCATCGGGCCCGGTTTTTTTTAGACAAAAAAGAGTAACCAGAAGAGGTCAACAATTTTGGATGTATAAATTTCGATCTATGTATACTGGTGATAACGACAAGAGGCTTAGAGAAAATTACCCAAAACTGTGGAAAAAATACAAAGATTCTGGTTGGAAACTTCCTATGTCAGAAGACCCTCGTATTACTCCCATTGGTAAGATTATCAGAGCTACTTCAATCGATGAATTCCCTCAATTAATTAATGTATTAAAAGGGGAAATGAGTTTAGTTGGACCTAGGGCCTATCGGGAAGAAGAGCTTCAAGAATATGAAAAAAAATATCCCCAAACCAAAAAATATATTGATGATATTCGTTCCGTCAAGCCCGGAATAACCGGACTTTGGCAAACATCAGGAAGAAATGATCTAAATTTTGAACAAAGAGCCAAATTGGATTCTCAATATATCAAAAATCAATCTGTAATTAACGAAATTTCAATAATCCTAAAAACTCCTTTATGTATGATCTCTCGCTGGTAAAATTTATAAAATTGGATAAAATTTAATTATGGATTTAATCACCGAAACCGCCAACACAAAAATCGGCAAAAAAATTAAAAGTAATAAAAAAATTTTTCTTAAAGTTTTATTTATATTTTTAGGAATACTTATCACAGTTGGAGTTCTACTGTTTATTACCGCTTATCTCCCTGGTAGAAAGCTTCTCTCTCAAATTAACTTAGCTAAAGTTGAAGTCGATAAATTAAAACAATCGATAAATGATAAGGATTTAGATCAAGTCAAAATAAACCTGGCCAATTTGGGTCAACACCTAAACCAAATTGAATCCACTTATTCAAAACTAAAAATTGTTGGCTCACTACCTATTGCCAACAATTATTATAAAGATGGTAAAGAGGTTTTAAATATCGCCAAAAATGGCCTTGAAACCGGTAATATATTAGTTGAAGTAGTTGAGCCTTACAAAGATTTTTTGGGTATCAAAGGAGCCGCTACTAGTTCCGCCGACACCACTGAAGATCGAATTGAATTTTTGACCCAATCAATCGAAGGTTTAATCCCACATTTTGACACCATTGAATCCAAAATATCCAATATAAACGACTCAATTAATAAAATCGAAGCCTCACGTTATCCCGACAGTATTAAGGGTATCGAAGTCAATGCAAAAATTAATCAAGCCCAAGATTTAGTTTCTCAAGTTTATCAATATGTTAAAAATAGCAAACCATTACTTACAAAAGTTTCCTGGTTATTGGGTAAAGACAGTCCTAGAAATTATTTAATGATTTTCCAGAACGATGGAGAACTAAGAGCTAGTGGTGGCTTTTGGACTGCTTATAGTACTCTTACGGTTAAAAATGGCAAAGTAACACCCGGAAACGCCAGTAATATTTACGATCTTGACGACAAAATCAACAGTCGAGTTCCTTCCCCTCGTTTATTGAAAAGTTATCATATCAATGTTCCTTATCTAAATCTTCGTGATAGCAACTTGTCACCCGATTTTCCCACCAACGCTAAAATATTTTTAGACCAATACACCAAGGTTATGGGTAGTAAAAACAAATTTGATGCCGTTGTTGCTATCGACACCGAAATATTAGTTGACATGGTCAGAATTTTAGGTAAATTAGATACCAGAGTCGGTACTTTTACTGCAAATCCCGATAAAAGATGTAGCGGTTGTCCTTCAATTATTTATGATTTACAGTGGATGTCTGGACGCCCCCGAAACTACATTGAACCAAATCGAAAAGACTTTATGAATCCACTTATGTCAGCCCTTTTGGCCAACGTTATGGGTTCTGAAAAAAGCAAAATGGCTCCACTTATTCAAACTCTTTTTGAAAATATCAATGAAAAACATGTTATGATTTATTTCCCCGACGAAGAGATGCAAAATATTGGAAACTTAGCCAATATTACTGGGAAAATAATTGATGTCGACCCTACCACAGATTATCTCCACTTAAACGATACCAATTTTGCTAGTGCTAAAAGTAATATTTTTATCACCCAAAAAATTAATCATGATATTAATATCCATAATGGAGTTGCCACACACAAAATTAGTGTTACCTATACCAATCCAGCCCCCGGATCAAATTGTAATCTTGAAAAAGGTGATTTGTGTCTCAACGCTTCCGTCTATCGGGATTTATTTAGGTTTTATACCCCTCTTGGTTCAAAATTAGTCAAAATGACTGGTTCTGAAGTAGAAACTGTTCAGTATGATGAACTCAATAAACAAGTCTTTGAAGGTTTTTATGGAAATAAATTCGGCCTCAACCCTCAATCAAATATTAAAACCTCAATCGAATACACTTCTGGAGCAAAAATAGGGAAAAATTATTTACTCTCACTTCAAAAGCAACCTGGTACTAAACCAGTTGAATATCAAATTACCATCAATGGTAAAAAATTACCCCAATTCAACTGGATAGCCGATAAAACCATCAAATTTTCTTTATAAATGGATCGATATATATCCACGCTAGGGATTGTTATCAACAAAAAAACATCCAAAGAGGCCGATTTGGTTATTACTTTACTTACCCCAAGATTAGGAAAAATAATTTCTTTGGCCAAGGGTGCTAAATCAATTAAAAGTAGCCGACTTGGCAACCTTCAATTGGGAAATATTATTAAAGCCCAAATTTATCAAAAAAATAATTTTTTTTGGATATCAGAGACTCAAAATATTGTTCCATTTTTACAAACTGATAAAAATTTGGCCCAATTAAATCTTTTGTTTTATTTTTTAGAAATTGT
>ENA-UOWO01007404-UOWO01007404.1-activated-sludge-metagenome-genome-assembly--contig:-NODE-7404-length-10866-cov-4.418648_pt1 | contig 10866 bp, 11 predicted proteins | sample MGYA00238148_ERZ761564 | MGnify/ENA primary metagenome ERZ761564 (study PRJEB28885, sample SAMN05720194) | activated sludge metagenome | isolation source: Anaerobic digester | place: USA...
GCTTTTTTAAAGTATCAGAATAATTCAAAGCTGCTTTTCAATGCCTGATATTTAGGCGTAAGGTTATTCCTTGTTGCTACCTGCAATAGATAGGATTTCTTGTCCTTGAAGAAGTAGATTGCTCTTGCAGGCAAATCGTTCATGTAATAGTCATACTCTACTGCATTTACCCCCTGGTAGTTTGTATATTTATAATTGATACTTGCCCCTTCAAGGTTTTCAGCATATTTTTCAAGACACTTTTTTTCAAAATATGCATGATACTGCGGCTTGATGTCCTTATAACTTTTTGATTCATCGTAAATATTGATGTTAACAATAACCCCGTATTCCGGGCTATTTTCATACTCAGCGCACATATATGCCGCAATAACATCCTTTATCTGCTGCTGCTTTGCCATTTGAATGAACAATGAGTTGGGTTGTAGTTTACATCCACACTTGACCTTGAATCCTTCTGTTGGAAAGACCTGGTATGTATCCTGAGCTGAAACCTCCAAACTCACTACCAGGATTGCAAATAATAATTGGAAAATTTTGGTTTTCATTTTACTCCGTATTGATGGTTTTGAATTGATATTTTTTATGGCTCAGTAATTTCCTATGGAGCCAAAATCGTTTGTTTATTCAGTAAGAACGTAATCCAGGCAAACTTGGCAGTGATAAAGTAGGTAGACTTGGCGTTGAATATGTTGGCAATGTTGGCATTGTATAAGCGGGTGCTGTGTATACAGGTTGTTTCGGAACATACACCCGGTTATAGTTACTGTTAGTGTAATATTGTCCTCCCCGTGGTCCAGTGCTTATAACATGGCCTGTCCCATAATTTAAAGCGCCAACCGAATAATCCCTTGCAACACTTCCCGTGGATCCGGTATAAGGGTTGACATTACTTCTGGTACTCCAGTTGTCATGGTTTGTGTAATTTGTCGTGCTTCTGTAATGGGGTTGGACATAAGTGCCGTTACTTTTGAAATAACCGCTTACATAAGTTTGTGCTGAGACATTAACTAAAAATGTCAACGAAAGAATTGCTGAAAGAATCATTGTTTTCATAATTGTCATTTTTTAAGATTGTGAATATTTATTATTATCACCCTCTGTATGTCATGACAAAAAAAAAGTAACCCGGTGTGGATTACTTCTTTTAAACATTTTTTAGTTTCTGCTAATTCAGCATGATAAAACCTGCCCAATATGATGGTTCTTTGAACTTTTCCCTGCATTTTTGCTTTGCCACAAGAAAGGCTGTTCGTTTGTCATCACCTGCCGCTAAATTGGAATAAAACTCCGTCATCATAAATTTTGTTGCATCATCATTCACTTCCCACAGACTCATTACTAAAGTATTTACCCCGGCCTGTTTAAATGACCTTTGTAAACCAAATACACCTTCACTTGACACCACTCCTAAGCCAGTTTCACAGGCTGATAACACTACCATGTCAGTTCCCCTTAAATCCATATGGCTTATTTCCTTAGCTGTCAACACACCATCCTCAACATTTTCCGGAATTTTTTCACCCAACCAAGCTCTGTTTCCACCAGACATAATTAGCCCCGCGCGGAGCATAGGATCAATAAATGGCTTGTCCTGTTGCAGATCCCCCATCCTTTGCATTATAAAGGGGTTTTCAAGACTTTCCTCAATGGGAAGAAAGAACCCATGGGTTGCTAAATGAATGATGCCATGAGGCTCTCCTGAGAGCGATTTAAAGGACTCCTCATTACCTGAAATACCTGTAAATTCTTTAACCTTGTATTGCTTCTCCCTCATTAATTGAGAAATTTGCTCTACTTCAGGCTTTGTGCCCTTCAGATATTCCCATCCACTTCTCTTGGTTGTATCATTGTTGTTACCCCGAAATGCCAGGTAAGAACGATTTTTCTCGAACTCATATTTTTTGCTTTCTTTTTTCATGTCTGCATCTTCCATGGCATATTCCAATCCACCAAAAAGTACAGAAGAGCGGATCGGTGATACAGGATTATCAAAAACTAATTCTTTTGTTGAGGATAATCGGTACATTTGATATTGATCACCAAGTGTTGTTGAATCATCTACTGACAGGTTTTCAAGGGCTAATTGGTGAATAATTCCAGCTGGAGAAAAGTAAATCCTCTCACCAAGTGAAATAACTTCTTCCAATGGCTCCCATATGAGCTTTTTGACCTGCTTCCCTACAAAACCATTGGAATATATCTCATTCTCATTCTGTGAAAGATATTCATCAATCTGGTCTTTTCTGAAAAGGCTAATCATCTTGGGGTATTGCCACCCCTTTCGCAGCACCAGTGCGGCATATTTGATAGTATCAGAAAGTGTCGGATATTCCACAAACTCGATGGCTACATCGTTATCATTTAGGTTTTCTTGAACATCCTTCCAGGTTATTTTTAAGTTTCTTGTATAATCTCCGTATTCTTTGGACAGTTTTATCAGTTCCGTTTCCTTTTGCTGTACAATATTTATTAGTGAATCTAAATTCAGAAACCTCTCTGAAATGGGTTTTTCCGAGATTCGTTGAATTTCAAGCTTGCGTAACTTCATCTCATCAAATTTTGCTTTTGCCTCACTAGTTCCTTTCTCAGCAATAAGTTTTTCAAAATCAATATTTGTGTTAAGTAATAGCCCTTTTGAAAACAATGAGAAGTCATATACGAAACATCCTGATTCTGGATTAAGCAAGCTTGCTTTTTCAACAAATAATGTAGAAAATCTAAATAGGTAACTATATTCATTTAAAAAAAATTCTCTTTGATTTTCAGTTAATATGCTAAAGTACTCGATCATCCTTGTCTGGAATTCTCGTGTTACATAAATTTTATGGTAAAGGGCTGAATCGAATAGTGACAATTCAAATTCAGTTAAAGCTAGATTATTCAAACTTGTCAAGTAATCCTGGTGTTTTTCTCCAAGAACTTCCTTCCTTAATTCAGCAACCGTTTTGTATTTTTCCAAAGCCTCATTATTATTACCAATATCCGAATATCCATAAGCTAGATTACTTAAACATTCTAAATAATCCGGGTGTTTTTCGCCCAATACTTCTTTACTAATTTCTTCGACTTTCAGATAAATTTCCAGTGCCTTCGGGTAATCTCCTATGTCTGAATAATCTGAAGCTAAACAACTCAAGCTAGATAAATATTTTGGATGCCGTTCGTCTAAAACTTCTTTAAATAATTCAACTACCTTCAGGTCAATTTCCATCGCTGTCGAAAAATCACCAAGGGCTGAATATGCAAGAGCAAGATTTTTAAGACTTGTCAAATAATCTGGATGCTTTTCACCTAAACTCGTTTTGCAAATTTCAACACTTTCTAATATAGTTATTAGAGATTTTTTGTAATCACCTAAATATGAATATACTTGAGCAAGGTTATTCAAACTCATAAAATAATCCGTGTGTTTTTCTCCTAAAACTTCTTTACGTAATTTAATAACATTAAGGGAAATTTCCAATGCCTTAGGATAATTGCCAAGATATAAATAATCGTTAGCCAAGTTGTTTAAAATCATTAAATAATCAGGATGCTTTTCACCGAGAACTTCTTTATATAATTCAACAACTTGCAAGTCAATTTCCAATGCCTTTTGGTAATTACCTAAATGTGAATAAACTTGAGCCAGGTTATTTATGCTCCTTAAATAATCAGGATGTTTTTCATCTAAAACTTCTTTTCCGATTTCAACAACCTTTAGCTGAATTTCCAAAGCTTTATTTAAAGATCCAAGGTTTAAATATTCTTTAGCAAGATTTCCAAGCGAGGTTAAATAATATGGGTGTTTCTCACTTAATACTTCTTTATATAATTCAACAACCTTCAAGTCAATTTCCAAAGCCTTCTGATATTCACCCAGATCTGAATAAACTTGAGCTAAGTTATTTAGGCTACTTAAATAATCAGGATGTTTTTCACCTAAAACTTCTTTTCCGATTTCAACAACCTTTAGCTGAATTTCCAAAGCTTTATTTAAAGATCCAAGGTTTAAATATTCTTTAGCAAGATTTCCAAGCGAGGTTAAATAATATGGGTGTTTCTCACTTAATACTTCTTTATATAATTCAACAACCTTCAAGTCAATTTCCAATGCCTTTTGGTAATCACCCAGATCTGAATAAACTTGAGCTAAGTTATTTAGATATTTAAGATAATCAGGGTGTTTTTCACCTAAAACATCTTTCCCGATTTCAACAACTTTCAGTTGAATTTCCAATGCCTCATGCAAAGATCCAAGGTACAAATAGTCATTCGCTAGATTTCCAAGAGAGGTTATATAATATGGATGTTTCTCGCCTAAAACATCTTTTCCCAGTTCAACAACATGGAGGTTTATCTCCAAAGCCTTTTGATAATCACCAAGTCCTGAATATATTAAAGCTTGGTTACTCAGACTTGTAAGATAATCAGGATGTTTTTCACCCAAAATTTCTTTACGTAATTCAACAACCTTCATGTTAATTTCCAATGCTTTTTGGTATTCACCAAGTCTTAAATATCCTGAAGACAGATTATCCAGGCTTGTTAAATAATCAGGATGTTTTTCACCTAGAAGTTCCTCAGCCAATTCAACTACTTTTTGAAAAATCACAAGTGCCTTATGGAAATCACCAAGATTATTATATATCAGCCCTAGGTAACTCAAGCTCGTTAAATAATCTGGATGCTTTTCACCCAGAACTTCTTTTTCTAATTCTACTACACTAAGATTAATTTCCAATGCTTTTTGTGTTTCACCTAATTTAGAATACAATTGGTATAGACTTACTAAGCTTGATATATACTTTGTGTTTTTTTCACCATACAATTCTTTACTTATTTCAGCATATTTTAGAACATATTCTATTGATTTCTCAACAATATTATTTTTTATGGAACAAGTATAAAGAATATCTAATATTTTGAGTGATGCTTCATTTATTTCTCCAAAAAGTTTACTATTTACTTCCCATGCTTTTTCTCCTGTATCGAACGCTAATTCATAGTCATTTAGATTTATATAACCCTGCGCAAGTAGTTGTAAAAGAGCGGAGTAAGGTACATTATATGTAAGTTGATATTCTTCATAGTGTTTTTTGGCAAGAGAGTAATAAGAAACCATCTTTTCATAATTACATACTTTATCATTTATGCTACCCAACATAATTAATAAAAATATTTCCCCTTTACTTTTTACAGTATCATTTTTCGAGATTCCATATTTTGCAAAATAGGCATCTGAAAGTGAATTGACTTTATCTACATCCACTGAATCCTTTTTTGTAGCTAAATAACTCCAGTTTAGGACTATGTTAATACTTAGGTGTTGAGAATCATCAAATCCCTTTTGCTCTGAATACTTTTTCAGTACGGGAATAGCTTGCTCATAATTTCCTGTGAAAGCATTACGGTAAGCTTCATCAATTTCTTTATCAACTTGAGATTCTTGGGAATATATTGTTGAGAAAAAGAACAAGGATAAAAATGCAATGAGACTGATTCTGGTAAGGCTACTCATGATACGGGAAAGAATAAATTCCAAATTCTGGTTATTAATTTAGCTGGTTTTGATATATGAATAATTGGGGTTGTCTTGTGAGGAACAACCCCAATTCTGGGAAAGGCGCTAATTTGTCAGCAAATGATAATTATTCAATATTGGCCCTCTGTTTACAATCTTGATGATATATCTTCCAGTCCAAGCTGGAACCCATCTTACAATACATCTGTCTGTAAAATCGTCATCCTTGGCTATTAGATGTCCATTGGAATCATAAACATACAAATCCAGGTCGGTATCTCCATCTCCTAAAACGAATATTTCTGCTAATTCCCTCTCAATAAAACTAATTTCATAATTATCAGCGCTATTACCGTATACGAAGGAATACCTCTCACCTGGTCCTCCGACCCTACCCCTTGTTGCCTGATTTGATTTTTCTATTTCAGCAATGGAGGCTAATATTCCGGCATCACCATCTGCATAATTTTTTGCTGCTGCCAGGATACTTGCCATATCATATCCCTCTTTGCTTTTTTTAGTAGCCTCTTCTTCTGGCTTAGGTTCCTGTTTGTATGATTCAAACTTAAGGTCCTGAGTCTTGATGCTACTCATAATTTTGGCTGCCTGAACTAAGGCTTCAGCGGAAAAGGTCTTGTAACCATACATCGCCAGTTGATTTGCTAACTGCAAATTTTCAAGGTCCTCTGATGGCTTGTTTTTACTAGCCACTTTCTCCTCTTGTGCTTGTGCAGCACATATCACGGCTGCTAATACCAGCAAAAAAATCAATTTTTTCATAATCGAGTTTTTAAAATTGTGGTTTATGAATATGGAAGGGTGTCATTCATTTGAGCTATTGATAATCAACGCCCATAAAAATAATGAAATTTCCAATTGATTCTCTGTCAATTTTGAAATACCGTGAAGAAATATCAAGAGTGTATTTTTTTACTGATTCAGCTATTGCAAAAAGTAACCACCTCATATGAGATGGTTACTGTTGAACAATTAAAATTTGAAATATGAGGCATATGGACCCCTTTCTTTGTTTGTATCAATTATCCATTTTGTTTTTGGCTTGATGTCAAAGGCATTAGCAAATTTGTAGTAGGAAAACGGACTTTTGATTGCCTATTACCTTTGAGGAAATTTAAGTGATATCATGGCATCAATATTCCACATCAGTTGTTCATAGAACGGAAGGATCTTTTCCTGAACAGACATTAATTCGAACAAATTCTCACAAATTCCACTTTCCTCCGATAATGGGTGAACCAGAAGGTTATAGGCAAAATGACCAGGCAGCTTTATCATTCCCTCATCATCCAATGAGAACTCATTATTATATTGAATAAGCCTCGATTCCAAAAATGTGGTGTAATCCACAGGCAACATCTGTATTATCTGTTCCTGCCGGGCGAAGAGATATAACTGGTGGAATAAGTCATCCGTAAATTCATGGTAATACAAGGGACGAACCTGCTTAACCTTTTTGAGAATAAAGATGACCGACAGAATCATCAGTTCAAATGTCTTGTCCTTCCTGTTTCTAAAATTTTTCCAATCATCATTGAAGAAAGTGGAACTCGCCAATAGCATTCCCATGACAGTTAGGTTCCCCGCACTTAGACCACTCAATTGATCTTTTTCTTTGTACCTCTTTGCAAACAAGCTGTTTATGATTTTCATGGCGTTTTACTTTGTGTTTTCCAGAATGCTTTGCTTTACACTGTTCATGATCATTATCCTATCCTTGTTGAATGTCAGTGGATTATTATCACGGGCAATGCTTATTGTCTCATTGTCTATGTTCATGCCATAGACACCTTCATGCTCCCCAAGCGGAAAGGGTAAATTATCCTGGATCAGTTTCAGAATATCCGATGGTACTCCATAATCATTCGATCTTGGAATGAGGTTATAAATAGTCAACGTGATCATTCCCCTCCGGACACCCACAACAATATCGCCAATTTGTCTTCCAAAAAACAGTTGTGTGGGGACATTTTTGTACCTGTATGTGCTTACCCCTGTCCTTGATGATGTACCCAGGTATTCAAACTCTGAGGATTGGGGATTGAGTTTATCTCCCAGATCAAATCGCTGTGCCCAAAGGGAGATGGTTAGGCAGATAACAGATAACGTGATCACAAACTTTTTCATGGCAGTTGATTTTTGTTTTTGTTAGCACTTCTGATCAACAAAATACCAGGAAGAAAAGTAAATAACCCGGCACCAATTAGAGCGCCAAAAGTATCAGCAGCATCCAAACCAAGATCGGGATACTTTGATAGTGAAACTACTCCGAGGATGATTAATCCGTAACCAATTGCTGTTTTCATTTTTATTTATTTTTAAGGTTAGAAAATTCAAATGTGGAAATCATTATACCGAAGGCAGGGCTGGTTTCATCCTTGTAAGATTCAATGGAACAGGCGTCAATAGCCATTACTTTGTTACCTTCGCTGTAATAGAACATCTTATGGTATAGCTTATAGCCATCAACATAGGGTGCCAGCATGTGGATATAATAAAATTCTTTCATCCCGACGTATACTGTCCCCCGTTTTACAATTTCTGTTTCACCTGACACTGCATCGAACTGTTCTTTTAATTCTTGATTGGAAAGGGATTCCATTTGTTCTTTAGCAGACTGACTTGAGTAGGTAGGGAACGATTTTATTGAAACAATAAAGGAATTCCCCCTTCCGTCGACAATCTTTGCATCGACACTTGGATCATATATCTGATCTTTCCTGGACCATCCCTCGGGGTAGATGAACGAATAATTGTACTTCCTGCTTTCAAATTTTGTCTGTCCCATCAGGCTCATTGGAACCAGGATTAGGATAAAAAAGAGCTTTATTAGATTGAATGTTTTCATGATATTGAAATTGTGATTACACCTCTTTATGTGGGAGCAAAAAAAAAGTAACCCGAAATGGATTACTTTTTTATGAAGATTTTATTACAACCTTGAATTCAGAAGAATAAGAATTCGCTTTTCACAACTCTTTTAGGAGATCCTTAGCCTTACTTTGATATTCATTATTAGACATGATTGCTATTTCTTGAAGCAAAGCAGTTGCTTTCCTCTTTTTCCCGTTTTTAAGATAGGCAAGGGAGAGGTACCATTTGATGTCCAGGTCTGTTGCAGCCAGCATTTCGGAATCAGAATCTAATAATGAGTTCAGCGTAGTGATAGCAACCTTTGTATTGTCATTCTCATATTGAAGGAGTGCATCAAAAAATAAGGAATCTGATTTGGTCAATGGCAGATCATCGCCACCTCTTGAAGGAGGAGGTGTATATGCATATGCTGCATAATACCGTGAGGCAAGGTTTTCACAAGAGTTCATGTAGCCGACATAAAAGAGTCCAAGCAAAGAGGCCGCCAGAGCCAATGACCCCACTGGGATGAACAACTTGCGAATTTTTCCTTTATTCTTGATTTTCTCTTCTTCATTGCTAATGATTTGCTCCAAGCGCTCTTTCCTTACAGCTTTTATAATTGAGCGCTGTACATCAACCTCCTTTCGAAGTTCCGGGTCATTAGCCATTCTGGCTTCAAATGCAACCCTTTCTTCTTCAGACATTGATGCATCAAGGTAACTGTCGATTAACTCATCTAATTTCTCATTCTCATCCATACCGGTTCCTAGTTTTGATAGACAATTTTCCCTTTTAATTCACCTTTCAATTTTTGCATGCATTTGTACTTCATGGTTTTTGCTGCATTCCTGCTTATATAATGCATTTCCATTGCAATTTCCTCTGTACTTTTTCTTTCCCAATATTGCTTAACTAAAATCGTATGGCAGGGTTCCCCCATTTCTTTTACGGCCTCCTGAATGATTTTTTCGTTTTCTTCACCTAAGCCCTCATCAACATCATCTTCAATATCCGGGAAGTTATCAATATCCTTTGAAGGAAGATTGTCCTTCTTCCGGTTTATATTGCGTGCTTTCATTTCCCCGACACCAAAAAGATATGTTTTCAGACTGGATGTGAGATTAGCTTCATTCAGCTTGTTCTCATAAATTTTACTGCACATCACCATGAAGGAATCCTGATAAACATCCAACACCAGGTCCTTCTCTTTCCAAAGCCTTTTTCTCATGAACATTAAGAATTCATCCCTGTAAAGGCTGTATATCTTCTGGATCATATATTCATCCCTGGCCCTGATATATGCTATTCTATCTGTGTCAGTCAGTTTCATTATTCAGAATACTTTCTGCATCAAGTATATACTATTTCCTTCAATCATTGGATGCTGAGGGTACTTGGCCACTTTCATCTCTTGTCTGGTCTTCTGAATTAATTCAAACATGGAATTAAAACTATCTTCCCTGGTCAAATCCGGTATGACCAATTTGATTGCATAGCTTAAGGATCCATAGTATTTATCATCCATTTTGTACTCGTAATTGTTCTGATGGGACATTGCTGCGCTAATGGCAACCCACTCCAGTAATTGTGGCGTTGTTCCATTAAATGTGCTTTTAGAACCTATCTGAAATATTTCTGATGTTCCCCTGATAACAGTACTGTCCTTCCTGCTTCTTCTACCTCTGGTAGCATCACCGCTGTGGCATGCATCAAGCACCAGCAGAAGAGTTCCGTTTTTGCCTATTTTCTCTCTCAATGAATTGCAATATTTATTCAATTCATCATCTATCAAATGATTCTTGCCTTCATATTTCCCCTTGACGAACTTTTTACAAGCATCAAAAGGAATGATGGCTTCATCCAGGCTATCTTCCTCATCCCCGCTAATGTCAATTACCTGTTGCCCGTGCGTTGAGAAATGAATATAAACGATGTCATTGGGTTGAGCCAGTTCAGTGATTTTTTTAAAATTCGCTAGGATATTTTTTTTGGTTGCTTTTTCATTTACCAACTGGATAATTCTTCGTGGATTAAAGCCTTTCTGTACCAATGCATCTGTGATAAGAGGGACATCATTATCCCCGTGAATGATGGACCACCCACTCTCAGCTGGATACTTGCCAATACCTATAATTAAAGCTCGCTTCGTTTGAGGCTCAGCAGCAAAAAACATGAAAACCACAAGTATGGCAGTTAACAGGACTTTCATATCCCAGCATTATTCTGGGCCTAAGTTAAGAAAATCTATTGTTACACATGTACCGGATAATCTTTATTAAAAATAATGTCCGCGCAATCAACATCCCCAGAGATCAAATCATATTGGATGTGCCGGTTTATAATGTTACCAACTGCCGGCTCAAAATACTACCAGCCAGTAATACCAATTCTGATATCATTACCGGTAAATGGTACTCATATATTACGCTGGATAAATTATGTGCGATAACTTTTGTGCCTACAGTAGAAACAATATAGCTTTAATT
>ENA-UOWO01007407-UOWO01007407.1-activated-sludge-metagenome-genome-assembly--contig:-NODE-7407-length-10864-cov-5.138681_pt1 | contig 10864 bp, 10 predicted proteins | sample MGYA00238148_ERZ761564 | MGnify/ENA primary metagenome ERZ761564 (study PRJEB28885, sample SAMN05720194) | activated sludge metagenome | isolation source: Anaerobic digester | place: USA...
GATTCTGATGGTTATATAATAGATTACTCTTATAATTGTGATTATATAGAGGCCTTAAAAAAACAAATTAATCCAGTTATTGAAATTAATTCTTCTAGCACCGAAGAAAAAACAATTAATAACCAAAATGACAACGGCTTTAACAATACTAACAACGAAGAGTATCAAAAAATTATTACTGAAAACTCTAATAATTGCTTACTTGTAAACGAGGACTACAAGAAAGAGAATTTATATCCACTAATAGAAAATATCGGTAAAAACAAGGTTAATGATAGCCAAAAAAATATAAAATTAGATCGGGAATATATAGATTTTGTCATTAAACTATATAATGATATTGGTATTAGTGGTAATTTTGGCCTTAAAAACATTATTTTAGACGAGGAGTATAATACTGTTAAAATTAAGCTAAATAACTCTCTAGAGGTCTATTTTAGCTTTAAAAATGAGTATTCTGACCAAATATCCCGCTTTTTTGTATTAAAAAAGGAGCTAGAAGAGGACTTAAGTGGCAAAAAATATATAGATTTAAGATATGGCGATAAAATTTTTTATTATTAATTTTAAATAATATGGGTGAAGGAATGTTCAAATTCGTTTTTGTTTTAGCAATTTTTATTTTTTGTTTAGTAACAATAGGAGTGTTTTTAATTATTTTAAAAATTTTACTTTTGTTTACTCCAGAAATTAGTATCATGGGGTTAACCATATTCTAATATTAGGTTAACAGTATAAGAATAACTAAAAGCTATTGTTTATTGGTTAATATAAGTATATAAGGTTAATTAATATACATTATGCGAAGTTAAGGTATATAAACAAACATACCCCCTTTATTAATATAAACTACAAAATAATTTATGGCCGAAAAACCTTTAATTAAATATTTAAGAGACTTCCTTGATTATTCCGAAATAGAAAAAGGATTGTCGGTAAAAACACAAGAAAACTATTCCAGATTTCTTAACAAGTTTTTTAATTGGTTAAAGGACAATAATTTAACCCATATTACCCCAAAATCTTTAAATGATGAACATATTTGGAGATATAGACTGTTTTTATCAAGACATATTGACCACAGAACAAAAAAAACTTTAAAAAAATCTACTCAAAATTATTATCTAATAGCTTTAAGAAGTCTATTAGAGTTTTTTATAGAAAAAAACATCTCTTCCCTACCTCCTAGTAAAATAAAACTTGCTAAAGATAGGTCAGAACGAGAAATAAAATTTTTAAGTCTCGAACAATTAAAAAGATTATTAGATTCACCAGATCAAAATAATATTATTGGATTAAGAGATAGAGCTATCTTGGAAACTCTATTTTCTACCGGATTAAGAGTTTCTGAATTAGTTTCGTTAGATAGAGATCAAATTAAAGTATCTGATAGTCTAGATTATTTAGAAATAGCGGTAATAGGAAAAGGACAGAAAGTCAGAACGGTATATTTTTCTAAAAGATGTGTTTCTGCTATAGCAAGATATTTAAATAAAAGAAATGACATTGACCCAGCTTTGTTCATAAATTTTAAGCCCGGGATAGAAAAAACTAGTAATTCTAGGAGATTAACAACAAAAAGTATAGAAGATATTGTTAAAAAATATATAAAAATAGCTGGTCTACCTGTAATGGCTACTCCGCACACCCTGAGACACTCATTTGCGACTGATTTGTTAACCCAAGGCGTTGATTTAAGGCTAGTACAAGAATTTTTAGGACATAAGAATATTGCTACCACTCAAATATATACCCATGTAACTAGCAAACAATTAAAAGATATACACAAAAAAATACACAATAATAGAGAGATTTAATTATTTTATCTTTCCTATTAGTATTTTAAAATTTATCATATAAATAATAATTAATCAAAGACCTATGTTCAATAAAGAACTTATATTTAACAAAAAAACTTTTTTATTATTTTTTCTATTATTCTTTTTATCTGGTTGTTCTAATCAAAATTCATTTCCCCGCAACAGCAAACCTAATTTGGAAAAAGACGATGATTTTCAATTAATTGAAGAAAGAGTAAAACTTAAAGAGTATCAAGAGATTTATACCTCTAAAAACTTGGGCATTAGATTTGTTTATGCTAAAAAAGATCCACTTTATAATCAAAATTGCGAAATATCTGAAAAAAATAATACTATTTATAACTCTTGTGGCTATAGCGTAGAAATTGTTAAAAAAGATCCCAACCTAAGTAATTTAGAAGTTGTTAACAATATTATAGAAACGGAGAACCAAAATTATTGTAAGATATCTGAAAAATATGATGATAATCTTAAGGATACTTATCAAATATTACCTAATTACGATAAAATACCTAGTAATTTAAATAATATTTTTGATATTTGTGGAAAATATACTAGTCATTATTTAAGTAATCAATATAAATTTTGTTTTGATTCTGGACATTTAGATCATTTCATGGTTATAGAATATGGAGGACATGAGCCTCAAGGAGTCCTAGATATCTTAGATAATGGTTCCCTGAAATATTGGTTCGAAACAATTGAGTTTATTAATAATAATTAATATAAATAATTATGAAATTTTTTAAAAACAACATTTTTTTATTTTTAATTCTTGGAATTATTTTTTTATTTCCTATTAACAATTCCTTTGCTCAATCTATAGAGATTGAAGAAATTAACTCCCCTACTAGCAAGAACCTAACATCAGCCTATATTAATGGTGATAATATTTATGTTTTTGGTGATGATTGCTTTGCTGCTAAATCTGCCAATAATGGCGTTTCTTGGGAAATATTCAACATTAATAATTGCGAAGGAAGCATAAAATCTGCCTATGTTTTTCCTTCTAGCGAGGATGTGATAATAATCGGAGATTCCTTTATAAGGCGCAAAAATACTCCTTATGTTTCTTGGGGAAATTTTTCTAACTTTACCGAAGATGGTGGGTTTAGCTCTATCTTGTCGGACCGTAACGGCAATGTTTATTTATTTCCAAAAAATAATCAAGGAAATGGTACTAAATTTTTAATATCCAATAATAACCCAAATAGCTTTTATTTGCCGGCAAGAAAAAGTTCACCCAGAATAAGTGATTTTACTTATAGAGCGAATTCTTTAAGTGGTAATACCTTGGTTACTTTTTTGCATAACCTAAATAATGGTGGAATTTTTTCTTCTGTTTATACCTCTAGTGATAACGGAAAATCGTGGAAAGCTGGAAAAGTAGAAACAGATCCATCTAAATTAATGACATATGCCGTGACATCATCTTTTAATAATAATAATGGCTTCATGGTGGGGGTTCATTATGGTGGATATGGTGTATTTTTATACAAAACTAGCGACAACGGAAATAATTGGAGCTTCATTAGTTCAAAGAATGATAATCTTAATCCAAAGTCTATACATACTATTGACTCCGATAGCTTTGTTGTAGTAGGAAGTAAATTAGTTTCAAATAAATGGAATAAAGGATTTATAATGGACAAAAACGGAGAAGTTATCGATTTTTCATCCCCTCTTAATTATATTTCTAGTTCAAATAATCACAGCAACAAAATGATAGCCGTTGGAGATAACGGAAAAATTATTAAAATTAATTTTAATAATCAAACAGAGGAAACAGTCTCAATAAATACAAGTTTTTTTATTAATAATTTTATTAATAATGGAGTAGACAATAACACCATAAGATTAGGTAAAGGAGAAAGAATGGCTGTTATAAGCTCATATCAATTAGCTTTTGGAAAAATGCCAGAAAGCGATATGGAAATAAACGATGTTATTAAAATTGCTAATGGTCGATGGCCTTCTATTACTAACTTAAATGCTGAAAACAAGGCTAAAAACGAATTTAAAAATATTTACAAAAGAGCGGCTAATATGAACAACGCTAATGATAACGCTGCTATAACTATTATGGCCTACGGCCTAAGACAAAGAGCCGAGAATAGAAATTTAAATAGTGAATCAGCCGGTTTAAAAACATTTAGAGCTATTTATAATAGATTACCTCAAAACACTAATGATTGGAATATTCTTCAGGCTATCACTTATTCTGGCGCTACAAGATAATCTAAAAACATAACAAAAGCCTTTTTTTGTTAATATTTTTTCATTCACTTGACATATCTTTAGTTTTATGATATAATTAAAAGTATTAAAAATAACTTTAATAATTAATTATCAAAAAAAACTATGAAAAGAATCAAATTATTATCAATTTTTGTGGTTGCTGGAATAATTTTTACATTTTCACCTGCCCTAGCGAGAGACGAACAAGTAATAAAACCACTGCTTCAAAAAAGAAAAGTTGATTTAACGGTAACAAATATTAATTTTTCAAGTCATTCAATAAACAAAATTGGAAAAATGTCGGTAACAATTAAAAATGTTGGAAACAAATCTCTAACAAGCACTCAAGGGATTTTAAATACTTACTTTAATTTGCCATTTCAACAACCCGATTGGCAATTTTACGGTCAATCTTCACCAATGAATTTCTTAACAAGTAGACCATTGCCAAGCTCCAATAATCCTTTATTGCCTGGAGAATCAATATCTTTTGTTTGGTTAGGTCAATTTACTGAAGCAGGAAATTATTATGTCCATTATAAAACTGATAATGCTAACGAACTAAATGAGCTAAACGAAAATAATAATAGCTTATCTACTATAATCTCAATTAATTAAACAATAATTAAAAAATAAAACCCTCCCTAATTAAAAAGGAGGGTTTTATTTTTTAATCTTATTACTATTTTTTATCTTCGAATATAAAAAATCGGACTTATTGCCCGATATTTTTTAAAGGTATATTATTGTTAACTCGAGATAATAATTACCCTTTAAATCAATTTTTTTTGACCACAATGAACGATTATCACCCTTCTTGATAACCCATCTAAATTTTTCCCCTTTATGATGAAAAAGATTATTTTTTTTGCCAATCTTTTTCAATCCATGAAATGAAATAGGTATTTTTTCAGATTTTTCCATCCCAAAAACTCTACCTGACCCCAAAAATCTTGAGGCTGTCTTCCCTGTTATGTACGGATACCATTGAAAGACATTTAAAAAGAAAAACTCTAAAGTTCTCAAAATATATAAATTTATGGTAAATAATTTAAAGGATTAACTGGTATTCCATCTTTTCTAATTTCAAAATGTAAATGAGGACCGGTTGAAAATGGTCCGGCCCCAGGAGTTCGAGGAGCACCTCCAGTTCTACCTATAACTTGTCCCTGGGTTACATATTGGTCTTCTTTAACGCTAACGGCTGAAACGTGACCATAGACACTAGAATAAGTATCGTCGTGTATTATCATAATATATCCATAATTAGTGCTACCATCAAATTTAACCCTAGCAACATAACCAGAAGCAGTGGCCATTAGGGTTGATCCTTGAGAAGCTCTAATATCTATTCCAGAATGTTCTCCAATTGATTTTCTAAATGGATAGGAGGGATCATGAAAGGTTGAGGTGATAGTATTTTTAGTTACGGGCCAAGCAAAATCACTTACTGGTTCTTGGATTCCGCTATCTCCTTTTTTAGCTAATTTTTCTCGGACAGTTCTTTCTAATGAAGAAATATCAGCCATAGCTTGATCATTTTCTTTTTTAGCTTTTTCTAATAATTTTTTATATTCTTTTTCCGATTGTTGAGTTTCTGATAAAATGAATTCTTTATTAGTTATTTCTCCATCTAATATGTTCTTTTTGTTTTCTAATTCTTTTTTTAATTCAGCCAATTTCGTTTTTTTCTCTTCCAAAACTTTCTTTTGTTCATCCATTTCCTCTTTTCCAACTTTTAAAGTAGTTAAACTTTGACTTATCTCTTCATTAGTATTTTCTAAATAAGTTAATTGATTTATAAAATCAGCTAAAGAATTATTTAACAAAATAACCTCCAGAGGACTGGTTTCTCCTTGTTTATAGATCAATTTTAATAAAGTAGCAATATGATCTTTTTCCTTTTCTATTTGTTCTGTTTTATTTTCCAAATCTATTTCTATTTTTTTTATTTCTAAATTATTTTTGCTTATTTCTAAAGTAGCTTCGTCAATTTCTAGCTCTGATTGCTTTAGTCTAGTATCCAAAATTTCTAATTGATTTTGCAAACTATCCTGTTCTTGCTCCTTGTCCTTAATTAATTTAGCATATTCAGCTTGTTTTTTCTGCAAAGCTTCCATTTGCTTTCTTTGTGTTTGAATTTGACTATTCAAGTCTTCAATTTCTGAATCAATACTAGAATATTGTCCAATAGCGGAGTCTGATTTTAATAAAAAAAGACTTGAAACCAGAAAAAGTCCCAATAAATAAATTAAAATTTTTTTATAATTTTTATTCATATTTTTGTTAACCAACAATAACATATTTTTGATAAAAAAGCAAGACTTTATGATTCCTCTACAAATTTTTTATCTATTAAATTTAATAGTTGGCTCTTGGACAATGGGTAGTCTCGTTCAAATCTTCTATTGAAGTTGCTATAGGAGAGGAAAACCTCTTGTTTAGCCCTAGTTAAAGCTACATAAAATAACCGTTTTTCCTCTTCCAAGTTATCACTCTTAAATAACGGAAAATTTCCTTCATTTAAGCCCAATAAGAAGATGTAATCAAATTCTAATCCCTTAACTTGATGTATTGTTACTATTGGAATCTTGCCTTGTTCTAATCCTAAAAAATCAATGTTTTTTACTAACCCAGAGAAATGAATTAAATTATGTAAAGACGTTCTAATTGGCAACGATAAATTATCTCTACCTTGAAAAAAGGTTTTCAGAGTCTGAAAAGACTTTTCTTTTTGCTCAAAGTTTTTGTCTTGATAATATTGCTTTAAGCCAGATTCTTTCCATAAAAAATCCAATAGATCAGCTGGTCTTTTTTTGTCTAATTCTTTTTCCCAATTATTTAAATTGGCACTAATATTTATAAACTTGTTTTTAAATTTATTCCACAAAACAATTCTTTTTTCTGTTCCGGTTTTTAATATCTTTATTAAATACAATAATAAATCAATAGTGGCGGCTACATCATCGTCGGCGCTATGTGTAGCATTTTTAAAATTCAAATGCTTAGAAATATTACTTAACTTATAACTATCTAAATTTAAAAATCTTCTAGATAAATCTAAGGTGTCATAATAGTTTTTAAAATCAATATCTATGTTATGTCTTTTGGAATTTTCTTTAATCATACTTAAATCAAAAATAACGTTATGACCAGAGACAATGGAGTCACCAATAAATTTTTTAAGGTCTGTTAATATTTTTTTAGGATCCTCCCCTTTTTCTTTCAGAAATTCATCGCTAATTTTATGAACAAAATAGGCCGACCCCACAGACTTGGTGTTTTTTAGATAATGATGGAATTCTTTTCCTAGTTTACCATTAATGATTTCCCTAGCATAGACTTGGACTATTTCATCAGAGGCTGGATTAACGCCAGTAGTTTCTGTATCCAAAACAATAATTCTACCATTATCATGTTGCTCAATTAATTGGCTATATGGTTCTATAAAATTATAATTTTTAAAACTAAGAAAGTCGGATAGATTTAAACCACATTCGCGCCCTTCTTTATTAATTTTGTTCAAAGTTTCTTCCCCTATATTTTTGGCTGGTCTTTCAATCAATCTTTTAGCAGAAAATAAATCAGATTTGTTAATCAATATCTTTAAATAGGCAAAAATATCTTTTATTTCCTGTCGTTTGAAAAAATCATATTGATCAACTGTCAAAAAAGAAATATTATTTTGAGAAAATATTTGAGCTACTTCACCAATAGCTCTATTAGCTCTATTTAAAACAGCAATTTTAGCCTTGGGATTATTTTCTTTAATTTTTTTAATATTCTCTATAACCCATAGAACCTCTTCGGAAAAATTATATCCCTTAAATAATTTAATACATTTTTCTCCGTTTTCTTTATTATAGTCTTGACCATAATCGTTTAACTCTTTAGTTTGGGAATTTTCCATATTTCCCAAGACGGACAAAAAGGCTTTAATCAAGTTAGGATTGGAGCGATAATTTATCTTTAAAGAGAACTCTTTGACTGGAGAAAAATGATTTTTAAATAATTGAGCTATAAAAATTGGTCGAGAGTCTCTAAAACTATAAATAGTTTGATCAATATCTCCAATAAAAGAGATGTTTTTATGTTTCTTCCCTAATTCTTTTATAACCAAGTATTCCGATAAATGAGTGTCTTGAAATTCATCTAATTGAATAAACTTAAAACGATTTGACCATTTTTCGCCTATTTCTTGATTAAATACTAATGTCTTCAGAGTTAATAGAACCAATTCATTAAAGTCTAAGGCATTTTGTTTTAATAATTCTTCCGAATATTCCTTGCTAAAATTAATTAATTCTGGTTCTAACTCTTTTATTTTTAAGTTGTGCCCCATTTCTGATTGTATTAAGGAAATCCGATATTTATAGACAGATTCTAAAATATTATAAATGTCACGATCATTTTCAATGAAAATTTTTTTATTCTTAGCTAAAATGTTTTTTGCTAAATTGACTTGCTCTTCTTCGTCTAGAATTATAAAATCAGAATTTATACCAATATTTTTAGATTCGGCTTTTATAAAATAAGCACAAAATCCGTGAAAAGTATTAATAGATAGGGCGTCATAATCATTTTTATCGTCGATTCTTTCCTTGATTCTGCTTTTCATTTCCTCTGAGGCTCGATTAGTAAAAGTGAGAGCCAAAATCTCATTAGGTTTAATTCCCTTATTAATAGCCTCAACTATTCTTTCGGTTAAAACTGTAGTTTTCCCAGTGCCAACTGGAGCATTAATTAAATAAGCTCCAAAAATATTAGTAATTATTTCTTGTTGTTCTTTGTTGAATTTCATAAATTGGGTTATATATAAATATGTGCTAAAATAGATTTAAATGATTTTATAAGAATTAATAAATATGAATCTAGAAAAGGAGAAAGAATTATTTCAGATCGGTAATGGCTTGATTGCGGCTATTGACGAGGTTGGCCGAGGTCCATTAGCTGGCCCGGTAGTTAGCGCTTGTGTTATTATTGATAAAAATTTTAAAATAACACCGGAGCTAGAGAAAGTAAGAGACTCTAAGAAGCTAAGCGCCAAAAATCGACAAGAACTTTTTTCTATTATTAAAAACAATGTTAAGGCTGTAGAGATTGGAATTTGTAGTCATCAAATAATTGATAAGGTTAATATTTTACAAGCTACCTTTATTTCTATGCAAAAAGCTTTATTAAAAACAAATCTAAATCCTGATATTGTTTTAGTTGATGGCAAATTTACTATTCCAAAAATTAAAATTCCTCAACAAGCTATAATTTCTGGAGATAATTCTATCTTTAGTATTGCTATGGCCTCTATTATCGCTAAAGTTAGTCGAGATTTTATGATGGAAAAATTTCATCAACAATATCCTCAATATGGCTTTGATAAACATAAAGGGTATGGAACCAAATTTCACATGGAAATGATTAATTTATATGGTCCCTGCCCCATTCATCGACTTAGTTTTGCTCCCTTTTCCGTTAAACCAGAAAAAAATTAAAAAATAACTTTTTTTATTCTTTCTAAACTTTTTTCTCTTCCTAATACCCAAGCTAATTCAAAAGGACTAGGGCTATTTTTTTGTCCTGAAAGTGAAACTCGAAGTGGCCACAAATAATCACCATTTTTTTTATCATTCTCTTTTAAATAATTAATAATTGTTTTTTCTAAATATTCTTTATTCCAATTATCTTCTTTTATACTATCAAAAATCTGATAAATTTCCCTTAAATTATCTTTAACATTTTCCATAGTTAAATCTTTCCAAATTAATAAATTTTCTTCGTAAACAATTTCGTCCATAAATAAATAATGAGTTAAGCTAGCAATATCTTCAATCTTTTTTAATCTATCTCGACTTATCATTAAGGCTCGATCAATTACATCATTTTTAGCTTCTTCAGTAATTAAACCTTCTTGCAATAAATATGGATAACATAATTTTCTTAAACTCTCGATACTTTTTTGGCGAATATAATGCCCATTTAGATAATCTAGTTTTTCTAAATCAAATACGGCCGGAGAAACACCCATTCCTTCAATAGAAAATTTTTCAATAATTTCATCAAGCGATAAAAGCTCTTGATCATCTTTGGGATGCCAACCTAATAAAGCGCAAAAATTAATAATAGCCTCTGGTAAATATCCTTTTGTTCGATAATCCTCTACAAAAACATCGCCCTGTCTTTTGCTTAATTTTCCACCACCTTTATTTAATATTAAAGGCAGATGAAGATACTTAGGCATTTGCCAGCCAAAAGATTTGTATAATAAAGCATTTTTCGGAAAACTAGCCAACCATTCATCCCCCCTCGTTACATGACTTATGTTCATCAAGTGATCATCAACAATGGCAGCAAATTGATAAGTTGGTATTCCATTAGATTTTATTAAAACATGATCATCTAGGTCGGCTGATTTAAAAATAATTTTTCCTCGAAGTTCATCATAAACTTCTACGCAACAATTAGTTGGAATTTTTTGTCTAATCACATATTTTTCTCCGTTTTTTATTTTCTCAGCTACAGCTTCTTTAGTTAAATGGCGACAATGACCATCATATTTTGGGGCTTCTTTATTAGCTTGCTGTTTATTGCGCATCTCTTCTAGTCTTTCTTCTGTGCAAAAACAATAATAAGCTTCTCCTTTATCTAATAATTCTTGAATGTATTTTTGATAAATATCAAGCCTTTGAGTTTGAATATATGGACCATAATCGCCTCCAATATGAGGACCTTCATCAAATTTTATGCCCACCCAATTTAAAATATCCAACAAGATCGGAAGAGCGTCGTGTAGGGAAAGAGTGTGCTACGTT
>ENA-UOWO01007413-UOWO01007413.1-activated-sludge-metagenome-genome-assembly--contig:-NODE-7413-length-10859-cov-4.512866_pt1 | contig 10859 bp, 7 predicted proteins | sample MGYA00238148_ERZ761564 | MGnify/ENA primary metagenome ERZ761564 (study PRJEB28885, sample SAMN05720194) | activated sludge metagenome | isolation source: Anaerobic digester | place: USA...
CGAATGGCGGGACCGGGCGCGGCTTCGCCTGCGATGGCAGCCCGGTCTGGCGGCGGTGGCCGCGGCTCTCACAGCCTCGATTGTCCTGTTCACATCTTTCTTCACCAACTGGAACGGCCCGATCGACTCAGTGCGCACGTATCTGCCTTGGTTCGGACGCGCCGGCGGTCAATCGCCCCACATCCATCCCTGGAGCTTCTACTTCGAACGGCTTCTCTGGTTTCATTTCCCCAAAGGGCCGGTCTGGACCGAGGCGCTCATCTTCCTGCTGGCCGTCGCGGGCTGGACCGCGGCCTTGTGGGGTCGGAAACCCGCGGATGGCTGCGTGCGATTCCTGCGATTTGCGGGTTTCTATGCATTCGGGCTGACGGCGGTTTACACCGTCATTCCTTACAAGACACCGTGGTGCCTGGTCGGCTTTCACCACGCCTTCATCCTCCTCGCCGGAGCCGCCCTGCCAATCCTATGGAATCTCTTGCGGAAATGGAGAGGGGGGCGTCTGGCGGTCTTTGCCGTGCTCGCCCTGGCGGCGGGACAGCTTGCCGTGCAGGCTTGGCGGGGGGCGTTTCCCTATGCGACGGATCGACGCAACCCGTACGTCTACGCGCATACATCGCGCGATCTGCTGCGCCTAGTCGCCACCATCGAGGACATCACGCGGTACGCCCCGCAAGGCAACGCGGAGGTGATCAAGGTGATCGCGCCGGGCGGCGATTATTGGCCGCTCCCGTGGTACTTGCGGCAGCACGCCAACGTCGGGTGGTATCCGCGCGTGCCGGAGGACCCCTACGGCACTCTGATGATCGTCAGTTCCAGCTTCGAGGCTGAGCTGGACGAACGTTCCGAAAAGAAGTGGCTCATGATCGGGATGTTCGAGCATCGCCCCCGCGTCTTCTTCGAACTCTACGTCGCGTTCGATTGCTGGAAGACCTACCTCGAACGCCGCCCCAAGCCGCCGGACGATTAGCGCAGCGCAATGGGGTCGGCTCCACGAGTCTTCCACACACTGGCTTGATCAGTGTGTCATTCGTGCCCCATCGCATGTCGTCTCCTCTGTGGCGCTGTGCCTCCGCAATGCCATTCCGACGAGGTTTGCGGATGTCGTTCTGTAACCGGCGGGCGGGGACTGAGCCCGGTTACGGCTCCTCGCGGGGCTTCCGGGGTCTGTTGACAGGATTTCATATTGGCCTAACTTGGAAGCGTGAAGACGACGATCGATATTCCGGAAAGCGTCTTATCGGAAGCTATCCGGCACACCCGGGCGCGCACCAAACGGGAGGCCATCCTCACAGCGGTCGAACGGTTCAACAAATTGAAGCGTCTTGAGGCGCTCAACGCGCGCATTCGCGGGCGGTTCACGGATTTCATGACGCTGACGGATCTGAAGACCCTCCGCGAAGATGCGCGCTGGGAGGGGCTCAAATGAAGCTGGTCGATACATCGAGCTGGATCGAGTACCTGCGGAACTCGGAGTCCGAGGCTGGGAACCGCGTCGAGGAACTCGTCCTGACCGCAGACGCCGGCTGGTGCGATCTGACAGCCGTCGAGCTATGGCACGGGGTGCGGGGCGGACGTGAGAAGCGGGACCTGGCCGACCTCGAGCGGGAGGTCGCCCTGTTCCCGGTGGACGCGGACGCCTGGCAAAAGGCGAGGAAGCTCGCGGTTGGCTGCCGCGATGCGGGACTGACCGTGCCGGTGGCCGACATCGTCATCGCCGCTGCGGCCCTCCGCCATGGACTGGAGCTCGAGCATTGCGACCGCCACTTCGACAAGATCCTGCCCGTCGCGGCGAGGCTGTGATCGCCGGCGGGCGCGTGAAGGCATCCGAGGCTCACAGTCTTGGTGGAGAACGATCAAAGGACGCAGCGTCGAATCCACTGCCAGTAGCTGTCTTCGGCTCGCAGCGACATGTGGCGGAAGCGGCAGACTCGGTGACTTGGGCGCACAATGAGCAGTGCTTCAGCCGAAGAACCTCTCGTACCTGATCCAGCAGTTTGGCTTTCAGGCTGGGGGGAATATCCCCACCGCGGAATATTGAAACATTTGTCGATGCCATCGTTTTCTCCTTGTGGCTGCAAATGGCTCTTGCCAAGCCCTTTGCCAAGCGTAACCTCACACCATGACGCAAAGAACTACGTCACTTCGGATGTCCATTACTTGTTCGGCAATTGAATCATGAAGAAGCGGAAGAAACAACACCCCCCTCGAGCACGACCACCTTCCGCGGGTAATCCTCGACGGCCAGCGAAGCGAACGGTTAAGGCCCTGGGCGACCTATCTCGCGCCGACCTGGACGCGTTGGACCAGATAACCGCTGATTTTCTTGAAGAACAGCTTCGGAAGGCCAGGCGCAAGTGAGCATATGCCGAACAATTGGCCTGCACTGGACGCGGCGATAGGCATCACTTTACATATCGGGCGTCGTTTGCGCCGCGCCAGTGAGGCCGGTCGTTCGGCGTGAGCGTATGGAGCTCTTTGGGTTACTCTTGGCAGCGTGGGCGGCCAGCGTCGCCAGTGTTTGTTACGCTTTGCTTGCCATTGCAGTGTTCAAACGGTGTCCAGGGGTTGCCCGTGCAGTTGTCATCGCCTCAGTTGTTGTCCTTGCGTCGGTCGGGGTCGAGCTGGCACTTCTAGGCATTTTCGGAGCCAAGGGCGCCTATTCGGCGTTTGGCCGGAGTTTTGTCGCTCTGCACTTTGTGGCACTTCTTTTGGGCCCGCCCGCCGTGGCTAATGTCACCCTGCAATGCATGTCGCGCCAAGCCGAGCCGACTTGGCTGCGGCTCTTCGCTACCACGGTGAGTTGTTGGTTCGCGTGTGTGGGCGTGCTTGTAGGTCACATCGCAGTCGATGAAGCAATCATGGGCGTGGATGCAGAGCGACCGTTCTTCATGGTGGTGCCAAGAACGCCGAACCATCCGGCTGCAGGCAACGCCGGGATCGCAGGTCGGTTGACAATCGGGCGTCATTGGCCGGACGTGCCTGAGCCGGGACTGTTCGACTCAACGTGTTCTTGCATGGGGACGGGGGGGAAGTACGGTGACACCATGAGCACAGCGGTTGCGCAGATTCTTCGAGAGGTCGAGCACTTGTCGGATCGTGAGCGGGTAGAGCTGCGGCGGGCCTTAGTGGAGCAAATCCCCCTGTCGGACGATCTGACCGAGGAGGATTTTGCCGCGTTGGCGGCGTCGTCCTTCCGGGCACTAGATGAGGAGGAGGCGCGTTGTGCCTGAGCGGGGCGAAGTTCGGCAGGTCGACTTCGGGTCACGCAAAAGGTGCGCCCGGCGTTGGTGGTCGGCATCCCGTATGGGAGGCAGATCGAGCCCTGATCGGCGTCATTCCGCACACCACAGCCACCCGCGGATCGCAGTTTGAGGTGGTTCTGCCGGTTCGCTTTCTGTCAGAAGGTGCCTTTCTCGTGCAGGGGATTCAGGCACTTCCGCCGAAGTACTTCCAGCGCCGTCTCGGCGTCCTGAACGCGGAGCAGTTGCGCCGGGTTGAGGAGTGCCTGATGCACTGGCTTGGGCTTCGCGCGTGAGGATATGGAGCCGAACCAACCGCTCTACCGTTGACCGTAGGGTTTGGTGCCCACGCCGGAGGTCATCCAGCTTTCGTGCAGGGCGTCCGATGTCCGGACCCCGCTGACCCACTCCGCATGGCCGTCCACAAACCCCCAGTTCCATCCCTTCTCGCGATGATCGCGATCACCACCAGCAACTCGATCAGCGTGAAGCCGCGTCGTTGCATGGCCGGTCAGGGCTGGCGGAGGCGATAGAAGCCGGGCCCGGGCACGGCAGGCAGAGGCGTCGTCCATTGGCCGCCCGTCAGCCCTGTCGCCACGGCCGTCCAGGACGCCGGCTCGAGCGTGGTCGAGTGCTCGACGCTGAACGCGCCGCCACCGGGGTTCTGGATCGTCAGAACCAGGTTGCCCCCGGCCACGGACACGGCGCTAATCTTGAGATCGCCAGGCCCAGGCCCCGCGGGCAGGCTGTAGGCGCGTGCGTAAAGGAAGTGGGCATCTGTCTCGCTCCAACAGGTGAGGCCGAACCGGCTGTTCGCAGTGGCTGCCGGTCCGGTCCAGTTCCAAGTGGAAACCGAGCTCGGATCGTCGATCAGGCGCGCTGTCAGACGACACGCGCCGTTCGAGTTGGCGAAGGAGACGGCGAAGGGGCTGCCGCTGGTGTAGACAAAGGCCGCGTCGCCGACAAAGACATCGGACCAGACGCCGGCCACCTTGCGGCTGACATTGACGCCGCGGGGGACCCGCCCGTTGGCCGTGGCTTCGCTCACGAAGAGAACGCGGGCGAAATTGTCGGAATCCTTGAAGTCGTAAACGAACCCGATGCCGTCGTCATCGAAGGGGTGGAAACCGACTTCGAGGAAGTAATTGGCCGAATCAAACGCAGGCGCCAAAAGGACGGTTGCCTCCGCATCGGCTTTCGGTTGGACGAGAGTGCCCGTGGTGGAAGTCCCGTAGTTCGAGGTTTGCATGAACGTCCCGTGGGCCGTGACGGACCAGGCGCCGACGCCGCCATCGCCCGCCGGGTTTTCCCAACCGTCCGGAAGCTCGGCGGCCAGGGGCGCCGCTCCCCAATCCTCACGAAAGACCTCCTGGTTGTTGACCTTGACGACAACGTCCTCGATCAGTGCGCCGGCATCGACAGGGTTGGTGGCCGTGGCGGAACCGCCGCCGCTCTGGCCCCAGAGGCCAACCCCGACACGCCCGTCAGCATGATCGACATCCTGGAAAGTGATAACGCTCTGGAATCCCTCATCCCAACCCGGCGGTTCGAGGCCCCAACTCCAACCGATAGTGCGGACCTCGAAGTTCGAGCCGGACGCGGTCACGGCAAGACGAACGCGTTTGTACCAGGCGATGTCCGTCGGGTCGGTGGCGATATTCGGGTCGGTTATCAGTTCGGTAAACAGGCCATTCGAGCGCTTCTGAACGCTGACGCCGTAGGGCGCCCGCCACGCCGCGTTGTTGTTTTCACCGCAGATGGTGACCCGATACCAGTTCCGCTCGTCGCGGTAACGGAAGTAGAGGCAATTGGCGTCGTTATCGCCCACGCTGAACGTGGCCTCGGCATAAAAGTCGGTCCAGGACGAATTCCAAGACTCGGGGCGGATCACGATGCGCGGGCCCTCGAAACTGACGTTCGGGACGATCGCGTCGGCGCCGATGAAGGTGGGATCATCAGCCGAGCGATAATCGTTGCTGTTCTCCCAGACCCCGCGGAAGCCGCTGCCGAAGTCCCGCACGATCAGTTGACCCGGCAGGATCGGGTCGCGCTGGACGTTCACCCACCTCGAGTCGAAGCCGTCGGAAGCCAGCAACGCCTCGGCAAAATTCGGGTCGGTTCCGTTCTGCCATTCCGCGCTGTTGTTCTTGCCGTCGCTGTCCGGATCGTCGTTGGGCCCGGCGGCCAGGTTGCCGAAGTGCGCCTGTTCCCACGCATCGGGCAGACCGTCCCCGTCGGTGTCCGCCTCGAACCGGGCTTCGAGCGTCAGCGGTCGAACCAGGACGATGTCCAGTGTCGCATCCGAGGACGCGACATCCCCCGACCATCCCGTGAAGAGGAACCCGTCGTTCGGCGTCGCGACCAGCGAGACGCTCGTGCCTTCGGACAGCCACTCCTCGGCCGGAGCCGTCACTTGGCCGCCCGGTCCGGCAGTGGCGGCCAGGCGCAATTCGGTGCGCCAGTTCCAGGTCAATGACGAGATGTCGTCGATGGTGAAGGTGACTTGCGATTCCGTCCCGCTGGCGGGCACGGACCCGAGACCGGTCCACCCGGTGACGACCCGGCGCACGCCCGGGGACTCGACAAACGGACTGGGGACCGAGGCGGTGACCGAGGAACCGGGAGGGTAGCCGTAGAGTCCCGCGGGCGGATCGGGGTTGCCGTACACAGAGGAGACCTGGAAGGGCAGGCCATCGATCCCGTACACCCGTATGAAGTCGGTTTCGAGCCGTGACATGGCCCAACTGAAGATGCCGATCTTGCCGGTCGCAAGCGTGTCGCCCGTGAGGTCGAACGGACCGTAGGAGAACGTCTGGGCGGCGCCCAGCGGGTTGGCGATGATCTGAAGCTGCAGGCGATTGCCGAGGATCACCGCGGTGATGTCATAGGGCACGTTGGATGGAGGGGCGAACTGCGGCGTGGTTTCGTAGAAAACCTCTTCCCACACGCCCGCCACCACCTTCTGGATCGACAAACCGCGCCGCACGCCCGATGTCGAACTCTGGGCGCGCAAGGCAATGCGGTAGAAGTTGGACTCGTCCTGGTAACGCAGCACGATGCCTTGGCCGTCATCATCCGCGGGAATCAACCGCGCGGTGCAGACGTAGTCGGACCACGACGCATCGCCTGCAACCAAGGTGGCCGCCGGGAAATCCACCACTCCGTCAGCCGTGTTGCCTCCAAAGGAATCGCTGTTCTCGTGCAGCGTCCCCATCTGCCCATTCGCTCCGAGCGCGAGCGACCAGATCGGGATGCCGCCGTTGCCGGTGGTGGCGTCCAGCCCGGTGCCGTCGTCCGCCGGAGTGACGACTGGAGTCCACTGGCCCAGGGCATTGGGGTCGCCGACCAGGCTGACGGGGCTGAGACTGGGATTGAGAATGCGGAACCCGCGCACCACGGTGGCGCTCATGCCCCAGGTCATGAGCCCGACCTGACCCGCGGCCGATCCCGGAAGGGGTTGGGCTTCGACCAGACGATACTCGACCGCAGCCCCGTCCGGATCATCCACGACAACGAGCGTCAGAAGGTTGCCGCTGCCGACGGCAATCGTGACATCGAACGGCACGGACTGGGCGTTGACGAACGAGGGGACGTGCGAGGGCGTGCCGTCGCCAAACAGCGGGGTGGCCACATTGTCGACCTTGCGATCGACATTCCATCCGTTCCACGGAAAGCCCGCGTCGGCCCGCACCTGGCGCGTGAAGGTGACGCGATAGAAATTGGTCGGGTTCTGATAGCCGAAGATCAGGCCAAAGGCGTCGTCGTCGCCCGCGATCAGGCGCGCCTTGTAGGTGAAGGTCGTGCCGGCAACGGCGTCGTTGACGAGCATGACGGCAGTCGCGCTGGACGACACGGTCGAGGCGTCTGTGTAGATATTGCTCTGTTCGACAAAAGCGCCGCTCACGACGTCGTACTGCCAGCGCATGGGGCCATCGATGTAATTGCCCGGAGGTTGAACTGCTGTCCAGCCGGGGATGCCCCGGTCAAAAGTGTCCTCAAACAGCAGGGTGGCGCTCGCCCCGAGGGCTGCCGTCGAAACGAGAGACGTGAGCAGGCAAACTGCCACGACACGGCTTGTATGGATGAGTGTGTTCATATGTTGAGGGACGCTTCAGGTCGGAGGCTCGCAGGTGCGTCATATGGGAAGAAACTGAGCATCACGACTCCGACCACGGGTTTTGACCGGGCGCCGCGCCCGGTGACGTTGCCGTAGAGTCTGGGTGAGCGTAGGCCGAGAGGCGCGCAGCGTCGAGCAAGAATCCAAACAAACGCGGCAAATTGTCGAGATCCCGGGTTGCCCCGCACCACGCGGTCCAGTACGCTCGGCGAACATATCCGCCGCTATGAGAAGTCGTTTTCGCATCGCATGGGCGCCACTGACGGCGCTGATCGTCGCCGGATGCCAGACCACGCCTCCCGAACAGGTCGGTCCGATCGAAGAGGGATGTCATCTGGGCTCCACATATCAACTCCTGCGCCCGGCGGGCGAATCGGTCGAGTTCGGCGGTCGTCCCGTTGATCTCGTCCTGGCACCGGATCGCCGGACAGTCTGGGTCAAAGACAACCGCGGACTCGTTGCCATCGACACGGCGGACTGGTCCGTGCGCCAGGAATTGAAGTTCAAGGAAAGCGGAGGCTCGACGCATGGCCTGGCCATGACGCGCGACGGGACCCGTCTGTACGCGTCCGGCGCCGCCAACGCCCTGTGGGAAGCGCAGATCGACGCCCAGGGCGTCGCGACCTGGGGCAGGAAGATCGCCCTGCCCGGTCCGGGTGGAAAGGGCAACCCCCACGTGGGGGGAATCGCCCTGTCGCGGGACGAGACGAAAGCCTATGTCTGTTTGTCGCGCAACAACACGCTGGCGGTGGTGAATCTCAGTGCTGGAACAGTGGTGCACGAGATCGCGGTCGGCGTTGCGCCTTACGATGTGGCCTGTGCGAACGGGGACGGAAACGAATCCGTGGCGTTCGTTTCGAATTGGGGCGGGCGGCATCCGGTGGGCATTGAGCCCACGGCGAACTCCTCGAACACGCCTGCCTTGATCGACGAGCGCGGCGTCGCGTCGAGCGGGACGGTCTCGGTGGTGGACCTGGTCCAGAGAAGAGAGATCGCCCAGATCGCAACGGGCCTGCATCCGTCCGATCTCGAGTTCGGCAGAGGCGGCGATCTGCTCTACGTGGCCAATGCGAACTCCGATTCGGTGAGTGTGATCGACGTCGCGCGGCGCGTAATGGTCGGTGAATCGTTCGTCCGACCGGCGCCCGGTTTGCCCTTTGGCAGCGCTCCCAATGCGCTGGCGCTGTCACCGGACGGCCGCCGGCTTTACGTGGCCAACGGCGGCAACAACGCCGTCGCCGTGCTCGACCTGGACCAACCGATCGAACCGCGCGTCGAGGGATTCATCCCCGCAGGGTGGTATCCGGGGGCGCTCGTGGCCGACAACTCGCATCTCTACGTGGCCAATGTCAAAGGGATCGGGTCGCGCCATCCGGACCCGAAGAAGAAGGGCTGGAACAGCCACCAACATCGCGGCAGCGTGACGCGCGTGGCGATTCCGACCCCGGGCCAACTCGCGGCCCATACCCGACAGGTCAGCGCGGATGCCCGGGTGCCGGAGATTCTGAGGGCCTGGGAGAGGTCGAGCCAGGCCCGGCGTCCGGTGCCGGTGCCAAAGCGGCTCGGGAACCCGTCAGTCTTCGAGCATGTGGTGTACATCATTAAGGAGAATCGAACCTACGACCAGGTATTTGGCGCCCTCACTCAAGCCAACGGCGACGCGGCGCTGTGCGTTTTCGGACGCGAGGTGACGCCCAACCACCATGCTCTGGCGGAGCAATTCGCGCTGCTGGACAACTTCTACTGCAACGGGGTGTTGTCAGCCGACGGTCATGCGTGGGCCACGGAGGGCTACGTCACCGATTACCTCGAGAAATCGTTCGGCGGATTCACCCGCAGTTACCCCTTTGCGGGAGACGATCCGTTGAGCTACGCCGCCACGGGCTTTCTCTGGGACAACGTGCTCTTGCACGGGCTCTCGTTCCGCAATTACGGAGAGATGAACACCACAGCCACACAGCCTGCCAACGCCACGTTCAAACGAATCTACGAGGATTACGTCGCCAAGACCGGCACAATCGCTTTCAAGCACAACATCGAGATCGACACCTTGAGGCGCTACAGTTGCCCGGCATCGCCGGGCTGGAACATGCGCATCCCCGATCAAATCCGGGCCGACGCCTTTCTCGATGAATTCCGGGCGTTCGAACGCGACGGACACTGGCCCAACCTGGTCATCCTCTACCTGCCCAACGACCACACCTCGGGCACGCGCGCGGGCAGCCCGACCCCGCGGGCGCAGGTTGCCGACAATGACCTGGCGCTGGGCCGGGTCGTGGACGCCATTTCACACAGCCGCTTCTGGCCCAAGACCTGCATCTTCGTGATCGAAGATGATCCCCAGAACGGGTTCGACCATGTCGACGGCCACCGCTCGCTCTGTCTGGTGGTCAGTCCGTACACGAAACGGGGCGCCGTGATCAGCCAGTTCTACAACCAGACCTCCGTGCTCCACACCATGCAACGGATGCTCGGCATCCCGCCCATGAACCAGATGGACGCCCTGTCCCCTCTCATGACCGCCTGCTTTCAAAGCAAGGCGAATCTCACACCGTACGCCTGTCTGCCCACAAACATCCCCCTGGACGAAATGAACAAGGAGACCAGCGACCTCTCGCCACAGGAAAGGCACTGGGCCGAATCGAGCGCGGTTCTCCCGCTCGACCAACCCGACCAGGCGGACGAGGATACGCTTAACCGGATTGTCTGGCACTCGATGCGAGGCGCCGATGAACCCTATCCCGCGGCCTTTGCGGGGGCTCACGGCAGAGGCCTGAAACGGTTGGGGCTGCGCCCCGATCACTTGGTCCGCGCACCCGCGCCGGGCAGGCCGGAGTGACGCCCCGGAACACTGAAGTTCCTTGCAGCGTCGACAATAAAGTCCACATGGTCCCAGTAGTCATTGTTCGGCCCCTCCGTAACGGCGGGACGCGCCGGGTCGAAGTCCTCGATCGGCAGGTGCCCGTACGCATTGGGGTCTTTGTGGCCGTCGAGTTCGGCGATCGCCACCGCCTGTACGACGTTGAAGCCGTTCCGCGCGCGGTGTTCGAGATAACGTTGCGCATCTTCACGACTGAGCCGGTGGAACAGTTGCCAGGCGGTGTCGCCCAGCCAGAAGAACGGCTTGCCATCTTCCGTGACGAGAAACCGCCGATTGTCGCTGACTTTGAGCTTGGGCAATGCTGGAACTGGCGCCGACAGGGCGGGCCGGCTCAGCATGGGCGAAGCCGCCATTGCGGTGGCGAGAACGATCGTCAGGGTGTTCATGGGAGGCGTTGACATTCAATCCCATCGCACACGGTAGAATCGATGCGAGGCGCCGCTCAAACCGGCGTCGTAGTAGCCGTTCGCGGGGGGCGGTTGAGTCGCGACAATCACAATCGAGGCTGTCGCGGCTGATGCGGTATAATCAGCAGCCACGACATGCGACCAGTCCACCAGATCGCTCGATGCCTCGACGTCGTATGTGCGTCCGGACACCGCCTGCCACGTGAGGGTCCAAC